>PPCM01000698.1_pt1 | contig 23196 bp, 24 predicted proteins | sample 1555541 | NCBI WGS metagenome assembly PPCM01 (sample SAMN05284479, study PRJNA326546) | Marine sediment metagenome, whole genome shotgun sequencing project. | isolation source: marine sediment | place: Germany: Wadden Sea | collected 2012-09-05 | reverse complement strand
TGTTTTAAATCCCTGTTCCGCCCCCGCCGTAAGCGGGAAGACAAGAAATAATAAGGCTGCAAGTAATAAATTCATCCCCAATCCCGACACCGATAAATTGGGCAACCATATTATTTCCCTATCATTTTGTCAATAACCTACTGAAATAATCAACTAATACCCTAACTCCCAACATCATCTTTCACTCCTTCGACAAGACACAAATACTTCTAAGGACTACGCAGCCGCGCTTTTATGTAAAACCGACAAATCCGTCGCTCCCATTTATCCTGTTTTCAAATGTGGATGAATCATCCGCATCCTGTCATTTGCTATATTGTCCATCGATCGTTCCTCATACCCGTTTTCGAAATTCACTATTTTACGAAAACAGAATAAAACGGCACGAAGGATAGCCGAGTGTTGCATTCACCTATGAGTCGTCCTTTTCTCGGTATGAGTGCATGACCGGCGTTGGGGATCGAGAAAAATAATATACACAATTACAGATAGCTTGCGTCACTGTTGACGCAAAGTAACGCCTCGATTTCCTGAACCGGGAGCCCCGAGAGTGTGGATTTATTTAATTCCGCACCCCTTACGAAAGCATTTGTTCTCTGTCTGAAACGTGCCCTTTCACGGGCTGTGCGGCCTTTGGGCGCCCGGTAAACGTTCGACATAAAACGGAACGGACATCCCCGTGCCCGCTCCGCAAATTCAATCCGTTGATTGGTTATGATATTTTAGTGGGTCTTCAAATAATTATAGGCTTCCCACAGTGTTGACCCAAGCAGTTCCTCCGGAGGCTCATCCGGAATAGTCAGCAAAAGAAAATCCACGGACCTGAAAATTAAACGCCTGATGTCTTCCGGGGTAAACGTTCCGGTGAAGACGATGTCGCCTTGGGGCGGAAAGTTGGCCTCGACCCAAAGGGCCGATTCGTACAAGGGTATAATGGCCGCGTCTTTCGTGGCCATTAGGTAGGAATCATTCATTTTTTCACGCATGGGATATCCCAGGGGGGTCCAGAATACAATTGCGGTATCTGTGGAGTATCGCACGCTCCAATCCCACAGGTGACCGATGTCGTGAATGATCGATCCCAACAGGGCCTGATCGTTCATGGTGTTGCAATAGTCGGTATTAAAAATAAAATATATCGGTACGTCCGGGTCGTTTATCGCCCTTCGCGGCACAACCCAGGAAGGTTCTTCGGGCTCGCATTTGTCTTTATCTTTATTCTTCCCCTCGCACTTGTCCTTATTCTTACATTCACACTTGTCCTTGTTCTTGTTGTCATCAAGATCAATGGGCCAGCCGAGCCCCAGCATCCAGACCTGGTCCTCGAGGGACTTTATTTCGAGACTTTCCCAATGTTCCGGATTATTGGTTTCGGCGTTCACGATCACGACGTCGAAATTGGGATTCGGGAACTCCTTCTCGAACAACGCATAGGCATCACCAACCGCCCTCGTCGCGTTTTCCCGTGTTAACGGAAAGTAACTCTCGGAATAGGCACTATCGGCCGCGAACGTAATGATAAACAACAGCATTGAGATAATTATACCGGTTTTCCTGCGCATTAAATCCTCCTGCCTGATCTGTAAATTAAAGACATGGAAACCAAGATTGAAAATCACTATTTTTTTCAGCAAACATGGACATCATTGATCCCGGCGAAAGAAACACATTACTTCACTATCCGGTTACAGCCTTAACTGATACGGCCAACAGCCACTCGACAACCCAAAAGAGACAACCAACCAAATACCTCATATTTTCAAATAGTTTTACCATTTATCATTACCGGGTAATTACAGTACTCGTTAGTAACCCCTGTCCGCTTCGCAATCTTGTTTTTTTATATGTGGACACCACCATTCCGAAAAGGTTCGTGTTACAAAAGCACAATTCAACCGGCATTACAATTATTTTCACTACCTTTCAACAAGCATTCGACACGGCAAGTATTACTACCTATTTTTCACAAGTATTAATACGCATCCAATTATTTCAACTCAACATTCTGTTAATTTCAAATAGCGTTTCCAATAAGAGTGATAGTCAAACGCCGGGCAACGACACAAGCGGTCGTTGTTTCAATCTGCTTGTTCCGCACCATGGAGTGTTCAAAAAAAATGACTTTGGACTTTTTTACGAGTTCATCAAGATTCAACTGCCCGAAGCGACTCTGAAACAATACCGTTGAACCGATGAGGGGCAAACCGAAAGGAGCGCTGGAAACAATGAGCTATATACTCGAGTTGCCCGGTTCGGAGGGAATTCGCTTGCTCCATGCCGCAAAGGGGGGATGCACCGGGGGAGACCGATTCAGCTTTCAGGATTTATCCTTATAGTTGATGGGGAAAGGCAAACACGAACTCTTTGGAGGTATTCATCATGCGGGCAAAATACCGACTGGTTGATGGAAATACACTGGTTGTGGAAATCAGCAGCGAGCTGACGAAGAAAATGAAGGAAGAGCTTTCGGCTGCCATGGAGGAGGCCGCCCGAAAATCGGGAAAAATACGCCTGCTGATCATGGCCCGCGACTACACGACCATGAACAGAGCCGAAGCCCTTTACGACGATCTGGCGTTCGTGAAACCAAACGCCCCCGCCGTAGGTCGCATGGTGGTGGTTGGGCAGAGAAGCGTCCAGAAGACCTGGATCGCACTGTTCGGTCTCTTCGGCGGCATCGAGACGGAGTTTTACGAAGAGTCCGAAATTGAAGCCGCATGGATATGGCTGCGCGGCGACTGATAAGGAACGCAACCCAAATTCTTGAACATAATTGTGGACATACTCAGAACTCCATGTAATTGGAGCCTGATGGTGAAGCGGGCTCAACGGCAAATTTTGTTCAAGTTAATAAATTTGCATTCCTAAGCTTACCTCAACTGCTTAACCGCATTCCCTCCGCCGGGGACCGAGCCCCCGAGATTTCCACCCGGTTCCGTCCCCCCCCCTTGGCCGCGTAAAGGGCCTTGTCGGCCATTTTCACGATCCTCTCGGGGTCTTCTGGGAAATCCGGTCTTTCCGGTTGCAACAGGGCCACGCCGATACTGACCGTCACCATGATTCGCTCGCCCTTTCCGGTCATAAAGGCATGGTTTTCAACCAGCTTGCGGGTCTTTTCGGCAACGGCAACGGCGCCTTCCAGATCGGTGGAGGGAAGGAGCACGATAAACTCCTCGCCCCCCAGCCTTGCCACCAGGTCGGATTGCCGGCACCCCTTGCCCAGAAGGCCGCCGATCTCCTTGAGCACCCTGTCGCCGTTGTGATGGCCCCAGGTGTCGTTCACCATCTTGAAGTGGTCGATATCCAGCATCATGCAACAGTACCGGGTACCATAACGCCTGGCACGCTTGAACTCCTCGTTCAACCGTGAAAAGAAATGGCGCCTGTTGAAGAGGCCCGTGAGCTCGTCGGTCACCGCCATTTCGTGGATCTTCTTCTGATCCGCGGCAACGCGCAGCATGAGTTTACGAATGATGTAATAGATCACCGAGAGCAGCGCCACCGAGATCAAGATACCCAATACAACGATCACGTAGGTGTTTTCGCTGATCTTCTTGCGAACATTGGTGATATCGAAGCGAATGCTGATGCCGCCCCGGATATCCCCCGGGGAATATCCCTGTTTACCGTGGCAGGAGAGGCAGCTCTCCTTCACGAACAGGGGGGCCATATAGCGGAAATAGACCTTGTCCTGGACCTCGAAGGTGTCCTGGACCTCCCTTTTCCCATTCTCGAACTCCAAAAGGCCGTGCTTTTCAAAGGGGTCCGGTGCGTTTTCGGGGTTTATGGGCTTGAGGCTGGTGATGCGAACGGAGTAGAGACCTCCCTTGATGGAGAGCTCGGATATTTCCCGGGCCATGAGCGCGGGGTTTTTCTTGGTGAAGACCCTGCCGCCTATCGTTTCAATCTCGTCGGCCTTCATAAAGGGGCTGGTGGTCACCCCATCCTTTTTTTCCACATATACACCGCCGTAACCGGCGTTCCAGCTTCGGGCAAGGAGGATATTGTGAACATGGGCACGAGCCCTTGCCGTTATTTCCGATTCGATAAGCTGCTTGTCACGAATAAAGACGCCGGCAACGATGAGGAGGATGAACAGAAGGAGGATAAATGTGATGTTGAGGATAAACGGTTTCCAGATCCGCCCACTCATTTTGAAACAACCCATTGTTTTTCGCTTCCGGCCGGTATAGGCCCCAGAATGTGAATGCCCGACATTGTTTAACCGTGCCACAAAGTGATACCCGATCAAGACGGGAATTGCAACCCCCGCCGGTCCCGCGAAAAAACAAAAAAAAAGGGCCGTTCCCTTTAAGGAAACGGCCCCTTTTTATAAACTTTATACTCTATCGGCTCTTAGTGACCAGCGAGCATACCGGCGATGGCGGCAGCCTGAGGATGAGCGTAGATGAGGATCAGTGCAACAACGAGTGCGTAGATACAGAGGGACTCAATCATGGCGAGGCCGATGAGCAGAGTTACGGTTACTTTACCGGAAGACTCGGGGTTTCTTGCGATACCCTCAACTGCCGACTTGAGACCCATACCCTGGCCGATACCACAACCGAAAGCTGCGATTGCGATTGCGAAAGATGCACCAAATACACATGCGATAAAGAATTCCATTTACTTTCTCCTTAAAGATTTAATATTTTCCGGCTTCTTCCAATTTTCCCATAAATTCGTAAAAGCCTTAAAAAATTTACTATCTAATATACTATCTGGAGGTAAAGTCAACCCCCGGACTCACTTTTTTTTTAGTGAGCGTGCTCCATGGCTCCAGAGAAGTAGATAATGGAGAGCAGGAAGAACACGAATGCCTGTACGAAGGCAACGAAGATGCCCAGTGCCATGATCGGCAGGGGAGCAAGGAAAGCACCGGCGAGGGCGAAAAGAATTCCCAGAACCAGCTCATGGCCCATCATGTTTCCGAAAAGCCTGAAGGAAAGGGAGAGAATACGAGCCACGTGGCCGATGACCTCGATGGGCGCGATCAGGGGTACCATCCACCAGACCGGACCGATAAAGTGCTTGTAATACTTAGCGCCGTGGTACTTGACACCGATGACGTGGGTGAAAATTACGACAACGAGCGCGCATGCAGCCGTGGTGTTGAGGCTGGCGGTGGGGGGGAACATTCCGGGTACGAGACCGATGAGGTTCGAAGAGAAGATGAAGAGGAAGATGGTCGCGGCCAGGGGAAGGAGCCAGCGGCCCTCTTCACCGATGTTCTCAACCATGAAATCTTCAAGACCGGAGACGAGAATTTCGAAAAAGTTCTGAAGCTTGCCCGGAACGAGCGTGACGGCCTTGCCGGCGGTCAGGCCGAAGCCGATCAAGAGCGCCATGATCACCCAGGTATAGGTGACATGGGGGTAAGCATGAGCAAAGTGATCCAAACCGATCATCTCTAGAAATTTTGTCAAAAATAGATATGGATGTTCCATAGTTAAACCGCCTCCCTGAAAATACGTTTCGTTAATTCACACATAGTTGCCAGGGTAATGCTGACGACCACCACGGAAAGTCCCATAATCAATCCGAATGGGTCAACGATACCCTGCGAAATAAGTAGAAATATAATTAAACCGCTTACGGTGAAGCGGACATAATACTTGGCGATTACCGACTTGTGAGAAGCGAGGCGCCCCGGAACCAGGGATCTTCTCAGGGTCAGGTAGAGAAGGTGGAAGTTGACGGTCACGATGAGTCCGCCGCAGACAAAGCCAACGGCGAATTTCTGGGGAAGATTGATGAATCCCAGAAGCGCGCCGAAAACAAAGAGGTACCAGTTTGTCCGTGTGACGAATTTAAGTATTCTTTGCTGAATATCCAAAGTTTATTTCCTGTCGTTTCTTCCTGCTTTTTTTACCGCTAAAATCAGGTTTCTAAAACCGGCGGCGATTCCCAGCCCGAGGCAGACAAGGGTCCAGACGGGAGCGGTCCCGTATTTTCCGTCAAGCCATACCCCGGCAAAAAGTCCGATAAATATACAAAGCGCCACCGACAATCCGAGACTGCTGTAAAAGGCAAGGTCCGTCATGGCCCGGAATTTTTTTTTCTTCATCTTTCCTCCCCGAAGCCCGTGCCTTTTGCGGAACCGGATTCAATTTCAGGCCAATTACCACATGCCCGGAATCAAGTCAATGTGGAACCATTACCGGGATCATATATAATACAAGTAATTCGATGTCAACATCGCCGTAATGGGAACCCGTTTTTTTCCGATTTTTACTAACTTTTCCGGCATCCGCGCCGGGGGCGGCTTCAAATATCGATCTTAATGCAAATTAAACAGTTGGAGCGCACACACGCTTTGAATTGAAAATAATCATCCAATCCCTCGGCCGCGGCGGGCCGCCCCGATGTACAGTGCTGATTAATCGGCATTTTGAACCGGGACCGCAGGCGCGGCGGGCCGGCTGTGGGAAGCCCTGTGGATGCGAGACAGTTGGGATAGGGAGTCTGAGGGAAGGCCCGGCCCCGCTTATTTTTCGAATGAGCGGACAGGGAACCTGCTCCGGAAACGGTTCGACCTGTTCCATGCGCTAATTAGCGGAACCCCTTCAAAAAAAACATGTTATTTCAGAACATTCAACATAAGCCAGCCTCAAAGGCAGCGGCTCGTGTCATTACGAACGGATCGGGCGCAGGTTATTCCAAATGATTGGGCGTATGAAGGCTTCTAAACAAGCCTGATAAGGATACTCACATGGGTCGCGAGGGATAACACCGAAAGGTAAATCACATTTGATTCCGGTTGATTCAAGCCGGGTAGCTCCGCAAGGGCGGCACTCGGAGCTTCCAAATGGTTAAAACCCCGAAATTCCCCCACCCTCGGATACCGAATATTAGATACCAAGTGGTTCATGCGAAAAAGACAATGCGGAGCTATGAGCGGAGCCCGATCACGCCGACAAACCTTCCCGTGTCCTTTTCGCCCCTGTATGAGTAGAACGTATCGGTATTGCACACGGTACAGATATCGCCGATCTCGATATTTTCCCCGGGAACTCCGGCCGCAGTGAGCTGCTCACGGCTCGCGGCCCAGAAATCGAAATGATCCCTGTTGTCCTTGAACCTGTGAAAGGGTTCGGGAAGCTCGGTTCTGTAATTGATAAACTCGGCGCAGCATGGGCCCAGGGAGGGACCGATTCCCGCGCGGATGTCCCCGGGGTTGCAACCGTAACGCGCCTTCATCGCATCGACGGTAACGCCGATGATATTGGCGACACTTCCCCGCCAGCCGGAATGGACTGCCGCAACAACCCCCCTGGCGGGATCATGCATCAACACCGGCTGACAGTCCGCCACCTGAACGGCAAGAAACTTTCCGGGAACATTGGTAATCATGGCATCCCCTTCACCTGCCACGCCCCCCTCCTCCGGTTCGTCGCCCTTTCCGATCACCAGTACATCGATGCCGTGAACCTGACGGGCAAAAACAGGGGCATCCGTTCCCATGATCTTCGCGATCATCCGCCTGTTGCGCTTTACCGAGGAAGGATCGTCCGTTGTCACGCCCGCGCTCCGTTCGTCCCCCTCATTCCGCGTAAAAACGGCGTGGCTGACGCCCGCATCCATGGAGAGATTCGAAAACCGATAATACCGGGTTCCTTCTTTTTCACCTGTTATCAACTTTTCCCCCTGTTCCACGGGCATGCACAAGCCCGGTATTTCCCCCAAGGCCGACCGATCGGTCCCCGCCACCCCGCTTTGTCGACATGCAAGGACCCGTTCCCGGTTAATTACCGGCAACCTTTAAGTAATCGACACCACCGGCGGCAACACACGAATCTGTCCTGTAATCGTGTTCAAGCGCCTTTCAAGGACACCCCGCTTTCCTCGGAGCCATCCTTTTCAGCGGCCTATTCCGCTGCGGAAGCCCCGGCATGGAGTTCGAGAATCCTCTGGATAATGTTCGTGGTGGAGATCTCGGGAGCCAGGGTGATCCGCTCCACCCGCCCTCCCCTTTCCTTCACGAAATCTCCACCGATAATATCCTCCTCGGCCCAGTCCGCGCCCTTTGCCAGCACATCCGGGACAAGGGCGGTGATCAGGGCATGGGGATCGGGATCGTCAAAGACCGTTACGAAATCCACGGCGGAAAGGGCGGCCAGAACCCTTGCCCGCTGGGCCTCCTTCACGATGGGGCGTTTTTCCCCCTTGATGCTTGAAACGGAAAGGTCCGAGTTCAGTCCCACCACCAGGAGGTCGCCGGAGGCCCTTGCCGATTCCAGGTAGGTCACATGGCCCACGTGCAGGAGATCAAAGCAGCCGTTGGTAAAAACAACGCGTTTTCCCTCCGCTTTTTTTGTTTCGATGATACCTTTGAGCTCATCGAGCCCCATGATCTTAGCTTCCATATCTATCCTAAAACCCTCTCCCGGAGGCTGGGAATCCCCTTCCTCGTTTTTTCGATTATCGACAGATCGATCTCGGCTTCCAGGGCGCAAGGGGTGTCGCCCGCCTCCGCCAGCACCTTCCCCATGGGGGATACGGCCATGGAGCACCCAGGGTAGGTCAACAAAAGATCCCTTCCGCACCGGTTCGTCCCCAGTACAAAGAGCTGGTTTTCGATGGCCCTTGCCCTGAGCAGGATCCGCCAGTGGTCGATCCTCTGCCTGGGCCACTGGGCGGAAACCAGTATCATCTCGGCACCCCTGTCCACCAGGGCCCGTCCCAACTCCGGGAACTTGAGATCGTAGCAGGTCATCACCCCCACGCGCCCAAGGGCCGTGTCGCACACCAGGGGCTCCCGGCCTCCCACGAAATAGCGGTCCTCCCCCGTGGCCGAAAACAGATGGATCTTCCGGTAACTGCCCGCAATTTCACCTGTGCTGTCCACCACCCATGCGGTATTGCAGACCCCGTCCCCATACCTTTCCGGCAAGGTACCCGAGATCACCATGGAATGGCGCCTCGCCAGCCCTGCCAGCATCTCCAGAATTCCGGGTGTCTTTTCGGCATGGCGCGGGAGGTTCCGGTTGTCGAAACCGCAGGACCACATCTCCGGCAGCACCGCAAGGGCCGCCCCCCTCTCGCCGAGCTCTCCAATTTTTTCAATAACCCGGGAGAGATTCGATGCCGTACGCTCTCTTTTCACATCGAACTGGACAAGTCCCGCCCGGAACATACGCTGTTTTTCCAATATCCTGTTATCCCGCAACCCGCAAGCCTGAATCCGGAAGCAAGCAAAGGGCCCAAGTGCCCTCTTCCCTCCATCGGGCTCTTCAAAGTTAAAACCATAATTGACGATCCCTCAAAAAGCGGTCCCTGATAATGGTTCCCAATCTCACACCCCACTTCCCCACTGGGGCATCGTCTCGATATCGAACCATCGGCTTCGCATTTTTATACCGGCACCACAATTGACGAACTCGTAAAAAGTCGGCCATGGAAAAATCGACCACAACCGGCTGGTGCATCACGTCGGGTGCGATACGCCATAGTGTGGTCAAAAAATCTACAATGGATTTTTTACCGGTTCATCACAATTGATGGACTCGGAAAAAGTCCGAGCCTGATTATTCAATTTCAGTGTGAAGCATGGATGGATCCTGCCGCCCAAAACCTTTTGGAACGTATGATCCTGCCGCTAATTTTACGATACCGGTTAGTTAAAAAATTGAATTGCCATGGAATCAATGACCCCTTGAAAGTGTCAGAAGATCCACCGACAGGGCCCCCGCGCCCAGGAGCACCCTTGCGCATTCCTCTCCGGTTGCGCCGGTGGTATAAACGTCATCCACGATGAGCACGCGCTTATCCTTTACAAGGGAGGGGGCCGCAACGGAAAAGGCGTCCCTGACGTTCTTCCTTCGCTCCTCCTTGCCGAAACCGGTCTGGGATTCGGTCCAGCGGTTCCTCGCAAGGATATGCGGGGTCACTTCCGGACAAACCGGAAACCCCATCACCTTCATATGCTTTTGCCACTCCCTCAACAGGAGCCAGGACTGGTTGAATCCCCTCTTGCGCATCTTCCGCCTGTGCAGGGGAACCGGCAGTATCATCCGGACCTTGCTGTAATTCCCCGCCGAAACCCGATCCTCCGGCCCGGCGGGCCCGAAGCCCGCCAGAAACCGCAAAAACAGCAGGCGCCCCAAGGGCTCCGCCAACTGTAGCTTTCCACCGTATTTCAGGAGATGGATCGCCTTCTTCAACGTGTTTTCATGGGTCCCGGCAGCCCGGATCGTTCTCAGGCTTCCGCCGCTTTCAAGACAGTGCCCGCAAAAATGATCGGAACCAAAGGGGTTGCCGAAGGACCTTCCGCACCTTGAACAGAGGGGAGGCGCCACGGCCGAGAATCCCGCCCCGCAACCCGTGCAAAAGCAGGATGTCGTCAGAACCCCGAAGGCTTCTTCGAGGTCCATGCCCTGGAGATCTTCCAGGGCGGTTTTTTCCCCATTCCCGTTGTCAAGATCGTTGGAATTATAATAGGACCGGCAGGAAAGGCATCGGGGCGGAAAAAGGGCGGTACCGAAAATTCGGATAAGATCAACGAAATATCCTGAAACCTTTTTTCGAAATCCTTGTTTCACGGCGGCTCCGGGATCGGCATTTATTTCGCCCCGATTCGGGGGGCTCAGGTGTTTCATCGCGGTTCGGGAATCACCCGGGAATCGCCTCTTTACCCATCCCGGGGCCCCGTGATATCCGTCCGCCGGCCACGTTCCGAAAAAGGAACGACGGCGGCCGGTTCATATTCCATGCATCACTCGTTTAAACGCTTCCAGCAGAACAACGGCACCGCCAAAAGGGACGTTGACAGATCGTTTTCCTTCCCGATCCAGTGATCGCCGGATACGAAAACGGGCGCCGGCCGTATTCTATGCGCCCCTCTGCCGAAACGCCTCATACATCACAACGGCCCCCGCAACAGAGGCGTTCAGGGAGTTCACCGGCCCCACCTGGGGAATGGAGACGGTAAAGTCGCATTGCTTGCGCACAAGGGGCCTGACTCCCTTGTCTTCCCCCCCCACCACAAGCCCGAGGGCAACGGAGAGATCGCTTTTGTAAAGTGGGGCATCGGCCCTCGCATCCATCCCGGCGATCCAGATACCCCGCTCCTTGAGCTCCTTAATGGCGTTCACGAGGTTGGTCACGCGGGCGATTTTCACATGTTCCATGGCCCCCGCCGATGCCTTGGAGACCGTCGGTGAAGGCGCCGCCGCCCGGTCCCTGGGGATGATCACCCCGTCGATTCCAACGCAAAGGGCCGTGCGCACCAGGGCGCCCAGGTTGTGGGGGTCCTCGATACTGTCCAGGAGGAGCAGGAAGGGGGGCTTTTCCCGGGACTCTCCCTCCCGGCCCAGTATTTCATGGAGACCGGAGTAGGGAAAGGGCCCCACCGAGGCACATATGCCCTGGTGAAAGGAGCTTGCCGCCATCTCCTCGAGTTCGGCCGCCTCCACATACCTCACCCGGATCCCCTTTTTTCTTGCGCGCTCCACGACCTTGAGCAGCCTCGCCGGCGGTTTTTTACCGGCAACGAAGAGCTCTTTTATATTCCTTCTACCGGCAGAAACGGCCTCGGCAACCGGGTGAACCCCGTAGAGCACCTCGTCCTTTTCCGTTTTTTTGCGGGCGGGCCTTCCGGCGTCCCTTGGCTTCTTTTTCACGGGGCGCTCCCCCTTATCTTTTGATATTTTTTTAATCAAACGGTTACATATCCCCGCACCAGATCAAAGAGCTCCTTCCTTGCAACGGCAAGGTCGTCGTTCACAAGCACGTGGCGGTAAAGGTGTTTCCGGGCGATTTCGTCCCGGGCATTGACAAGGCGCTTTTCGATCACTTCCCTGCTGTCCTGCCCCCTCTTGAGAAGCCGCTCTTCAAGAACCTCCATGGAGGGGGGCATGATGAAGATGGTGACGCTGTCGGGAAATTTTTTCAGAATCTGGGCCGCCCCCTGAACATCGATATCAAGGAGAATATTCTCCCCCTCCGAAAGTTTTTCCGTAAGGAGGTCCAGCGAGGTGCCGTAATAGTTGCCGTGGACCTCGGCCCACTCAAGCCAACGCCCGGCATCGATCCTCTCCCTGAACTCTTCGCGGGTGATAAAATGGTACTCCACACCGTTTCGCTCCCCCTCCCGGGGCTTTCTCGTGGTAAAGGAAACCGAATAGGAGATATTTCCGAAAGCATTCAACAACTCGTTGCAGAGGGTGGATTTTCCGGCTCCCGAAGGCGCCGATATAATAAAGAGGTTTCCGGATTCCGCCGCCCCGCCGGCATCCCGGTTTTCCCGTGATTCGGCTCCGCTGTTGCTCTTCATCATAAAAAATCAGCCTTCCTTAAGGGTTGCATAACGCTGGGATATGGTTTCCGCCTGAATTGCCGAAAGGACAATATGATTGCTGTCCATCACGATGATCGAGCGGGTTCTTCGTCCATGGGTGGCATCCACCAGCCGGTTGTCCTCCCTGGCCTCATCCTTCAGTCGTTTCATGGGCGCCGAGTTGGGCGATACGATGGCCACGACCCGTTCCGCCACCACGCTGCTACCGAAACCTATGGTCAAGAGCGTCTGTTCCATTTTTCCCTCAGAGTTGTTCCTTAATACAGGTAAATCCGGCGGCGGTAAAACCACCGAAAAGGATCGGTGCAACTTGTACCGACCGCCTCTGCCTCAATAATGTCCGACCCGTTCGTGTTCTCAGCCCCTTTTTCATCCCGGTCCTGTTGGATATTCTGGACGCCGCATTTTTTCAAGTACCGTCATGGGGGGCTTTCGACGTTCAGGCCCTGTTACCGCAATTTATTAAACCTCGTCAAGAGAGCCTTTCAACGTTCAGGCCCCGTTACCGAAGCGCTTCGAATGTAGTCAACCGCGCCGACTCGACGTTCTGAACCTGCTCACGCAGTTTTTCGAGCCTTGTCAAGTATGCCTACTCAACGTTCTGAACCTGCTCACGCAGTTTTTCGAGCCTTGTCAAGTATGCCTACTCAACGTTCTGAACCTGCTCACGCAGTTTTTCGAGCCTTGTCAAGTATGCCTACTCAACGTTCTGAACCTGCTCACGCAGTTTTTCGAGCCTTGTCAAGTATGCCTACTCAACGTTCTGAACCTGCTCACGCAGTTTTTCGAGCCTTGTCAAGTATGCCTACTCAACGTTCTGAACCTGCTCACGCAGTTTTTCGAGCCTTGTCAAGTATGCCTACTCAACGTTCTGAACCTGCTCACGCAGTTTTTCGAGCTCCGATTTAACGGAGACGATCATATGGGAAACCTTGGTGTTTCCGGCCTTGGAGCCCATGGTGTTGAACTCCCGGTTGAACTCCTGGAGCAGGAAGTTCAGCTTCCTGCCCCCCGGTTCCGATCCGTCCATGATCGACCGGAACTGTTTCACATGGCTCTTTGCCCGGACGACCTCCTCGGAGATGTCGCTCCTGTCGGCGAGAAAGGCGGCCTCCTGGGCGATGCGGCCCGGATCGATCTCCACCATCCCGTTCGTGAGGGCCTTGATCCGCTCTTCCAGGCGCTCCCGGTACTTTCCGATCAGATCGTCGGACTCCGCCTCGATCACGGCCACGGTCTTCTCGATGTCGTCAAGGCGAACGGTAAAGTCCTTTGCCAGGTGCGCGCCCTCAACCTTGCGCATCTCGATAAGGTCATCCAGGGCAAGGTTCACGGAGGATGCGATCACCTCCCACTGGGCATCGAGGTCCCGCTTGTTTTCGGCGGGCCTGATGATTCCGCTTGTCCCGGCGAGAAGCTCCAGGGAGATATCCGCCGTAACGCCGAACTTGTCCTTGAGTTCCCTGAGGGCGCTGCAATAGCCGGCGGCTTTCTTTTCATCGATCTCGTATGCGCAGGCCTCGTCCGACTCGTCCCTGACCTGGAGGCGGATCTCCACCCTTCCCCTGGTGAGTTTTTCCGCCGCAAGCCCCTTGATCTTCTCCTCCAGGGCGTTGTATCCGTGGGGAACACGCACCGAGAAGTCCAGGTGGCGATGATTGTAGGTCTTTATCTCGACGCCCACCGCAAGGCCGTCGTTTATGGTCTCCGCCTTTGCAAAGGCAGTCATGCTGTTTATCATAAGAAGTTTTCCGTTTCTTTTCCGTGAATATTATGGATGCACCGCACCCGGCGCCCCGGCCGAGTCGGCTGCGGCGATCTATCCCATACCCGGTTCAATGGGCAGAGCTGTGTTCAGTTGCATGTTGGAGATGTGCGAAAGAATAGACTCCCTGCCGGGGCAGGGCATTCCGGTTTTCACCTCCCGTCCGCCGGTCCAACGTCTCCCCGGTCACACGGAGGAGATCACCGGCGGTTTACGGGTCACCCGGCACGGCCATTCGGTGGGTCCCGGACACCTCGGAATCACTATTAAGGTCCCAAAGATATTTTTTTCGAACATGGCTCAGGTACAGGAGCACTCGCTCGTCCATGTAATCGGGGTAGGTCCAGGGCAGGGCCTTGAACTCTCCCTTGGCGTAAGTCAACGTGAGATCGGCGTATATCCCCTTGCCCACGTAGATCCGGTGAGCATAGTTCTTGCCCGTCCCGAGCACGAACCGCTCCTTGAGCAGGTAGCCCGGATCGATGTTGACCTGCCTGTTGCCCTTGAAGGCCCGCTCCTCTTCCAGGCGGTTTGTCTCCGTCTTGATTCCCGCCAGGTCCTCCTGTTTTACCAGGGTACCGAACGAAAGCATGCGCCGGTACAGGGGGCCGCCCATCTCCTCCCGGTAATAATCGGTATTGTCAAACGGAATCCAGGGACTCACCGTGTCGATGCCCCCAAAGCTCCGGGAAAGATCCCCGGCAACATGGGCCCCAAGCGAGGTATCGCCCGTGAACAGCCCGATCACGAGCTTGGCCGGATCAGGGGGTAAGGGGATGCTCATATGATTTTTCCCGTTTTCCGCCTAAAGGGGTTTGGCCTCGTCGATGAGCATGATGGGGATATCGTCCTTGATCTCGTAAACGAGCTTACAGCTCTCGCACACAAGGCCGTCGCCGGCATCGTTGAGATTCACTTCCTCTTTACATTTCGGGCAGGCAAGTATGTCCAGAAGCTCCCGGCTTATCGCCATAACACTCTCCTTTGTATTGTTTCAACCCCGCCCCTAAGCAGCAGGCGGTTTCGTTATATGGGCGGTTCGGCTTCACCGGCAGCCGCCTGCATGTGATTTTCCGGTTTACCGGGCAGTTCCGGTAAGATACGCCCAAACCTGTTTCGGACCCGTCCGATCACCAAGGGTAAGGGCAATTGGTTTTTATATAGAATCCAAACAAAAGATGTCAAGGATGAATCCCCCGTGCCCAAAGGTTTCCTCTCGGACAAACCGGATCAACGGTTGTGACTTTCACAACGGGCGCCGGCAACGGAAGCGATTTCGGATTTTGAAAACCGCTGTTCCGGTTTGACGGGTTAATATCATGGCGCTCATAAAAAGCCAAACACCCGACACCGTCGGAACATGGGCATAACCGTCCCGGAATCGTCTGAAAAAACGGCTTCCATTTTTTTTCAGGCAGGTTAAAATTTCCTTTATAAATAGGGAAAGCTGGTGTACCTATCCCCGGGCGGCCGAGTTATTTTCGATTTATATCCGGCCCCCCCGGGAAATGGATCGGCCATGGGTCATCCTCCCTTCCCCAAGGCGGAGAAATTATCATTGGTGGGCTCCCCAAAAAGTCGATGATCCACATTTCGACCTCGCGATCATATTGCCCGGAACCCTACGGATCGTGTGCCGGCAGGTTCTTTTTTTCAGTGCCCGACATTTTGGCCCATCATAATTGAACCATAAGGAAAAATGAGAGCCCCAAACATGAGCACCCCCCTTATCGAGGGAGCTTTTCGATTATACTCCCTTTGCTGGCGCGTCGCGATCCCCCTTCTCAAGAGGAACCGGCGCATTGCCGAGGGATTCGATCAGCGCACCCTCCGAAGAGGCGGCGTTTGCCCCTCGGACATATGGATTCAGTGTGCCTCGGCGGGAGAGTCCCTGCTGGCCGTGGAGATCCTCAAGACACTTACGCCCCCCCGGGATGTAAGGCTGCTTCTGACATCCGGCACAAGCCAGGGAATGGATATTCTCCAAAAGGCTTGTGCCGAAATTGTCCCCGGGAGAAAACACCTTACGGCAACCACGGCCTATTTTCCCTTCGACAGGCCTGAGATCATGGAAAAGGCGGTTAAAACCGTCAACCCGAGGGTGATGGTACTCCTTGAAACGGAGATCTGGCCCGGCCTGCTCCGCGCCTTGAAAAAGGCCTCCGTCAAGACCCTCCTGGTAAACGGAAGGATCACCCCCAAGAGCCTGGGGGGCTATATGCGCTTTTCTTCCCTCTGGCCGGAACTTTCCCCGGATCGGATTCTGGCGATTTCACGCGAGGATGCGGATCGCTTCGCCCGCCTGTTCCGGACAGGGGAGGTGGAGGTGATGTCGAATATCAAATTCGACCGCGTCACTGCCGCCCCCGCCGAAACCGAGTCCGCCGCCCATGACGTAACGGATGTCGAGCCTACCGGCGAAGTTGAACCGACTGAAAGCATCGCCTCGCCCCCCGAACCGGCTCCCGATACCACCGGAGAAATCGAACCGGCTACCCTTATCGCCGCCGATATCGAGCCGGCCGTCGGAAATACCGAACCTGCCCTGATCATCGCCAAGGGTATGGCCCCCGGTATCGCTACGGACGTAAAATCCGGTGTCGGCGAAGTTCCCACACGCCCCCCCGACACCCCGGCGAAAAACCCGCTGCACGGCATTTTGCCTGAAAGGAGTCCCTTTATAGTCCTGGGTTCCGTCCGAAGGGAGGAGGAAACGGTGGTAAGCCGGCTTCTCGCAACCGTTCTGAAACAGAGACCGGGAACCGTCATCGGCCTTTTTCCAAGGCATATGGAACGACTTCCGGCCTGGGAAGAGATCCTCAAGGAATCGGCCGGCTCCTTTTCCAGGAGATCGGCGCTTCGTGAACCCGTTTCCCCCGGAAGCGTGATTCTCTGGGACACCTTCGGAGAGCTCTCCGGAGCATATTCCGCCGCTTCGGCGGCCTTCGTGGGCGGGAGCCTGGCACCCCTGGGCGGTCAGAACTTCCTGGAGCCCCTTTCCTGCGGTGTGATCCCCGTTATCGGCCCCCACTGGAAGAATTTTTCCTGGGTCGGAGAGGAGATCGTTTATAAGGGGCTCCTGAAAATCGCCCCCGACTGGGAAACGGCCGCAGGGCTTCTTATTGAGGGTATGGACTCTCCCCCGTCCCGGAAATCCGTTGTCCATAAAACCGGCAACTACTTGAAATCCAGGCAGGGCGGCACCATAATCGCCTGTGATGCCGTCAACCGCTGCCTCCAAGGAGATCACCCATGAGCCGTCTACCCAAATGTTACGGGATCATCCCCTCCCGCTTTCAGTCCTCCCGTTTTCCCGGAAAACCCCTTGCCCCGATCCTGGGCAAGCCCATGTTCGGGCATGTGTATGCCCAGGCGGAAAAATGCCCCGCACTTTCGCGGGTGGTCCTTGCAACGGACAGCGAAACCATACGCCTGGCAGCCGAGGCGCTGAACGTGCCGGTAGTGATGACCGGAGAAAACCATCCCAGCGGAACCGACAGGGTCCTCGAGGCAGCCGAAAAGATCGGTGTTGAGGACGATGCCGTCGTGGTCAATATCCAGGGTGACGAGCCCGCTCTGGACCCCGCCATGCTCACCGAGCTCACCGCCCCCTTTGCGGACGCGGATGTAATGGTCACCACCCCGGCATCGAAACTCTCCCCGGCGGAGGCCCAAAGCCCGGACCGGGTAAAGGTCGTTTTTTCCAAAAGCGGCAAGGCCCTTTACTTTTCCCGCTCCCCCATCCCCTTTGCACGGGACGAAGGATCGGCGGACTATTACGGGCATATCGGACTCTATGCCTTTCGAATGGCCGCATTGCGTAGATTCGTTGCCCTGGGAAGCAGCACCCTGGAAAACATGGAGAAGCTGGAGCAGCTCCGCCTCCTTGAAAACGATATTCCCATCCACGTGGTGATCACGGAGCACCAAAGCATCGGCGTGGACCGTCCCGAGGATATCGAAAAGGTTGAAAAGATCATGAAGGCAACCCGCTAAAAACGAGCATCTCTCACGGGGAATGGATCAATGATATATAGCGCAAATATCCTTAAAATGTACTCCTCCTACGAGGAAGAAGACGCAATCGTTCAGTATTATCTCCCACTGGGCGAGGAAACCATTCACATGAATCCGCTCATCGGAAAAAACCTGAGAATCGAATTTCTTCACGAGATCAACTGCATCAAGTGCGGACGCACAACGAAGAAATCCTACGGCCAGGGGTTCTGCTACCCCTGCTTCAAGACCGCCCCCGAGGCGGATCCCGCGATCATCAAGCCGGAACTGGACCAGGCGCACCTGGGGATCGCAAGGGACATGGAGTGGGCAAAAAAATACTCCCTCACGGAGCACTGCGTGTACCTGGCCCTTTCCAGCGGGGTCAAGGTGGGGGTCACAAGGAGCGCCAACCTTCCCCACCGCTGGATCGACCAGGGGGCGTCCCGCGCCGTGAGGCTTGCGATCACCCCGTACCGGAACCTTGCGGGCCTTATCGAGGTGGCCCTCAAGGCCCATTTCGCCGACAAGACAAACTGGCGGAGAATGCTCACCAACAATATCGACGACGGCGAGGATCTTGGGGAGCACAAGAGAAAGGCGCTTGAATACCTGCCCGAAGAGTTGAAAGAGTATTATACCGACGACAACCGGATTACCGAATTGAAATACCCGGTACTCGAATATCCCGCCAAGGTAAAGAGCCTCGGCCTGGACAAGCAGGAGACGGTGGAAGGAACCCTCACGGGAATCAAGGGGCAATACCTCTATTTCGAGGGGGGGAACGTCTTCAACATAAGAAAGCACAACGGTTATTCCGTGGAAATTCGGACTGCCTGATCATCCCGGATTTTATAGTTAGAGATCTGGAAGGAATAATATCCACATAACCAAGGCGGCCGTGTTGAAGGCGCCAAGGCATGAGCGTCTCAAGCGAGACCTTTCAAGTGACGAAAGATCGTTGCATCGTGATATTATATATTTCCGCTTTCCTTATTCAGGGTTTCCTCCGGCCGGTTTCCTGGCTTTGATTCTCCTGTTCAGGGCCTGCCTGCTGATCCCCAGGATCCCGGCGGCGATACTCTGGTTTCCCCGGGATCTTTTCAGGGCCTCCTCGATGAGCTCCGCTTCCGAGTGTTTCAGCGTCGGAAGCACGGCCATGCCCGAGAACAGATTTTGCCCGGCGGCCTTCTCTTCCACCGGCGGGTTGCTCTGTGAAGAGGTCGACCTTGCGACATATTCCCTGAACGATTCCATGGAGAGGATTCCCGATTCATGCTTGCTCAGGGCATCGAATACCATGGACTGCAACTCCCTCACATTGCCGGGAAAATTGTAGGTTTCCAGGAGCACGACCATCTCCTCGGGCACCGTGGGTTTTTTCCTGTTCAACACCTCGGCGGCCTCCTCCAGGAAATAATCCAGCAGCAATGTCATATCCCCGGCTCGTTCCTTCAGGGAGGGCAGGTGGATATGGTGGGTCCGGAGCCTGTAGTACAGATCCTTTCGAAAGGTCTCCCTGTTGCAGAGTTCCTCGATACCGACGTTCGTTGCAACGATGATCCGGGCATCGGAGAACGCCGGCTCGTCCGAGCCGAGGGAGTAATACTCCCTGTTCTGGAGCAAGCGAAGGAGCTTCACCTGGGAGGGAACGCTCAGCTCCCCGATCTCATCCAGAAACAGCGTGCCGCCGGATGCATTCCCGAGCAATCCCGCCCGGTGGATCTCGGCCCCCGTGAAGGCGCCCTTTTTATGCCCGAAAAGCGTGTCGGAAAACATGTTGTCGTCAAGGCCCGCCACATTGATTTTGACGAGCTTCCCCTTTGCCCGGCTGAGCCGGTGGATACACTGCACCAGGAGCTCCTTGCCGGTACCGGTTTCCCCGGTGATCAGGACCGGCATGGGACTTTCCGCGATGGCTTCCGAATACCGGAAAATCGCCTTCATCCGCTCGTCGTTTGTTACGATCCCGGCAAAGGCATCGGGGTTTTCCACCCTGCCCGCGAACAGCTGTTTTTTGAGCAGGCTGTTTTCGCTTTGAAGCTCCCGAAACTCCAGCGCGCGCATGACGCTCGTTATAAGCCTTCCCTCGTCCAGGGGTTTTACCAGGTAATCGAATGCGCCGCTCTTTATGCACATCACGGCGCTTTCAACGGTATCGGCGCCGGTTATGACGATAACGGGGATATGGGGATATTCGCGCCCGACGATCCCCAGGATCTCCTCCCCCGACACATGGGGCATGAAAAGATCCAGGAGAATCAGGCCGATGTCGTTTTCGGCCAGAATGGACGAAACATCCCTGCTGTCGGCGCAACAGATAATATTGCTGATGCCGTTGGACCTGAGCAACGTATCGACGCCGATGAGCGCATGTTCTTCATCGTCCACCATCAGGATGGGAGACACGGGGTAATCCGAGAATTCCATTTTGTTATACTCCACCGGTCCATCAGAACCTGTATCGGGGCATTCGTCAGGCCAGGCGCCCGTCCACGGCCTCGTACAGCGCCGAGGGCAGGAGGGGCTTGGCAAGCACCTTCACGAATCCCATCTCCTTGATCTCCCTGACCCTGTCACTGTCCGGCAGACCGGTCACCACCACCACGTCGATATTAAAAAGGGCGGGGTTCGATTTCATCCGCCGGCACACCTCCACGCCGTTCATCTCGGGCATATTGATATCCAGAATCATGATATCCGGTTGAAACGTTCCCAGGCGGAGGCAGCACTCGATGCCGTTGGATGCGGTTTCGATACGGCAAATGTACTTCTTGTTGAGCAGTTTCACGATCAGTTCGCTTGAATCCGGCTCATCTTCCACCACCAGAACCTTCTTCATCTCCATCTCCCTGCTCAAGGGGAGGGAGACCGTGAACACGCTTCCCTTTCCGGGCTCGCTCTCCACCGTGATCCGGCCGGAATGCTCCCGGACAATGGCGGAGGCAACCGACAACCCAAGGCCCGTTCCGCCGGAAGTCCTGCGGGTGGTGAAAAACGGGTCCATGAGCCTCGGCAGGTCTTCCCTTGGAATCCCCTTTCCCTCATCCGCCACCCTGAGGATCACGGCATCCGTTTCCGGATCGCGCCCCGTGACCACGTGGACGGCATGTCCCTTGTCCGGCAGTGCGTAGCAGGCATTTTGAATGAGGTTGATCACCACCTGCTCCAGGTGCCGGCCGGACCCCGTCACCACGGGAAGGTCCGCTCCGTAATCCGCGACAAAATGATCCGTATGATCCGTTATCATCTTCCGGATCAGGTTGAGGGCCGATCTCACGACGGCGTTCAGGTCAACAGGCTCATCCAGGGCTGATCCGTGGGGCTGGGCGAATCGCTTCAGATCCTTTACGATCCGATCGATGCGACGCCCTCCCTCGGAGATCCCGGAGAGCAGCCTGGGCACCCTGTCCCGCATAACGGCATATGGTATCCCGGCAAGCCTTAACCCGCCGTCGTTTTTATACCGCTCATCGAGAACGGGCAATATATCCGGCCATGTTTTTTCCATCAGGGATGCGTTGACCGTGATAAAGTTGTTGGGGTTGTTGATCTCATGGGCAACCCCCGACACCAGCACTCCCAGTGAAACCATCTTGTCGGCCTGGATCAACTCCCTCTCCACGGCCTTGCGCTCGCTCACATCGACTATGGTAAGAACGGCCCCCGTCACATCGTCACGGGGGGTTTTGATGGGCACCACGCTCATATCCCAATAGACCGGCGCGCCTCCCTGCTCCCGCTCTTTTTTCACGAACCTTGCATATTCGAAATGGGGCTGCCCCTTTTCGATCACGCCGCGAAAGTTCTTCTCGTCATCTTCGTGGGGAAACAGATCGAAATGGTTTTCGGCCGTGAAACAGGAGGGCGCCCTGCCGTGAAGGCGCGCATAGGCGGTGTTGACCTTGAGATAGTTGAACTCCCCGTCCAGGCAGGCCACCCCCATGGGCGTATTGTCGAGAATCGTTTCAAGAAAGCGCTTGGTCCGGATCAATTCGGCTTCCGATTTTTTCCGTTTTCTTATACTGACGGCCATGAGAAGCACGGCAAAAAAGAGCAGCACCACCAGCGCGGTATTGTTCCCCTGCCCGGCAAAAAGGTCCGCCGTAAGGTTGCCCGTGCCGCAAAAAGCAACGGGAACACCTGTTCCACCGAAGGAGATGAGAATCAACACCGGAATCCGGAGTCCCCGGATCATCCGGCCCCCCCCCCTTCCCTTCCGCGCGGGCCTTGCCGCCCCTTCCGAAAACCGAACGGTCTTCCCGTCCCTTGGGGGATTGTCGTTATGATTTAAATAAAACATTCGGACTTGATCATACCATCGGCCGTCCCGGTTTCGGCAGGATGCGCTCCGCCCCAAATAGCCCTGTGATTAAGGATACTGATACCGAGGCGCGTCCAACGTGTCGGTTGAGCGGCCGATCATATGATCAAGCCCAAACATTCGACCAGTTTACGCGCTCATCCGTATCAAGGATATTATCATGAAAGGCAAAAAACGGATCGTCCCCCGCAACCCGCGCAAACAGGAGAACAGCGCCATGGGTATCAACCGCGGATCGATACTCTTTCTCGCCGCCCGATCCCCCATGTCCATCCCGGGGACACCGCCTTTGACCAAAGGTCGAGAATATCAATGGAGGAAGTCGAAAGCAACTGAAAAAATTCCCGAATTTTCGACTCCGCACCGAATTCCGCCCCGAGTCGCTCTTCCCAAGGGGAGAGAGGCACGCACTTTCCGTCGCGGGCAACACAAACCAGCTGCTGTCGCATGTGTTTTTTTCAGATCCCATAGCCACGCCACGCCAATTATCGCCGTGAACGCCGCATATGGTATTTGATGTCGAGGCGGCAACCTCCACCCGATGGGGTATTGGTACCGACTTGCGTGGTAGGACTAAGGGATGTGGAATAGAATAAATCCACCCGGGGCTCTCGGTTCAGGAACCCCGAGGCGTTGCGTTACGCCAACAGCAACTCAAATCATCTGTAATTATGGATATTATTCATTCTTGATCCATTAGATGTCGCTTACCTGTTTGGGGAGAACAACGATTTCGAGGGAGTAGTCCTTCAGGCTTTGAATGGTTTTCATCAGGGTTTCAAACATCACCGGCTTGGGGGTAAATGTATCCGC
>PPCM01000697.1_pt1 | contig 23207 bp, 17 predicted proteins | sample 1555541 | NCBI WGS metagenome assembly PPCM01 (sample SAMN05284479, study PRJNA326546) | Marine sediment metagenome, whole genome shotgun sequencing project. | isolation source: marine sediment | place: Germany: Wadden Sea | collected 2012-09-05 | reverse complement strand
AGTTAAGTGAAAATTTAAATTCCAGATTGCACGAGTAAATTCAATAATTCCTGAAATTACTTTTGCATACCCTATCCTGTATAATTATGAGGCAGATGATTGCCTGCCTGTGCAGGAAAGAGGTTTAGTATGAAAAACAAAACCAAAGGCAATCAAAAACACTTAACTTTATCACAACGAATAAGCATTGAAAAAGCCTTATTGGCTGGTGAAAGCTTTGCCACTATCGCTAGAACACTTAGTAAAGACCCAGGCACCATATCAAAGGAGATTCGTAAACATTCAAAAATCAAAGCATCAAAAAACACAAACTTTTCACCTATCCCATGCAAGAATAGAAAGGGATGTAGTATCAAGTATTTATGTGATGACCCATGTGATTTGATGTGTACCTATTGTCCCAAAGCAGAGATTAAATGTATTTACATTTGTCCAAATTATGTGCCAAGGACATGTATCAAACTTAGTAAGCCACCCTACGTTTGTAACGGTTGTGGAAAACGAATTAATTGTTTAATGGAAATGCGGATTTATTCAGCCAAGTATGCTGATGATTGCTATCGTGAGAAACTTGTTTCAAGTCGTGAAGGCATCAATCAGACGCCTGAATCCATTATGAGAATGGACAATTTAGTAACACCTCTATTTAGGAAAGGTCAATCTATTGCCCACATATACGCTCATCATGCTAAGGAAATTGGGTGTAGCAGAAGAACTCTTTATAACTATTTAGATCAATCCGTTTTAACAGCTAGAAACTTAGACTTGAGACGACGTGTAAAGTACAAAGAACGCAGAAAATCAACTAGGACTAGCATTAAAGACAGGACTCACAGGATCGGTCGTAATTATGTGGATTTTCAAAAGTTTATCAAGAAACATCCGTCTATGAGTGTTGTTGAGATGGATGTTGTAGAAGGTGTAAAAGGTGGTAGAGTATTCCTTACAATGATGTTTAGAAACTGTTCCTTAATGCTCATCTTTTTACTTGAATCAAAAACACAAGCTGCAGTAGCGCGTGTACTCGAGGACTTAACATTAGAACTTGGGTTAGATGATTTCACTAAAATATTTCCGCTTATTTTAACAGATGGTGGCGTTGAATTTCAGAATCCAGATTTAATAGAAGAAGATGCTTGTGGGAACAAAAGAACAAGACTTTATTATTGCGATCCTTACAGCTCATGGCAAAAAGGCATGATCGAAAAGAATCATGAGTATATTCGACTGGTTCTGCCAAAAGGAACAAGCTTTAATAACTTGAATCAAAAAGATGTAACATTATTACAGAACCATATCAACAGTGAAGCAAGAGACAGCCTTAATGGATGTTCTCCATTTAAACTGTCTCAGCTTCTCTTAAACGAAAACCTTCATCAGATCTTGCATTTAAACGAGATTGCACCTGATGATGTATTCTTAAAACCAGCATTACTTAAACAGTAAACTGGAAATAGCACAGGCAGATTTCACTGTATAGAATTTAGTCTTACACTAAGGCATGTGGAATTTAGTCTCACACACTATTTTCAGATGCCCCTTTGGCATGCAAGAATTCGTGATGATATGAGCCTGTAATGTAAGTATAGAACAAAATAAGATACATGTTAAGTGTTAAAACTAGACCTTAATCCTGCATGAAAAGGTAACTTCGGGGTATCTGGAATTTAGTTTTTCATTTAACGAATTGACTTATAGAAGCGGAGGTGGCAACATGGTATCCCAGGAGATTTTTCAGAAACTCACAACGCTGGCAGAGTCAGCCAAATACGATGTGTCTTGTGCATCAAGTGGTAACAATAAAAGTAACAATGGTAAACTAGGCAACTCAATTGCGGCAGGAATTTGCCATACTTGGTCATCAGATGGCAGATGTGTGTCTTTACTAAAGACCCTACTGAGCAATGACTGTGTGTACGACTGTGCATATTGTGTTAACCGTAGTAGCAATGATATTCGACGTACGAGTTTTACGGCTGAGGAAATTGTAAAGCTGACCATCGCTTTCTATAGAAGGAATTATATAGAAGGTCTCTTTTTGAGTTCTGCAGTGGAGATTAATGCTAACTATACAATGGAGAAGATACTTCAGGTTTTAAGATTGCTTAGAAATCGTGAAGGTTTTGCGGGATATATTCATGTGAAAGCAATACCTGGTGCAGACCAACAACTCATCTATGAGGCAGGGCTCTTGGCAGACCGTATGAGCGTTAATATCGAGTTACCTAGTGAAGCTAGTCTAAAGCTCTTAGCACCACAGAAGAAACCAAAGAAGCTCTTTATACCAATGGCTCAGATTAAGGAGAGCATTACCCGGTCCAAAGACGAACGTAGACGTTTTCAAAATGCGCCGAATTTTGTACCAGCAGGTCAATCCACTCAGATGATTGTAGGAGCAACGAATGACTCGGATCGAAGTATATTAATGACATCTGAGAAACTATACAAAACTTTTAATATGAAGCGGGTCTATTATTCAGCTTATATGCCTGTAAACAACGATAAGCTATTGCCAGCCATACAAACGGCCCCACCCTTGTTAAGAGAACATAGATTGTATCAGGCAGATTTTTTACTTAGATTCTATAAGTTTGAGGCCAAAGAGATATTGGATGAGAATGAGAGTAATTTTGATTTAGATTATGACCCTAAGATGAACTGGGCTTTTAAGAATATTACGGAGTTTCCTAAAGAGATTAACAAGGTGCCATATGATGAACTACTTAGAATTCCAGGCATTGGGACCATATCGGCTACTAGGATTGTTAAACAGAGAAGGCTTATGAAAGTGAGATTTGAAGATTTGCAGAAGATGGGTGTTGTGGTAAAGAGGGCTAAATATTTCCTAACATGTGATGGGAAGTTTTATGGTTATAAGTCTTTGGAGGTTGAGCGTATTAAAAGAGCGCTAAACCCAGAACCAGCATACACCCAGCTATCATTATTTACAGGTTGAGGTGATGACATGGTCTATTTACACGATGGTACATTTGATGGCTTCCTGACCTGTGTTTATAATCACTATTATGAACGGAAGGTAGTTGGAATTTACGAGAGTGCTACTTATCAGCCTGTCTTACTTGAAGAAGTTAAATTTGTGACTTTGGATAAAGACAAAGCTAATAAAGTGCATTCTGCTATGATTGAAAAGTTTAGTGAGTATATGTATTCTAATGTCTATCATACTTTTTTATCAAATGAATATGACAAGGATACGTGGTTGCTTAAGTATCTAGAAATCGCCTTTGTCCAAGGCTACAATACAGAACGTCTTAGAAGCGTTGATGAAATCTTTCGTGTGCAGAAGATAAGCCGAAAAGTTGGTTTTGAGAAACATAGATTTTTGGGTCTTTTAAGGTTTACTGACATTGGTTCATGTCTATACGCTAGATTTGAACCTGATCATAATATTCTGACTTTGTTGGCAGACCATTTCTCTGATAGATTTAAGGAAGAAAGGTTTATTATCCATGATGTTAAGAGGAAAATAGCTGTCATTGGTTACATGGGTAATTGGATGGTGACTGATTTTGATCGTGTCATGGATGAGGACTTATTGGATGAAGAGGTATTTTTCAGAGCCCTATGGAAAGAGTATTTTGAGGCGATAGGCATTGAGGGAAGGAAGAACTTAAAGCTACAGCAAAGCTTTGTCCCATTAAAGTATCGTAAGTACTTGACAGAGTTCTAATGAACTGCACACATGTTAGTCTTTCAAAGGACATACAAAAGTCATACATGTAGGTTACTATGTACTTGATGTTAGTCATAGAAACACCTATGTTACTATGATTGTATTCAGAACAAACTTCTTTGATTCTGAGTGCATACTCTCCCCCTCATCCTTTGCTTAATTTTGCCGCATGTTGAACATGCGGTATTTTATTGTCTAAAAATTGGCTGTTAAAAAAGGGCAAAAAAATAAGCACTGAGTGAAGACTCGGTGCTTGTAAAGGATGAGGGGGAGAGTATTTAATATGTAAGAGGTAACTAATTCTTACAATAATAAGTATAGTCTTTCTTTATGTATCACGTATGTAGAAATGGTGAACATTTTGTAAATATTGTCATGACATATGAGTAAATAATATATTAAATTATATTATTAAGCAAAACCATATGGATGTGATCCTCCCATTTGCCATTAATCTTTAGGTATGAGGGACTTGTACCTTCATTTTTGAAGCCTAAGCTTTCAGCCAGTATAAGAGATGGTAGATTTTTAGGCATAATGTTTGCCTCAATTCTATGTAAGCCATATTGGTCAAATATAATTTCAATACCTTTGGTCAGAGCTTCTTTCATATATCCTTGACCTACATAACGATGGTCTAGCTTATAGCCAAGATAACAACTTAGAAAACAGCCATGAATGATGTTGCTGAAGGCAAAATTTCCAATTGGGTTTGTCATACCCTTAGCGTCTTTTAGGAAAAGCCATAAACGTAGAGTTCTTCTTTGGTCGATATCTGCTGATTCAACAACAATCATGCGCCGCTGGTGGTCTTCTGTATAGAAGTTAACATCCCGAGTTGGTTCATATGCCTCAAGAAAATCCTTGTTTTCTTTATAATAAGCCAAAGCAAGATTAGCTTCACTAGGTGCCAGGGTCCTTAGAATCATACGATCTGTCTCAAATTCTCTGTAATACATAGATGCTCCTATCTCATAACGCAAATATATCGCCGAACCCTATTGTTACAGCGATATACCTGTATGCCATGTTTTTTTGAATTGGTACATATGAACCTCCTTTATTGGTAAGTTGTCATATGCCGATGTCATGTTCCTATTTTGTCTAAGTCATGCGGCCTTGATGTCTAAATTCTGATGGGGTTAGCCTTGTCTGTTGTTTAAAGATGGCTACAAAATATTCAGAATTGTTAAAGCCAATGTTTGTAGCAATTTCAGCAGTACTTTGTGTTGTGGTAAGCAGTAAGTTTTTGGCTTTATTGATTCGAACCATCATGCAAAAATCATAGAACTTCTTCTCATAGGCTTTAAAAATGATGTCTTCAAGATGTCTTGGTGTTGTTTGTAAGTATTGTGCGGCACTTGTTAGTGAAATTCTACTAGTATAGTAAGCTTGTACGTAGTCAAGAGCTCTACTCAGTAAATCATCTTCTTGCCGGTTTTTTTTATCTTTTACATAAGCCCCAATGATGTGAATTACACGTTGCAAATGTTCTAAGGCCTGTTGGCTATTTTCTATATACATTATATCGTCATCTAAATCAGATAAGTTGAGAGATTCTTCAAAATCATAGTTGGAAGCAATACCATCTCTATAGAGATGAGCCAGTAGCTTTCTTACAAACGCTCGATAAAAATTAGCTTCAAACCCCTCGAGATTCTGTATGGAGTTAATTACCTTTGATAATGACTTAAGGCTTTTTTGAATCTGACCACTAATGGCGTATTTAACAATTAGGTTTTCCTGATCAGCTGCATAAGCGTAGGCAACATCATTTTTACGAACGACATAGTCTATATGAATGACCGTGTTTTTACCAAGGTAATCATGGGCTAATATAGCATCGACACTTTGGTTGTAAGACAGATGAATGGCTTGTGGACTTGGGTAAGTCCTTCCAATACCGATGGTTCCCTGGATGGCCATATCTGTTGCAATGGCCTCGTGATAGTCGCTACAATAGTCAATAATGTCAATTTGATCTGTTGTATTGGTAAATAAAAGGGTAACTTCATCGTAACGACTGATAAAAGCAAAACCTAACCTGTTTACAACCATCTTATCCTGAATCAGACTGAACACCTTAAAAATCAAAAACTGTTTCTCGTCTTCATCTAAAGCCAACTGATAGCGACGGTAGTCATCAATCTTATAAACTGCGATGGTGAAGGCTTCTCCATAAGGTATGTTGAAGTAATCTAGTTGATTGTAGATATAAGGTGATTGACGAATTGAACCATAAATAAGGTTCATTAGGAAACGTTCCTTAAACTGGTTAATATTAGCATCATACTTATCTCGTAGGGCCATTGAATGAGCATTCTTAGCATGGTAGGCATCGATCTGAATGGTCATCTTTTTGAGGCTGTTGACAACATCGGATTTCCTGACAGGTTTTATAAGGTAGTCAAGGCGGCCGTGGGATAAGGCTTCTTTGGTTTGGCTATATTGTTTGTGATCCGTAAAAAGGATGATGTGAAGTCCTGGGTAGACATCTTTGTAGGTATTAAATAGTTGTAACCCAGTTCGACCAACAAAGGCATCATCACCTATGACTAAATCAACATTTTTGGAAGTGATTATACGTTCGGCTTGGTCCACTGACGTAGCTGTCCCTATAACTTTATAATCTAATTTTGCCTCTTCAATGTACTTTTTGATTTTTAAGTGATTAGACCTCTGGCGGTCCATGATGACAAGATTATACATATAAACACCTCCTTCTTAGAGTATGAATCAAATGAGCCATCTTTTCAATAATTGTCACTAAATTGTTACATAAATGATATCGGATATTATGATTCCTTTAATTAATAAATATCTATCCGCCTGGGTTTTTTCTTATGATATAATATATGAAGACATTGAAAAGGGGAAGAGAACATGAAAGAAGTCTTAAAAACTTATAAAGAACGATTGATCAACTTAAATGCAAGTAACCGTAGTTTAGTGCTTAAGAAAATTTATAAGAAACGTGCCTTTGACCTGAAACGGCTCATAGAAATGAAGACCATGGATGAAGATGCTTTGGTGCCTTTTTTGGTGTCTAGAAGTAAAGCTTCTTATCAACTTATGGATGACCCTTTTAAACTTAGAGTTAAGAGGATGAAAGCCCTAGAGAAACAGACAGAAGTAGAAAAAGATGAAGAGGTTGAGATTCTTAGAAAAACAGTTGAGGATATGTACCCTCTAACAGAGCAAGAAATGCAAGTGATGATCAAGCGTGAAGAGGAAATTGATCACAAGTATGCTTTGTTAATTGAAGAAGAGAAGCAAAGTCTTGAAGAAGAAATTAAGAAGATTATAAACTATTCCAATCAAATTAACTATTTGGTTAGAGAAATAAAAGCTGTTGAGAGAGAAACAGGTAAATATGAACTATTTGTTGGTTATCCTTTTGTAGAAGGGAAATTTAACGATGGTTCTTTGGTCAGAGGTCCACTACTCTTATTCCCAGTAGAAGCAATTAAAAAGGATAATAAATGGGTCCTTAAGAATATTGTTGATCAAGATATACTGATTAATAAAGTGTTAGCCTTTGCTTATGCCAAGTATAATAATATTAAATTGACTGATTTTACAACAGAGTTTTCTACACTTGAAGACTTTGGTGAAAATCCAATTAAAGGTGTCATAGACTATGTGAATGAGCATAAATTGGTCGCATCTGAACCAAGCGATTGGACCGTTCAGAAGTTTAAGGATTATACAAATAAAACCTTCCCCAATTATGAATTAGGGGAAATGAATGTCATACCTTATGCAGTTATGGGGCAATTTCCACTATCGAATTCCATTTATACGGATTATCAGTTACTAGAGAATGATGAGGTAGAAGATGAGCTCCTTGAAGCTTTGCTACTTAATCAAGAGGTGGATGTTGATAAGGAGAAGGCGAGAGATGAAAAAGAGCTTCTAAAACCCTTGTCCGAACACGATACTTTCTTTTTCACACAGCTAGACTATAGTCAAGAGAATGCGGTCAGCAACCTGATGACATCAAAACAACTTGTTATCTATGGACCACCAGGAACAGGAAAATCACATACAATTGCCAATATTATCAGTGACGGCTTATGTAAAAATAAGAAGATCCTAATGGTATCTCAAAAAAGAGCTGCCCTAGATGTAATCTATAATCGACTATCTGACCTAAAAACCAAGATGGTCTTAATTCATGATGCCAATAAAGATAAAAAGGCTTTTTATCAGAAGGTAACAGAATCTATTGATGATAAAGCCTTAAAGTTTGACCTTAATAAAAGAATTCATCATGACACAATAGCAACGAAAATTGATGAAAAAGTTGTAGGCTTAGATACCATAGCAGCAACACTTATGTCTGAAAGACCTTTTGGACTGTCATTACAAGAGATGTATGTTAAGACAAGAGGGATATTTGATACAGAAGATGAACGTTTTGCCTTCTATAAGATTTTTAGACGTGACAATCCATTTGTTGAATATAATTATGAGCAACTAAGAGAAGCTCTTGACCATATGAGAGAAGATGACTTGCTGATTCAACAGTTCTCTAAGTACCGTTTTATGATGGATGAAAATCCTTATATGAATGGCTTTAAACACAAGATGGATCTTATGTCATATGAAGATGTGGTTGAAGGTACAAAGCAAATTCAAACTCTAATGGATGAATTAAAAGATGAGAATACAGATGCCTATCGTGCTTTTGGTAAGTACTATTACGAGAACAAAGCTTCTATAACTCCAGAAGGCATCAGTGAAGCGGCTAAGGCTTATAATCACTCCCTTAATCATCACCTAATAGATGAAGAAGATGCATCTTGGTGGCAACTTGGCAAATCTATTGAAAAGTTGGCACATGCTAAAGAAAGAAAAAGTCATAAGCAAAGTTACCATAAAGAAGAAAATCGATACATACAACTATTCAAAGGTTTTACAGATATGGTGAACTTAGGTCAGAAGGCTTTAGCTTTATTCATTGAGGACCTTAATGAACACCACCACAATAAACTTGAGAAGAAGTTCATCGAAAGTTTCTTTATACAAGAGGACTTAAATCAATTGATGAATAGCCTTGATGCTCAGAGCGCATTTATGCCTTTGATGACTAAGGTTCAGAGTTTGTTACCACTTGAGAAAAAAATACTCGATTATGTTGTGGATCATACAAATTCTCAGCAGGAGATGGGTGATTTACTTAGTCATCTAATGGAGTATATCATCCTTGAACAGATTAGTGAAATAGAGAAATCGGAAGAGTTTAATGAGTTCTATCTATACTTTAACATGTATATTGATAACGTGGATGAAATCACATCCTATATGACTAAGAAGAATAACTTAACCAAAGAGATAGCAACGAGTATTTGGAATGATCAATTCCAGATTTTTATAGACACACCTAACTTCAGAGAGTTTAAACGCCAAGCGGAGAAGAAACGTCTTCTTTGGCCAATAAGAAAATACATTATTGAGTTTAGTGATATGTTACTGACCCTTTTCCCATGTTGGCTATTAAGTCCCGAGACTGTATCAGATATCTTTCCATTAAAGCAAGATCTGTTTGATATAGTAATCTTTGATGAGGCATCACAGATATTTGTAGAGAATGCCATACCAACCATATACCGCGGCAAGACAGTGGTTATTGCTGGAGATGACAAACAACTTCAGCCTACTTCCATGTTCATGACCAAATATGATGATTATGACGAAGAGGAAACCACTATAGAAAATGTGGCAGCCTTTGAAGAGGAGAGTTTATTAGACCTTGCTAAGGTAAACTTTGATTCTGTACATTTGAATTATCATTACAGGTCAAGATTTGAAGAGTTAATCAATTTTAGCAATTATGCTTTTTATAATGGCAACTTAAACATATCTCCAAATATCAAACATACAAAGGCTCTTGCCCACCCACCAATCGAGCAAATAAAAGTAGATGGTCTGTGGGAACAACGGAAAAATCAAGCTGAAGCAAGCCGTGTTGTTGAGTTGGTAGCTGAGATTCTGAAGAATCGTAAGAAGGAAGAGACGGTTGGTATTATAACCTTTAATATCACCCAGAAAGATCTAATAGAAGATTTATTAGAAGCAAGACTTCAGTATGATAAAGACTTTAAGAAAAGATACCTAGCTGAGAAAAATAGGTTCGACGGTAATGAAGATGTATCTATCTTTGTTAAGAATATTGAAAATGTACAAGGGGATGAAAGAGACATCATTATCTTCTCTGTTGGTTATGCCAAGAATCCAGAAGGTGTTGTGTCAGTTAACTTTGGATCCTTGTCTCAAAATGGTGGGGAGAACAGACTTAACGTTGCTATTTCTCGTGCCAAACGTAAAGTATATGTAGTGACCTCTATAGAGCCTGAGGAACTTAAGGTGAATGATACCCTTAACATGGGTCCAAAACTCTTTAGGAAGTACCTAGAATATGCAAAAGCTGTATCTGATAGAGACGATGAAGCTCTTGTTAGGTGTTTAAGTTCACTTTCTGAGATTAAGAATTTGAGGGCAAGTGAAAAGGATGAATTTGTTACAGCAGTGGCAAAAGAACTTGAAGAAAGAGGGCATGAAGTTTTAACGGATATTGGTGGATCAGAATCAAAGATTGATTTAGCTATTTTACATCCTAAGACCAAAGAATTTGTTCTTGGCATAGAATGTGATGGTAAGACTTATAGGTCAATACCTTCAGTTAGAGAGAGAGACATTCATCGAAAGAGATTCCTTGAATCTAGAGGTTGGGAAATGACCAGAATCTGGAGTATCGATTGGTGGAAGAATCCAATGATGGTTATTGATAAGATAGAACACTTCCTTAATATTCTTTTAGATGCTGAGGAGTTACCAAAACAGGATAGTGAGGCAGCCACGATTACATCTACACCGGACATGGTCCTTGAAAGTTATCCCGAATCAGCCATTGGTTTTGGTGACCAAGTCTTTATTAAAGATACAATGACAAAAGAGACGTTTGATGTTGCAATTAATGGAAACCCTGCCACTAGAGATTTGATGAATGAATTTAAACGTAGTTTATTAGGCAAGAGCAATGGTGACCTTTTTGTTTATGAGGGGTTTGAATATCAGATTGTCAAGATAAGGAAGAGAAAATAAGTGGAAGTGATAGATGATATTAAGTACATGGAAGTAGCCCTTGAAGAGGCGGACAAAGCGGCAGATCTACTTGAAGTACCCATAGGAGCTGTGATTGTATATCAGGGACAAATAATTGGCCGAGGTTACAACCAGAGGAACACGAGGAAGAGTACTTTGGCTCATGCTGAGATTCTAGCAATCGCTGAGGCGACTGAGTTTATGGGAGATTGGCGCTTAGAAGACTGTACTATGTATGTGACGGTTGAACCTTGTCCCATGTGTGCAGGAGCCATTCTGCAGTCTAGGATGACAAAGTTAGTGATTGGAACGATGAATCCTAAAGCTGGTTGCGTCGGTTCCGTCTACAATCTTTTGGATGATGAGCGCTTTAACCATCAAGTGAAAGTGGAAACAGATATCCTTGGTGAAGCTTGTAGCCAGAAGATGAGCACCTTCTTTAAGAATCTTCGTGAGATGAAGAAACGTGAGAAAGAAGAGAAGGCCTAAAGCAACTCATGAAATTATAATAGAATTTTTATTGACAGCCACTATAAAAACATTTATACTAATCAAGCGTTAAAAAGTGAATTGCTTCTCCTAGTGAGAAGTTACTATAAAGTTTCCGTGCAGCTGGGGAAGTAGCGGCGCCTTGTACCTGCAATCCGCTATAGCAGGAGTGATGTCAATCGGAGGATTTTATAATGTAGAGCAGACCTTAAAGGGTGGCGTTGATAACTTGGTCTTACGCAATAAGAATTTGTGAACTGTGTCAGGTCCTGACGGAAGCAGCACTAAGCAAAAGCTCTTGTGTGCCGTAAGGGTGCCGAGTTTGAGTTAACTGGTAAGGTAACGTCTGTGTTTAGAATTCGAAGTGCGACGCACGGATTTAAAACAAAAAATAAACCAGACTTAACAGAAATGTTAGGTCTGGTTTTTTGATGTAATTATTATGCTTCTGAGCCATCGTCACCTTCTGAAGGGAAATGATCATCTACTGTGCTTGGTTCTCCTGGATAAATCTGTCCATAAATATCATCGGCCCACTGAATGGCTTCTGAGTATAAGTTTGGTAAAAGGTCCAAATCGAATTTTGCCGCTTGTGCATTACGATAAGCTTTGTTGAACTCAGCTTTCTCATAATTTAGAACTAGGTTATAAACACCACTATATTTTGAATCTTTGCCCAATAAAGTTAACTTTAGGTCTTTTTCAATAGGTAGTGGGTTAACAGCCTCTAACATATTTTTATCAAGCAAAACATCAAGGACTGATAGTAAACCAATAAGTTTTAATATCTCAATATCATTTTTGAAAGAACTTTTCTCTCCAATGCTTTGCATTAATCTCATACGTACCATTGATAACTTAATGATTTCAGGCGTTTGATCACCTAAGAAGGAATCAAGCAAAGCTAAGTTGAGCCAATTTTTAAAGGATTCAATACCAATCATGGCTAAAGCATGTTGTACAGAATGAATTTTGTTCATAAAGAAGTGGCTTGTGTTAACCAATCGTAATAACTTAACTGTAAGATTGATGTCTTCTTCAATACGAGTAGAAATCATTTTAATATCTGGTTCTTCTGCGTTAGCAAGCTTTAAGATTTCTACATTATTGTAGTTAGATTGTTGTAGAATTTTACCTTTAGTTAAAGTAGGCTTACAGAAGTAGTAACCTTGGAAAAGTTCAAAGCCAAGCCGGCTACAGTTTTGATAAGTCTCATGATTTTCTATATTTTTTGCTAAAAGAATTTGAGTTGTCATCTCAAATTTACGAATAGTTCGCTTTAAATCACTTATAGTATTGTTGTTAAGATCCACTTGTATGATGTCACTTAGTTCAACTAAGTTCTTATATGGATAGTTAGGCGTATAATCCGCTAAAGAAATAAGGTAACCATCCGATTTAAATTCCTCTATCTTCTCAATAAAACCTTCATCAGGTTCAACATCAGAAGTGATTTGTATAACGGTTGTACTTCTGTTAAGTAATAGAGGACTATCCCTTACAACCAGTTCCTTGTCAAAGTTAATAAAGGCAATATGACCTCCCAGAAGTGAGTCCATGCCTACATCTAAATAACTGTTGAGTAACATACGTCCTGTTGCCTCGTTGTACTCAGCATCATCTATGCCAGCCGAATTCAGGCTGCTTCTATAAATTATTTCATACCCTATGACCATTTGGTTTCGGTCAAAGATGGGTTGTCTAGCTAGATAAAAATTCATTCGGTCACCACCTTACCCACTTATTATAACAAAAAAGGAAAATATGGTCATGTCTTTTTTATGTCTTTTTGTCATAATGTATGATATTTTCTACTATTTGAGTTTTGCCTTTAATCTATTTATATACCAACAAGAGTATGGTAAAATGGGTGGAGAGTCAAGGGCAAATTGGTCCTTGGTCAGAACATAAGGAGAGGAACATAGTATGGCTTATACTGCTTTATATAGAAAATGGCGCCCTAAGGATTTTGACGATGTTGTAGGGCAAGACCATATCGTAAAAACTTTGACCAACCAAATCACAGCCAGCAGAGTCACACATGCTTACCTGTTTTGTGGTACAAGAGGAACAGGTAAAACTTCAACAGCAAAGATTTTTGCTCAAGCTATTAACTGTGAGAATCCCAGGGAAGGTAACCCTTGTCACACATGTAAATCTTGTTTAGATATTGAAGAAAGTAATTCAATGAATATTATTGAAATTGATGCTGCTTCAAATAATGGTGTTGACAATATTCGTGAAATTAGAGAAGAAGTTAAATATACCCCAACTGTAGGGACCTATAAAGTCTATATCATAGACGAGGTTCATATGTTATCAACTGGTGCTTTTAACGCTCTACTTAAGACTTTAGAAGAACCCCCAAAACATGTTATCTTTATCCTCGCAACCACAGAACCTCATAAGATTTTGGCAACTATTCTGTCTAGATGTCAACGTTATGATTTTAAAAGGATTACAATTGGCACTATTTCTGGTGCCCTAAAGACGTATATGGATAGTGAAGGTATTCCTATAGAGGAGAAGGCAATCAACTATATTGCAAAAGTGGCCAATGGTTCTATGAGAGATGCCCTTAGTATTTTAGACCAATGTATTGCCTTTTACTTAGGTGAAGAAGTCACCTTGTCAAAAGTCTTAGATGTCCTTGGGGCAGTGGATCACGATGTGTTTGCACAGCTTACAGATGCCTTGCTAGTTAAGGATGCAAAAGCTTGTATGGACATTGTTGATACCATTACAATCCAAGGTAGAGACATTATGCAGTTTATATTGGATACAGTAGCTCACTTAAGGAACCTATTAGTTGTAAGAAGTGTTGCTATGCCAGATGAAATTTTGGATATGACATCTGACCAGATTGAATTACTTAAAGAGCAAAGTACTCGATTTAACGATGAGATTATTCTCTATTATATTAAGCAATTGTCAGTACTTGAGAACAAAATTAAGTATATGTCAGGTGAGAGAATACTTCTTGAAGTGGAATTGCTTAAGCTTTGCCACCCAGATATGGATGATAGTACGGAAGGACTTAGGCACCGGATTGCTCATCTAGAAGAGGAAGTGGCCAATGGCGTTCAGATACAGCCGGGAAGCGTATCACCAGCCCAGACTGTAAGTGATGGACAAAAAGTAGAGACTAAGATAAAAAAGGTCATTAATGTGGATGCTGTACCTGAAGACATTAAGCAAGTTATTCACAATTGGTCTGGTGTTGTTGAGAAAATGGAGAACATGACTAAGGCTTTTATTAAAGAAAGTACACCCATTAATCTGGAAGACAATGTTGTTTATATCTACTGTGAAAATGATGTTTCAAAAAACCACTTGTCACAGGAATCAGTTATGGGTAAAATAGAAGAAGTTCTTGGTGAGATGTTTGAGAAGAAATTCGACATTAAAGTCATAGATGACAAAGAGTACAATGCAATCACTAAGTCAAATCTCTCAAAAGAAGAGAGTGGAGAAGAAACAAGAAACATATATGAACAAATAAAATCTAAAATTAATTTTGATATTGGTATCAAATAAGGAGGTATTACAATGGCGAAAAAAGGACGCGGTGGTTTCCCAGGCGGTGGTGGTATGCCACAGAATATGAATAACATGATGAAGCAGGCACAGAAAATGCAAAAGCAAATGGAAGATATGCAGGCTAACTTAGATAGTTTAGAATTTGAAGCGAAAGTTGGCGGTGGCGTTGTTTCAGCTAAGGTGAATGGTAAAAAGGAATTGGTTTCAGTTAACATTGACCCAGACGCGGTGGATCCTGACGATGTAGAAATGTTAGAGGACCTTGTTGTTGCTGCTGTTAACGAAGCATTACGTAAAGCAGAAGAAGAAGTTAGTGGACAAATGTCTAAATTAACAGGTGGATTAAACATGCCTGGTGGCTTATTCTAAGCTGTTTGATACTTAAGGTCACAATGAGAAGGATGGTACCTAATGGATTATTTTGGTAACCATATTGGTAAATTAATAGAAGAATTATCAAAGCTTCCTGGTATAGGGAGTAAGACAGCTCAGCGATTAGCATTCCATATTGTCAACGGTTCGGAGCAATCTGCAGAGAACTTGGCTAAATCAATTGTCTACGCCAAGCGGCATATAAAGTTTTGCTCAAAGTGTTATACAATTACAGATGACGAGCTATGCCCTATCTGTAGTAGTGTTAAGAGAGATGAGCATACTGTGATGGTTGTTGAAGAATCACGTGATATGGCAGCCTATGAGAAGACAAGGCAGTTTAAAGGCATCTACCATGTACTTCATGGGGCGATTTCTCCCCTGCTGAATGTCGGACCAAATGATATAAGAATTAAAGAGCTTTTGACTAGAATTGGCAATGAAGAGATAAGAGAAATTATCTTAGCAACCAATTCAACCGTTGAAGGTGAGGCAACAGCCGTTTACATTAGTAAGTTAGTCAAACCCTTAGGCGTTAAAGTAACAAGAATTGCCAATGGAGTTCCAGTAGGCGGAGACCTTGAGTATGTGGATGAAATAACTTTATCTAGAGCCCTTGAAGGTCGTATAGAAATTTAGTATAATACCGTGGTGGCCCTAATGCCATTGCGTTTTGCTCCTATAGTTAAACGGATATAACAAGCCCCTCCTAAGGGCTAGTTCCTGGTTCGATTCCGGGTGGGAGTGTTTGTGGTGAGATCAGATAAAAAAGGCTCTGGTGTGTATGAAGTAGATTAGTACTACTTCATATACGCCAGAGCCCTTTTTTGATGGAATCTAAGTATAGTGTGACTTAGTCAACATAAGAACAACAGTAATCAGTTACTTTAGCAATCTTTAGTTTGAAGCTTGAATTTGCTGGCACCTCAAAAGTATAGGTGTCTTGTATGTCAATCCAATGATCATCACCAGCTAATTGAATCATTAAGGTTCCTGATAAGATTTCCATAACTTCTTTTTTATCAGTTGCAAACTCATAATCGCCTGGCATCATAATACCTAAGGTCTTCTTTTCACCACTATCAAAAATGACAGTACGACTTGTTACCTTACCTTCATAGTAAATATTTGCTTTTTTGACGATTGTAATGTTTTCGAATTTTTCCATAGGGATAACCTCCATAATGTATCACTTTAATTAAGTGCAGTATAAAAGAATGCCCCAAAGTTGTCAAGTGTCATACAATGAAAAGAAAGCAATGATTTGACTTGTTTGTGCTTACTGTTTCTGGTAAAGTATTATGTGAGAGGTGAGTATATAATGAAAGAAAGAGATATAGTAGACCATTTTAGATATTTTACAATCTTAACCCATCATCTAGATGAAGTACGTAAGTTCATCGAATTTGATTATCGAAATATGTCCACATTTTCTATGGAATTATCAAAACTTGTTACATTGTCTGGAGCAGAGATTGGCAACCTAATTAAGGCGTTTGCCTGTTCTTGTGATGCGGATTATTGTGATATTCAATTAGACGATGAGATTTTTGATATGGATAAGTACAAAAAGGCGATTTTGACAAAGTATCCACGTTTGGTTGATACAGAAATCACCATAGATTATACCGATATTGTGATTCGACCTTGGGGTAATTGGTCCGAAATTACACCTACTTGGTGGATTGACTATGTGAGACTGAAGAATTACCGTGTTAATGAAGAGGACAAAGGAAACTTGAAGAATGTCTTATATATACTATCAGCACATCTTGTACTTTTGATGTATATCTATTGTGATGTTATGGGGGATAAAGACGCTTGTTTTTCATCTCTAAAAGTATCTGGTATTAGTTCTACATCTTTAGGTAGGATGGATGGTGCTGGTGTGGATGAATATTTACCTGATTTTAGATAAAATAAGACTTTGAGTCTTATTTTTTTGCTTGTTTTTGTAGGTACAATGGATTATAATATCAATATAACTAGATATATAGTACTATAACAGCGGAGAGGGTATATATGGATTCAGTATTAAAAGCGAAAAAGGACCAATTCACAGAACGTCTGAAAGACGATCAACAGCAGAAAGTAATTGAGGCATTTGACCTTTATCACAAATTTTTAGTTGAACATGGCTTTGAAGAAGAAGTTGGTTTGGCCTATATGAATATTTGTGAATATCTGCATAATCATGACAATCAAGAAACCATGATTCGATTAATTGTTGAATATACTCGTAAAGTGGACCAAGATATCTATCCAAAGGATGCAGCTTACTACGCTTTAGCATCAACCCTTGAATTTCGACAAGAGAATTATGATAATGCCATGAGGCTTCTGGAAGGTGAGATTAAACTCTATAAAAATAAAGGTAACCAAAGGGCAATTGCAACATGTATGAACAATTTAGGGTATTTAAAAATACTTGCTGGTAAGAGTGCAGATGCTTTGGATCTTTTAACGGAAGCAAAATCATATCTTCTCGAAATTGACAAGTACGGTGAATATGCAGGATATACACTGAGGATTAACCTAGCCCATGTTTACCTTGAACTTAAGGAATACGATAAAGCCAGATCATACTTAAATGAGGTCCTTAATTGGTCCCAAATTGAATCTAATCCTAATATAAAAGTTGAGCTTTATATGACAACTGGTCAGTATTATGCAAAAATCCAGGAGTTTGATTCAGCGATTTTACAACTAGAAGAAGCTATTGAAATTGCAAATGAAAAAGGTATGAAATACGAACTAAGGAAATTGTACAAAATTATAGCAGATCTTTTTGTAGCAAATGAGCAGTATGATAGAGGGTGTAAATACCTAAAACTTTATGCGGAGATTGTTGGTGAGATGGCCACTAAGGTCCAGAAAGCGACAAAGTATAAGGCGATAGCTGAAATAGCCTTATTAGATAAAGAAAAGCAAATACAGAAGAAAAAGAACCAATACCTTGAAATTGTGAGGAATCAAGAATATGATTTGCTGACAAATACATTCAGTAGAGATTATTTATTGGGACATATTGAGGAACTTATTGCTAACAGGGAAGAAATTGACAATTTCTATTTAGTATCGTTTGAAATTATAGAAAGTGGAAACTTGTATAAACGTAAAGGGTTCAGGTCGGTAGAAAAACTTTTGGTAGAGGTAGCTAGTGAGATAGTGAACTATTTCCCAACTCATGTAACAGCAAGGCATGGCAGAACCAAATTTATGGTAGTTGTCACTCAGTCTTCACAAGAAAAAGTAATGAATGATTCCAACTTATTATTGACTAAGCTAACTGACCTATCATCGCCATACTGTAACAAAACTTGTGTTACTTCAAGTCTTGTTGATTATAAAAAATCAAAAGCTGAAGATGTATCAACATTAATGAGAATGGCAAACCTTGCTTTATATCAAGCAGAAGCTTCTAATGACCAATCGGTTGTCTATTGGTAATAATAAAAATAGATGAATATATAAAAAAACACTTGACCCTAACATAATGTTAGGGTTTATACTTTGTTTAGGAGGTGATCACATGTATTATAAAGTAAAAGAAGTATCAGATATGGTTGGACTTAGCGTACGGATGTTACACCATTATGATAAAATTGATTTACTGAAGCCGGACCATGTGACCTCTGCAGGTTACCGTCAATATTCGGAGGAGAATCTTGAGCTACTACAACAGATTTTATTTCTAAGAGAATTAGAGTTTTCCTTGAATGAGATCAAAGTGTTCATGGAACATCAAAGTCAGGATTATATAGGGATGTTAGACAAGCAACAAATGTTGCTAAAGAAAAAAGCTAAACGTCTAAATAAGATTATTGATACAATTGAAAAAACGAAAGACAAGTATAAAAGAGGTGAGATAATGACAGCGAAAGAACGATTCGAAGGTTTCGATTCAAGTGATTTCGAAGCCAATAAAGAACAATATGCTAAAGAAGCTGAAGAACGATGGGGTCACTCAGAGGCTTTTCAAGAGTCAAAAAGACGTACTAGCAAGTACAGTCCTGACGATTTTAAGCGTATTCAAGATGAAACAGATAAGGTATACAAGCAGATTGTTGGTTTAATGCATCTTCATGTTAGTAATCCTGGCGTTCAAACCCTAGTTGCAAGTTTAAGAGATGGGATTACAGAACATTTTTATGACTGTACCCTGGATATTTTTAGAGGGTTAGGACAGATGTATGTAGATGATCCTAGGTTTACTACAAACTTAGACAAACACGGTCATGGCTTTGCAGCTTACTTAAGTAAAGCAATAGAATTTTACTGTGACCAACAAGCCTAAAACTGTGAAGGAAAACGTGTTTATCATGTTTTCCTTTTTTTATCCCCTATTATATGTCTAAAGTATGAATTTTATGTACAGAAAATAAACAATATGGTATAATTATTGCATGGCGTCACCGAACATGAAAGAAACCTGTCGATTAGGTCGGCAAGATAGACTCATAGGAAGTGGCCTATTTCTAACTCATTTTTGACATAATTTTAACGATAAACAGGACTTTTATTGACTAAAATTTCACAAGAATCTCACACAATCTAACCGCAAAAATAATAGGCAGAGACAGCGCTGATTGCGCAATTAATAAGGCTTGCAGACCGTAAGTCTTTTTGTCGTGCATCTACTTAAAAAACGAAAGGATGAATGAGAACATGGAAGAAATGCTAAAAGTTTTGAAAAGAAAGAGTCAAATAACCTATGATATGAACTGTATTGAGAAGTATATCAAACCTGGTGAATGTGACATGAATCTAATTAGAGCATGGAATGACTACAAGGCAGAGCTAGAAGAGGTTGAAGAGGAGTTGAAGTTGCTATCAAACCCTAATACTAAGGATCTTGAAGAGAAGAAATTAGAGATGTTACACAAGATTGAAGATCATAACAGGGAAATTCATCTGCTAGAGCGTCAAATAAAAGACATAGAAAAGAAGATAATGGTACTAGTTTGAGAGAATTATAACGCGTGATCTAAAACACTTGGGGTCACATATATAGGAGGCTAACAATGAATCTAGAAAAAACATGTGATTGTGAAAAGCTTAGTGATGAGGAAAAGCTTAAGTACATAGACGAAGTCATTGAGGATTATGAGGCCAAAGAAAGTAGTTTGATTCAGATACTTCATATTGCTCAAAGTTTATATGGCTACCTCCCACTAAATGTTCAAGAACATATTGCTAATAAGATGGATTTACCTCTGTCAAAGGTATCTGGCGTTATTAGTTTTTATGCTTTATTTACAACGGTTCCAAAAGGTAAGTACGTCATTAAAGTGTGTCTGGGGACCGCTTGTTATGTACGTGGTGGTAAAAAGATAATTGATCGTCTTAAAAACATCATTGGTATAGAGATTGGTGAAACAACTGAGGATATGAAATACTCCCTTGAGATAACACGTTGTATTGGTGCTTGTGGTCTGGCACCTGCTATAGCAATAAATGATGATGTTCACATGCAGGTGAATCCAGATAAACTACTCGACATCTTAGATGACTACGAATGATAGGGGGGATTAGATGATTAAAACATTTGAAGAACTTAATTTAGTTAAGTTTAATCGAACGCAAATGCTTAGAAAAATGGACCGTATAATTAACGTCTGTTACGGTGCAGGATGTATATCAGCAAATTGTCATGATATATATGATGAAATTAATGAAGCACTTGAGGAACATGGATTAACAGGTAAAGTGAAGGTTAACCAAACAGGGTGTATAGGAGCTTGTGACCTAGGTCCATCCGTGTATATCCTTCCAGATGATGTCTATTATTGTAAGTTAACAAAAGCGGATGTTTGGAAAGTTGTTCAGGACCACCTAATTGAAGGTAATATTGTTCATGAAAAATGTTACTTTGACAAAGTGAAGGGTGAATACTTTGAACATTTAAGAGACATACCATTTTTTAGCAAACAACAGAAATTAGTTCTAAAAAACTGTGGCGTTATGGATTACCATAGTTTAGAAGCATATATTGGAAATGATGGTTATCATAGTCTGTATTACGTTATTAAAGAGAAGAAACAACAAGAAGTAATTGATGAAATCAAAGAGTCTGGTCTTCGTGGCCGAGGTGGCGGAGGATTCCCTACTGGTTTCAAATGGGAGCTAGGCTATAAGTCTGAAAGTGAGCAGAAGTACATAATCTGTAACGCTGATGAGGGTGATCCAGGTGCCTTTATGGACCGATGTTTACTTGAAGGTGACCCGCATGCATTAATAGAAGGTATGGCAATCGGAGGCTATGCTATAGGTGCCTCTAAAGGTATCATATATATTAGAGCAGAATATCCATTAGCAGTGGAAAGACTAAGTGCTGCAATAGAGCAGGCTAGAGAAGTTGGTCTCTTAGGTGATCGTGTCTTTAATAGTGATTTTGACTTTGATCTTGAGATTCGAATAGGTGCTGGTGCCTTTGTCTGTGGTGAAGAAACAGCCCTTATGAACTCTATAGAAGGTAAACGTGGTGAGCCAAATCAAAAACCACCATACCCAACGACAGAAGGTTTATTTGGTAAACCTACAGTTATTAATAATGTAGAGACCTTAGCCAATATTCCAATGATTATCTTAAATGGTACTGACTGGTTTAACAGCTTTGGTACTGAGAAAAGTAAAGGTACAAAAGTCTTTGCTATAGCCGGTGCTGTGAGGAATGCTGGAATTATTGAAGTGCCTATGGGTACGACGCTTGGTGATATCATCTTTGATATTGGTGGTGGTATCAAAAATAACAAGAAGTTTAAAGCAGCTCAAACAGGTGGTCCATCAGGTGGATGTTTAACACCAGCTGCTCTTAATACACCAGTTGACTTTGATTCTCTAAAAGAAAAGGGAGCTATCATGGGTTCGGGTGGTATGATCGTCATGGACGAAGACAACTGTATGGTAGACGTTGCGAGATTTTTCATGGAGTTTGTTCAAGATGAATCATGTGGTAAATGTGTACCGTGTCGACTTGGAACAAAGAGAATGTTAGAAATTCTTGAAAGAATCACAATGGGACTAGGCGAAGAGGGGGATATAGATAAACTAATCGCTTTAGGTGAAAGCATTAAGAAAACAGCCTTATGTGGACTTGGCCAAACAGCACCAAACCCTGTGTTAAGTACAATTAAGTATTTTAGAGAAGAGTACGAAGAGCATATTAAGGAACATAAATGTCGAGCAGGTGTTTGTACGGACTTGTTCTTATCACCATGTCAAAATGCATGTCCAGCAGGTGTTAATGTACCTGGATACTTAGCCCTTGTAAGTGAGGGTAGAGTGCTGGATGCTTACAACCTTATTCGTAGGGAAAATCCATTCCCAGCTGTTTGTGGTAGAGTTTGTACACATCCATGTGAAAGTAAGTGTCAAAGAGATCAACTTGACGAAGCCCTTGCCATAGCAGATGTTAAGCGCTACATTGCTGATAAGGTATATGGTATGAATGAGCCTTTTAGGAACATTCAATTCCCACCGAATGGTAAGAAGGTTGCTATTATTGGAGCAGGTCCATCTGGCCTTACAAGTGGTTACTATCTGGCTCAAACGGGCTATGAAGTCACAATTTATGAGTCGTTGGATCAAGCGGGTGGTATTCTTAGATTTGGTATTCCAGAATATAGGTTACCTAAGGATATGTTAAAAAGAGAAATTGATGTCCTTAAACAATCAGGGGTCAGAATTCTGACTAACACTGAAATTGGTAAAGACGTCATGTTTAACGAAATACGTGAAGCCAATGATGCAGTCTATATTGCTACTGGAACTCAATTTTCTAACAAAATAGGCATTGCTGGTGAAAACTTAAATGGCGTTTATCATGGTCTTGATTTCCTTACAGATGTTAACATGGGTAAAGATGTTAAGGTAGGTAAAAAAGTTGCTGTTATTGGTGGTGGATCCACTGCCATGGATGCTGCTAGATCAGCCCTTAGACTTGGCGCAGAAGAAGTCCATGTCTTATACAGAAGGTTACAGAAGGATATGCCAGCAGATGAAA
>PPCM01000696.1_pt1 | contig 23236 bp, 11 predicted proteins | sample 1555541 | NCBI WGS metagenome assembly PPCM01 (sample SAMN05284479, study PRJNA326546) | Marine sediment metagenome, whole genome shotgun sequencing project. | isolation source: marine sediment | place: Germany: Wadden Sea | collected 2012-09-05 | reverse complement strand
GGTCCCAAGGGTTTGGCTGTTCGCCAATTAAAGTGGTACGTGAGCTGGGTTTGCCTGTTTTATATAAGATGGGTCGTGAGACAGTTTGGTCCCTATCTTTCGTGGGCGTAGGCCAATCTTATAAAATATGGTTGAGGAGATCTGTTCAGGACCGGAATGGACGAACCCATGGTGTTCCAGTTGTCGCGCCGGCGGCATTGTGGGGTCTTATGTTCGGAACGGATAATCGCTGAAAGCATCATCGCTACCAGCCAACTTCAAGATAAGATATCCGTCTGTATGGCAACTTACGGACTTAAGGCCCCTTGAAGACTACAAGGTTGATAGGCCGGGTGTGCAAGTGCAGCGATGCATTCAGCTTACCGGTACTAATAGGCCGTGCGGCTTAGCCACAACTCTTTACCTTGGCCTGATTTAACAAGCAGGCAGACAGAACGCATAAAGATCTGAATCCCGATTGGAGATTACATCGAAATATAAATTTTCGGTGGCGATAGTGTCAAAGTCACACCCGTTCCCATCTCGACCACGGCCAGTCTGATAAAAGCGGGTAAGCTCGACTGCGCCGATGGTACTGCATGGGAAGACAGTGCGTCCGAGTAGGACGCTGCCGGAAAATCTAAAAGCCTCTGCCTGATTTAATATCAAGCAGGGGCTTTTTTTATTTCAAATATAAATTTCGGTGGGCGGTAGCTCGTTGATGGTTTCTACTCGGTTGCGTATGTGGGCCCAGATCTGCTCCATTGAAATGGGCGGATGCACAGCCCCTTCCGGACAAAGACGAATGCAGTTGAAGCAGTCGAAACAGTTTGTGTTGAATTCGGGGAAAGGGTTTAGTTCGATTGCGTTGGTCGGGCATTCATCACGGCAGATACCGCACTGGGTGCACGATTTCTCATCTACGTTTTTCGGGAGGATCGTCCAGGGTTCGGATAGCTTTGCCTTCATCTCATGCTTCAGGATTTCCGGTTGGTAGTCAAGGGTTTCAAGGGGCAGAGCGGTGAATTCAGTTCGGCTTATTTTCTCGAATACACCTCCGGCGAGGCCGTGGATCGTTTTGTCGTCCTCCGCGTTGGGATGACCCTGGCCTGCCGGGGTCTCGGAATCCCACATCATTGAATGAACGGCGGTGACCTTGGCGGCTGCGGCCAGGGCGAAGCCCTTTTCCCGGAGTGCCTTTCCCATCTGCCAAAGGGCCACGCCGCTGCATGCCGCACCCCATGTCACGAAGGGGGCGGCTGCGGCACCTTTAACTTTTGGAAGCATTTCGATAAATTTCATGACCGGAGGAACAGCCATGTCGCGGTACACCGGAGAACCGATGAATAGGCATGCATTGCTCCCGGCATCACCCAGGGATTTAATAGAATCCAACCATTCATCCTGTTCTCCGAGGTTCAGAACGGTTACATCGGCGTGAAGAAGGCCAAGTTCCTGTTCAATTGTGTTTGCAACATGCTCCGTGGTGCCTGCGGGGGAGCAGTAGACGATGAAAAATCGTTTTTTCAACATGGCGCCTCCTTTGTTATGCTTCACAGATTAGATTGAGGGTATAATATTGTTGACTTGGTTTTTATGACGGGAACGATGAAATCCTCTCCTTCCGGCTAAGTCGTTAACTCAATACTAATGGGTACGTAAGTTACCCGACATTGATGGATAACGGAACCATTTAAAAGATGACGTTTTTTAAACCACGATCTCTTTGGTTATGCCGAGTGGCTTTTGACCGCATTAGTATGACAGGGGCGACGCGGATTTCTTCAGGCGTCATTTCATCGATTGGTGATCTTCCGGATATGGTGGAGCTGCCCCTCGTGGATGAAACTTCCGAGGAGGTTCTCCATGCCTGAATCCAGATCATGAAATTTCATTCCCACGAAAGATAAATTATCGTTGTGGTTCGCTTTTATCCTGACGACGCGGATTCGTGTCGTAAAGATGGCCGGTTTTTCGCCTCTGGTGAGAAGCCCCAGACCCATCTTTAACAACAATCCGTATTCCATGTCCTGGAGTGGATTTCTTTTGTTCTTGATTTTTTTGGGGAAAGTGATCCCGATCCCGGTCCTGGAGATGTCCAGGATCCTGAAATCGGTTCCCGAGATGTAGCTTCTTCCGTTCCATATGAATTTTCCCACGATATTGAAGCCGGCAGTGGGGGTAAGCCGGTAGGCCGACCTGATATTGATTTCGGTCACGCTGGGGGTGAATTCCAATAGAACGGCGTGGGTCGTGTTTTCACCCGATAACTTGTAATTAGCGATAATTTTGATAATACGGCATTCAATACCCAGCCGGGAAGTTGCCCCATGCTCGTCCTTCACAAGAGTCGTGATGTGAAACTCCTTGAATGTTAAGTCAGGGGAAAGCGGCGGGGTGGGCTGCGAAATAATGAATGTGTTTTGATTGTCGTCACATTCGAAGATAATTGAAGAGCGTAAAGTGGGTGACGATGAATTCAAATTAATAATGATGTCGATTCCTTTACCAGGAGAAAATAATTTGTAAATTTTTTCTGTCGACATATTCATAATTTGATCCATGGATTAAAATCCATGTCGTTCTTCATATCAGGACAGTTGAATTGTCCTGAAAGCTGTATTTTTCCAACAATTCGGCAAAGTCAACGCCACCAATGATGCCCCTGTAAAACCTAGGCACTCAAAATTCCGACCACATCCCGTCGTTGTTTCAATCTGCTTGCTCCGAACCATGGCGTGGTCAAAAAAATGACCTTGGACTTTTTACAAGTACAATACCATTGATGGACTTGTATAAAGCCCGAACCAGACTTTCCGAGCCCGCTATGAAGCACAAACAAAGCGAATGAGGCACACCGGGTTGAGGTGGCAATTTCAACCGCCGACTTCTAACCGAACCATCACCATTAAAGCTGTTACAAGTAGGACCAGGTCATCAACAACGTTCTATTTCACCACCCCCTATTTAGCTGTGTTTCCGTTGGGAAACAAGCTTTTATTTATCGGTGATGTTCACGCTGGGGTTTCCCTTCAGTACGAAAATATCCGCAAGGTGGAGTTTGAACGATTACCCCGCTCATCATGGCGGGTGATATGGTTCAACAGGTCTGTCCGAACACGATTCACTGCATCTCCTTGTGATGAGCCTTACTGTTGCGAGTCGCGAGATCCGACATTGCCCAAACCACCACCGGCCCTTGCCGTTGATCAGCCCTCTTGCCGTTATGCCCGAGCTTTAGACTCCGGCCGAGTATTTGGCGTGATATTTCATTGACCCCTGTGCCGGATTTTCAGTTCTTGCTTAGGCACTCCCCGAGGATGGATTGCCGTTTTTTAATTTCTCGGCCACGTCACGTCGTTTGCCGATATGGCCCGATATTGTGCTACCTCGTCGAAAATTGCCTTTTTTATTAGAGGGTTCGCTATTTGCTAAGATCGTTGTCAAACCGAATTCATTGTTGTGCCTGCGGTTTCGTTGCCGACGGAACTTTCAAGTCGTTCCCGAATATCAAGCGGCTTGTGCCGGCGTCGTTGGCAGCGGATCATGCGAGTTGGAAGCCCAAGGGCTTTGGCCTTGGGAGCAGCACACGAGATAAAGGCAAGATTTCTCTCATTGAAACCTAATTTTCGATCAGGCTCAGCACCCTTTCGGCAAGGGTGTTCGCCTGGCTTAAGGCGAAGGTCCCGCTCTCGCTCAAGACCTGCAGGCGGGTGAAGTTGGTGGCCTCTTCGGCAAAGTCGATATCACGGATGGCGGACTCCGAGGCGCTTGTAAGAACCTGTGCGGAACTGATGACGGAAAGATTGCTTGAAAGTTGATTCTGGGTCGCCCCTAGATTCGCCCGGATACTGTCCAGATCCTTCAGGGCCGCATCAGCGACGGCAATGGCGGCGTTGGCGTCTTCGGTGGTCAGGACGCTCAGGTCCACCAGCCTGTTCATGCTGGCGTCCCCCAGGGTGGTTGGGGCGGACGTGTCCGCGCTGATGTTCACGCCCAGGCTGGACCCTGCCTTTAGAATCGAGCCCGCCTGAAGGGTCATCTCTTTGGAAAGTGTCTGATCCCCCGAGACAACGATATCGTCCGCCAATATGGTCCCGGGATCGAACGTTTCCCCGTTCGAGGAGATGATCGTGTTCGTGAGCCGGGTGCCTTCGGTGATGGTGCTCCCCGTTTTCAATATACTTCCCGCGCCCAGGAGCATCTCGCTTCCGGCCGCCACCGTTTCGTCCTCGGCGATGGTTATGACGGCGCCGATGGTGGACCCGTTGGTCAGCATGGTTCCGTCCGCGAGCATGGACCCCGTGCCGAGGGTAAAGTCGGCCGTCAACGTCAGATCCTGGCCCAGTGTCGCATCACCGCCCACGGAGGACACGGCCGAGAGCTTCATGCTGCCGGATATGATCAGGGTCGACCCCGCGCTTATGACGCCGGCGGTGTCCAGGGTCATGTTCGATTCGGTGGTGACCGAGGCGCCGATCCGGGAGCCGGATTCAAGGGTGCTGTTGTCCGCGATCTTGGAGCCGGCCCCGAGGATCATCTGCTGCTCGAGGGTGAGATCATTGGAGGGGGTGACCTTTGCCGCAAGCGAACTGCCCTTTGCCAGGAGGCTCCCGTCACCCACCACGGAACCGCTCTTCAACGTCATATCCTGCACCAGGGTCATGGGCGAAGCCGCGTCAAGATACAGGGTTGCGGCAAGGGAGGAGTTTCTTGCAAGAACGGTGTCGTCGGCAAGGGTTGAGCCGACGCTCAGGGTCATGTCCGTGTCCATGGTCCCGGTTCCCTTTACGGTGATGTCGGCGCCCAGGGAGGACGCCGCCGCAAGCACGCTGTCCGCCTTGACCATGGAGCCGGCGGTCATGGTCATATCGCTCGTGACGGTCATGTTGTTGGCCAGGACGATCTCCGTTCCCGCGTCGGAGCCCGGCGCGAACATGGTTCCGCTGGTAAATTGCGATCCCGTCAGGAGGGTCATGTCGCTTGCGACGGTACCGGTACCGAGCAGGCTGAAATCCGAGGCCAGGCTAGAGTTCTGGTTCAGGGTGCTGCCTGATACCAGCTGCGTCCCCTGTTCGGCCGTCATGTCGGTGGTGAGGCCCGTGTTGGTGTTCACGGCAAAGTCGAAGGCCACGTTGCTGCCCGCTGTAAATTGCGCGGACAGCCCCGCTGTGCTGATGATTTTTGATCCGCTTGCCACAAGGGAGATGCCGCCGTCACTCAAAACGGCACCGGAGGTAACCGTAAGATCCCCTGTAAGGGTTCCCGAATAGGTGGTCCCGCCGGCCGATATGACCTGGCCGGTGGAAATAATGGTGCCGGCCTTTAGTATGGACCCGCTGCCGATGACCGAGTTGTCGAGCAGGACGCTGGCGCCGACCGTGGTACCCGAGCTCAGCTGTGCCATGGTGGTGTTTGCCCCAAGGACGGTGTCCGCGCCGATGATGGAGCCGCTGGCCAGAACGGAACCCGCCGTGATGGTGCTTGTCGACGTGGTTGCGGTCGTGACGGCGTCTCCCACCGTGAAGTTTCCGCCGAGGGTGCTTCCTGCTCCGATGGTGGAACCGCTCTCAAGAATGGAACCGGCTTTGACGGTGCCGGTGGAGGTGGTGGCGGCGCTGAGGCCGTCGGTGATGACCACGCCCCCGAACACGGTTTCCCCTTCGATCTCCGTGAGTGCCTGGAGGACGGACCCGGTTTTAATGGTGCTGCTGCCCGTCGTGTTGCTTGAGTCGGAGTCAAGGGTGACGGCGCCCCCCAGAATGGTGTCCGCCTTGATGATCGATCCGCTTGCGAGGGTCGAGCCCGCTGCAATGATGCTGTCCCCCGTGGTGGTGGCGGTGGCCCCGCTGACGGTGGCCTGTCCTCCGATAAACGTTTCGGCGGCAATGGACGTTCCCCCCCGGAGAACCGATCCCTGCTTGATCAGGCTGTCCGAGGCGGTGGACAGGGTGGATCCCGAGATGGTCACATCCGCCCCAAGGGTGGTTTCCCCCGCGATCTCGCTTCCCGTCTTCAGGACGGACCCGTTTGCAATGGTGCTTTCGCCGCTGGTGAGGGTGATCTCCGAGATGCGCACGCTTCCCCCGATATCGGAATCGGCGGCAAGAATCGAACCTGTGATCAGCACCGATCCGGATGCGAGGGAGGAACTCTCGGTGGTATGGATGGTGCCGTTGGAAAAAATGCTGCCGGTCAGGGATTGCCCGGTGACCCATCCCGCGCCCAGGACCGAGTCCCGGGTCAACACCGATCCCGAGGCAAGGGTCGAGGTTTGCGTCGTGTCGGCCGTGTTGCCGGATATTTCGAGGTCCGACGTCAGGGCAACGGCCGCGCCCCCGCCGATATCCCGTACCACCATGGTCGAGGTGCCCTCCTGGTTGAGCTGGAGTCGCCCGAATGTGGTCATGTTGCTTCCCCCAAAAACCAGGTCGGTCCCAAGGTTGCTTCCGATTGCGGAACCGTATGTAACCTCGATGCTGCGGTGGTCGGCTGTTGTAAGGGTTAGAAATCCCGTAGCGTCCACGCTTGCCGTGACCCCGTGTTCGGTGGTGCCGGCGTTGATGGCGGCGACAAGGGCGCCGTCCCCGTCGCTATCAGAAACGTTCACGGTGCCGATGGGGATGCCGTTGACGGCAAAATCGCTGTCCGTGGTGCCCGCCGCCACAACCGTTCCGGTGGTGGCGGAAACAAAGGGGGTCGCGCTGATTCCAAGGGAATCGCTGAACTTGTTGATATTGTCGGCAAGGGCGCCCAGCCCGCCGACCGCCGTGTTGTCGTACTTCAGCTCCACGGAGCCCACGGCAACGTGCGTACCCAGTAGCGGGCTGAAAAGGGAGAGGGAAACCTCGCCCGCAACGTTTCCCTCAATGGAGAGATCGGCGCGGGTCACGTGACCGATTTTGCCGGATTGTGCCGAGGATATGGACATGCTCATCGTCTGGCCGGCGTCCGCGCCGATCTGAAAGATCTTGTTGGTAAAATTGCCCATAAGCAGTTTCTGGCCGTTGAAGGAGGTTGAGGAGGCAATGACGTCCAGCTCCTCCACGAGTTTGCCGATATCCGTCTGGAGCGCCGTTCTCGTGGTAACGGTCTGGCTCTCCTGGGCGGCCTGGATCGCTTTTCCCTTGATCATGTTGATGATGTTGACCGATTCCTCCAGGGCCGAATCGGCAATCTGGGCGATGTTGATCCCGTCGTTGGTATTGCTCACGGCTTGACCCAGGGACAACGCCCTGGACCTCAGCGAATCCGCCATGAGAAGACCCGAGCTGTCGTCCGCCGCCCGGTTGATGCGCAGCCCCGAAGAGAGTTTTTCGATGGAGTCGATGAGCTTGCTGTTGTTGCTGTTGACATTGAGGTAAGCTTTCATTGCTGCCGAGTTGGTGTTGAGACGTATGGTCATCTGGAACCTCCGTTGGATGTGGGATGGGCTTTTTTCATTTGGGCCCGGCAAGGCCGACCATGGGAATTGGGCTTTGGCGGCAGCGGCAAAGGAAACCCGATTTACCGCAGGCCGGGCGGACACGCGGAAAACCGGTTCGATCCCTGGAGCGATACAACGATGGTTTTACCCGGAAGCTTTTGAGGGGAGGAGAGCGGGGGGCGGTAAGGGCGATGTTCCGAATCAAGGGGCTCAACCGTAACGGGGAGCGTGGATACAGTGGAACTTGGAGATTGCGCTCGGCTGTTGATCAATTGTACACGGCTTGCATGGGTTCCGGCGCCGGTGCAGCCGGCACCGCCAAAATTGTCCGGATCGGTTGTGGGGCGCCGGCAACGGCATTTTCATGAAAGATGGGCGTAAAACCCCCGGGTTTCAACTCCGGTGGCTCGGGATAACGAGAAGATTGCGGGGAGGAAAATGAGTCCGCGCGGTAAGGAGAGTCCGTATGGCCTTGGGAAACGGGCGAAGTGGGCCGAAACGTGGAGCCGTGTCGGTGTATTCAGCAAGATCGACGGGAACCGATGCCTTGTTTATTTTTTTACAACATATCGTTGTTGTTAGAGTAACGTAACGGCGATGAAAAATCCAGAGCCATCTGGGTTACCGAAGGGTAAACCCAAGTAATTCCGGCATACCGGCCGACTGCGTTTCGGGGCGTTGAAATAAACGGTCGTTAATTTATAACGACATGAATTTATTGGAGTGAAAAAGCTACTTGGGATTGCCGTGGGCGTTGCCGGTATCCAGGATTTGATCGGGAAGAATGAGGTTGGTTTCGGCTTTGGGCAAAAGGTGCACGGTGATCCCTTCACTGGAGGAAAGCAGCACGAAGGTCAAAAGCCTCCGCCGGGCAATATGCCGGTCGGAGGCTTTATTGTGTTTAATGGATTGCGGGCATGGCCGGAACCGTACCCGGTATGGGAATCCGTTTCAGGGAGTTAAAACCCGTGTTTTTTCATGATCCTGTCGTAGGTTCCGTCTTTTTTAATCTCATCGAGCCCCTTGTTAAAGGCGTTTTTGATTTCCACATGGTTGGGATTTGCCTTAGAAAAACCGATATGGACATTACTGGACTGAAGGACCGGCATGACAACCGACACGTTGTCTTTTTCAGAGTTGAATTCCGTATTGATAAGGTGTTCGATAACTTTTCTGGAGTTGATGATGAGGTCGGTCCTGCCCCCCAGGAGCATCCTGATGGAGATAATGGAGTCCACCGCTTCCACTTTTTTAAGGTAATCCGCAGTGTCGAACGCTACGGTGTTGGCATAGCCCCTTATAACACCGATGGTATAGGGACTGAGATCTCGCAGGTTGGAGAATTTGATGTTTCTGCCCGCAAGTTCAAACAACACCACCTCGGCAGTGGTCACCGGTGCGGAGTATTCGAGTTTTTTGGCGCGCTCGTCGGTGTGATAACACCCGAGCAGTGCGTCGTACTTTCCCGAGAACGAAAGTTCCTGGGCTCTTTTCCAGGGTACCCAGTTCATCTTGATGTCGTACCCCACGCGTTTAAAGGCCTCGGCGGTAATTTCGACAAAGAATCCACCGGAATCAAAATCCTTGTTCCAGTAGGGCGTCCATGCGGGTTCGGTTGCGATATTGACCACCTTGTTTCCGGCAAAACCATTGCCGGAACATAGCAGCAGAAGTATAACGGTAACACTGATCAGGACCTGTCTGGTTTTCATGGCGCATGTACTCCTTTCATCTGGTTGAACTGATTGAAGTCGATTGTCTGCATTGTACCGGGTACCCAGGGCGTCTTAACCCACTTAAATACGAATGTCCTGCGGGAACGGGCGAATAAAGCCCGGCATCCATTCACGGGAATACCTCGGTTGTAAAAATAAAGTAAAAATGCAGCAAAAAATATACCATTGCCGACAGTCGGTAAAATTGCTTACGCCGGCGGGAAAATGCGCCGGCTTCTTTTACGTGGAAGGTCGTCAATTGTGAGAATGATCGTAAATATATGTGATATTGGTTTGTTGGGTGATTGTTGGTGGGCGCTGAAACCCGGCGGGAAGAGGTGAGTCGAGGCGAATCCGATCATGGGAATTAAATAAAGATAGGGGATACTTTACTAAATTTACTTATCGCTCGAGAACTATAATGTCAACCGCTGCTTGATAGATTCACGTCGCGTCTTCTTTACTTGTCAAGTGTGGTTTGACGATGTCCTTGGGGAATTGACGTCTGTGAAGATCATCGGGTATTACTAAACCCGGGGCTCCTTCGATGCTGCTCCATAATGACTGCGGATTCTCGTCGCGATGTCTCCTCATGGAGATATGTTGATGTACCCAGCGAGCCTTCCGCCGAAGCATATGACCTGAGTTTGTCCGTGTGATCGATCGCTGCAGTGTTAACGGGACTAATTGTATCGGGATGGAAAACGGGTGCTCCATCATTAAAGGCTGGAATTTCATTCCTCATGGGTACCACGCGGCTTTGAGCGTGAAAATCCGTTTTTCACTGGAATAATAGCCAAAACGTGACAGGCCCTCAACAGGGCGCATATCGCCTTCGCGGGATTAAGGGAGGGCTTTTTATTGGGCTTTCCGGTATGTCCTCCATTTGCGTTTCAAACCGCAAAAATCAATGCTCGTCGATTATAACGATATGAATTCATTAAACAGATATTTCACATGCGATTGCCCCGTGTTTATCTGTTTCACTTCTTTACCTAGGTGGTAAATTATGCTACGAACCCTTTATCGTATATAAAAGAATAATGAGAATTAAAAAAAAATCAGCCAAGGAAATGGGGTGTTTATTTATAACGAGCCTCTTCCCGTCCCCCGGTATTTGCCGCTTGCTGTTTGGTGCGCGGGGCCCTTGTCGGCCGCCGTTCACCCTCTTCAGGGAGGGAAAGGGGTTTCGATTGTGTACTCAGCAAAAGTCTTAACTGTTGGTAAACTGCAATGAAAGGAGAAGTTTGAATGAAGAAGTTTCGTATGCTGCACGGAATTCTGACTATCGGATTAATGCTCTCCCTTTTCGGCATGGGCATGGAAACGGCGCTCGCGGAAAGCCGCGGGCGAAGGATTGTGGGGGGAACCCCCGTTGAAAGCGGTGGCCGGCAGGGGGTTGCCGCCGTTGTCGATGCCGGACAGAGTGCCTATTTCGGCCAGTTCGGCGGCGGCACGCTGATTCATCCCCGCTGGGTGGTGACGGCGGCCCAAAACGTTGTGACGGATGCACATGGAAACACCATGGCCCCCGGGGATATGGAGGTGATTCTGGGCCTGACAGACCTTCTGGATGAGGGGGGAGAGCGGATCGGTGTAAAGCGCATCGTGGTTCACCCCGATTACGATACCGAAACAGGGGAGGCGGATGTGGCGCTTCTGGAACTGGAATCGGCTTCCTCCCGCCCGGTTGTTTCACTTTATGCCGGTAGCGACGACCTTGCGGGGAGTACTGCGGTTGCGCTGGGCTGGGGCATTGCGGAGCACGACAGTTTTCCCTCCATTCTCCAGGAGGTCGAGATCCCTGTGGTATCGGACGAGGCGGGCAGGGCCGGTTACCCGGATCTCACCCTTGCCGAGGGCGTCTTGTTTGCAGGATCGGATGAGGGAGACAAGGGCGCTTGCGATTTCGATACGGGCGGACCGCTTTTGACTTCCCGGAACGGCGTGTCGGAGCTGGCGGGTGTTTTCAGCCGGGGCGAATGTGGAATTTCCGGAAAATACGGCGTGTTCACGGCAATTTCCAGTGTGAAGGCGTTTATTGACGCCAATGTGGGTGAAATGGAGCAGGCGGCATGGTTTCCCCTGGTTGTCGCCGGAGGTGGCTGGGATACGAATATCCGCATCGCCAATACCGGAACCGGAACACTGAGTGGGGAACTCAGGCCCTTCGACTACCTGGGCAACGGGGTTTCTGAAACCAAAAGCTTCTCCCTTGCCGAGGGGGAAACAGCGGAATTCACCTTGAGCGCGGATTTTCCCCAGGCAGGTTCCGTAAGCTATATGGCGATCCATGCGAGCCGGGGGGAGATGGATGCAAGCATCCGGCTCTCCCTTGACGGTGTGTATGACGCCGATGTTCCGGCCGTTTCAAACCGGGAGAACAACGAACTTTCGATTCCCGTGATCAAGAGCGAAGGGGAGGGGTGGACCGGAGTGGCCCTGGTCAACACGGGCGCCGTCGCCAAAACCCTGGAAATCGAGTTCAACACAGGCGAGAACAGGACCATTGACCTGAACGCCGGGCAGTACACCGCCTTTCTGCTGAGAAGCCTGTTCGACGGCACCCTGCGGACCGACCTTACCTCGGCGGTGATCAAGAATGCCGGGGGCGTTGCCGGGATCAGCCTGATTTCGGGAACCGACGATGTGGGGGACCCCGCCCTTGAATGCGCGGTTCTTACGGGCGCGGTGTCCGCAGAAGCGAAATAGCCGGAAGCGCAATAGCGCGGAAGTGCCGACCGGACTCGAAGCAGGCGCACCGAAGCTTTGCGGGTTGCATCGGCTTCGGCGGAACGAGCGCGCCTTTAACCATCCGGATGAATGATCCGGAAAAAGTGGATTGATACAATTCCACGCCTCTTATAAATAAGGAGAAATCCGATGAAAGGATTGATTAAACATATAGCGCTGTACTTTATCGCGGGGCTTCTGGGCCTTGTGTTGATACTTCCCTCGGCGGCCGCAGCCGCCGGGGATACCGGGAACTGGTGGGAGGTGACGCCGGAAGAGGAAACGCCGTCCCCCTACTATGATTCGATTCTCTATTCCGAGATCGCGCCCATGCTGAAAAAGCTCCAGGATGCGAGCGACCGCATCGACGTGAAGGTGATGGGACAGTCCGCCGGCGGGCGGGATATCTTTCTCGTGATCATCGCGGCCAAGGGTGAAACCCAGGGTCGTCTTGGGTATTACAAGCAGATTCGCCGCCTGATGCGGTCGAATCCCTCCAAGGCCCTTGAGTTGCTGGAGACAAAGGACGTCAAGGTGCCCGTATTTATCAACGGAAGTATTCACGGTGACGAGTATCCGGGCACGGATGCCTGCATGCGCTTGATCAGAAGGCTGGCCTACTACAACAGCGAGGAGATCACTCGTCTCCTGGACAATGTGGTTCTTCTGATCAACGTGGTCCAGAACCCCGACGGAAGGGTCCTGGGCACCCGGGAAAACGCCGCGAACTTCGACCTCAACCGCGATTTCCTGACCCTGTCCCAGCCCGAGAGCCGGGCAACCGTGAAGCTGGTAAAGGATTGGAACCCCATGGTCTTTCTGGACCTGCACGGGTTCGTGAACCCCATGCTCATCGAGCCGTGTGCGCCGCCCCATCTGGCCAATGCCGAGTATGATCTCTTTCTCAAGTGGGCGTTGCCCCAGGCAAAGGCCATGGAGGCGGAGCTCAAGGCCCAGACCGGTTACGACAGCGTTATTCCCTACAGGGACTGGCCCCAGGAATATGCGTGGGACGCATGGTCTCCCTCCTATGCCGGGGTTTACTCCATTCTTCCCGGTGCATACGGCCATACCATCGAAACCCCCTACCGGGATGAGCGCGGCGTGGACGCCCATTATGCCGCCGTATGGGGCGCTTTGAACTTTATCGTGGAAAACAAGAAGGAGATGCTCAAGGATCAGATCGAGATCTACAAGCGCGGCCTATCGGCCGAAGAGCAGCAACCCATTCCCGACGAACTCCTGGAGCAGACCGAGCACGACCAGTACAACGAGTTGACCGTGAAGGAGTTTCCCGCGGCATACGTGCTTCCCATGGAAGCCCCCCTGCAGAAGAATCCCCATGCAGCGTCCGATCTGATCGGTTTTCTCCTGGATCACGGCGTCGAGGTCACGAAGTCCAAGGCGGGTTTCAGCCTGGACGGGACCGATTATCCGGAAGGAACCTGCATCGTCTGGATGAACCAGGCCAAACGCTCCCTTGCCAACACCATACTGGAGGACGGCCCCGACCTCTCCGACGTGGAGGGGGGACTGGTGTTCTATTCGCCTCCCACGAGCTGGAGCCTTCCCCTTCTCTGGGGCGTATCCCGCGTTGTCGTGGAAGGGGCGCTGGAGGTTGAGACCGCCGGCGTTTACGCGGCGCCCGGTATGGAGGGAAGCGTTTCGGACGAAGCGGACCACGTCGCATGGGGCCCGGACAACATTGAGGCATACCGCGCGGCCAACGACCTGCTGGGGCGCGGCATCTCCGTGTATCGTCTGACCGAGGCCTCCGGCGAGGGGGACGCGCGCATGGAGGCGGGTACCTTCATGGTTCCCACCGAAGCGGCGAATGCCCTGTTGACCGAGGTTGCCGGCACTTTTGGATTGGAGATGACGGGTGTTGCCGACCTGCCGGAAAGCGCCCTTTTGCTGAGCGAGCCCAAAATCGCGATCGTGAACGACTTTGCCCTGGCCCATGCCCTCAAGGAGATGGGGTTCGAGTTTGAAACCCTTTCGGAAGACGAGGTGGTGGCGGGCGTTTCGATGAGCGAATACGACCTGTTTATCAACTCCGACATCTACTGGACCGTGGATCCCGATGCCCCCAATGCCCGGTGGCTGACCGGTCTGGAAGAGGGCGGAAAAACCGCCATGAACGCATTCTTCCAGGCGGGCGGGGATTATATAGGTATCAACGGCGCAGGGATCGCATTCGGCGTGGACGGCGGACTGGCGGATGTGGAATATACCCAGGGTGACGGAAGCGGCATCATCCGGGCGGCATACGACGGTGAGTCCCCCGTGGGCGCCGGTTTCGGCGACGACGAGCACGCCTTTATCGCTTCACCCATCTGGTTCACGAGGCTTGGGGAGGATGTGACAAGCGTTGCCCGTGCCGCTGAAGGCGATTTTTTCGTGTCCGGGTACTGGCCCCTCTGGGCCGGTTCCGGTGCCGCCGGCATGCCCATTGTCATACACGGTGAAAACGGGGACCGGGACACGGTGCTTGTGGGGGCCGATCTGCTCTTCAAGGGGCTGCCCAGGAACTCCTTCAGGGTTCTGGCGAACGCCGTTTTCAGCTGTCAGGAGAGGTAAGGAACGCAACCCAAATGACTTGAACATAATTGTACCCATGCTCAGGCTGCCGTGTAATTGTCGCTCGCCGATGAAACAGGCCCGACGGCAAAATTTGTTCAGGTTATTAAATTGGTATTCCTAAGAATTCAGGGCCGGCCTTGCCGGCCCTGAACTTTTTTGCCCAAAAAGTCGAACGCTGCAAAAAAATTCCAATGTCTTGTTTGCGGCACTAAAACGGGTACTACGGTGTTGCCGGAGAAATGACTTCGGTTTTTTATTGCGGCATCAAACCTCATAGCTTTTGGTGTGGCAATGGTTCTTATCTGTTTTGTGATTAAAAAGTATGTTTCTTGATTGGGGATGCTGAAATACTCCCGCTGTAAATGACGCGGGAGTGTTTTTTTATGTGGAGGAGCACCCGTGAAAAAAGACAAAATTTGAACGGAAAATAACAAAAATCGGCACTTGATATTTCTTCCCTTATTCTTATTAGGAGCAAACCTTTCGTACCCTCCATCCAACCGAAACCACGGGATAAACCAACAATGTTGCCCGCTATGCAAAACCGGCACGGCTTGTGCTACGGAATGTACCGAGCCCAAGCCAAACCTGCGGCGACGCGGGGACGGAAAGCCACGGGTCTCATGGGGAGACAGCCGGGTTGCCTCATCCTTTGGAAAGGAGGAATGCCGTGAAACAGCTTCTTTTATCCGTGATGATGGGGTTGATCCTTGCCGTTAACGCGAACGCGACGAAAATCGTCGGAAACGGAGGTTTCGAGATTCTGGACGGGAGTATCGGACTTCGGGGCTTTACCCTGGAAGAATTGCAGCTGAATGATGGGTGGGATGTTTTTTCAGCCCTGCCGGGGGGATGGTTCGCAGGATCGGGGGAGTCCGGAATCGAGGTCCAGAGCAATACGATGGTCCATGCCCACCGGGGGAACCATTACGTGGAACTTGACAGCCACGGGAATTGGGGGGGGAACAACAGCTCCATGACCCAGATCCTCCAGCTGGACACCCCCGGGATGTATACGCTGTCGTTCTGGTATCGCGCCAGGACGAGCATCGAGGGAAGTAACGGAATAGAGTACTCGATCGCGGGGGAATCGGGAGTTCTCGATGAGAATCGGGCGGACGCGCCGGGCTGGCTCATGCGGTCGCTGCTGTTCGATATCACGATCCCCGGCGAGTACCCCCTGGTATTTCGCGCGGTGGGCCCGGACGACAGCCTCGGGGGATTTCTGGATGATGTCTCGGTGGAATTCACGTCGTCGTTCCTGAAAAGCGGGGCGAAAGCGCCGGTTCCCACACCGGAACCTTCCACCTTGGTTCTCATGGGGATCTGCATGCTGGGCATTGCGGGGACCCGCCTGAAAAAAAAGAAGTGATTTGCGTCGATCCCCGGATTCGGGCATGGGAATCCGGGGATTGGCATTGCCTGTGATCCCGCCAAATCCGCAAGTGTGCATTTCTCCCTTGTTTCCCGTCGGCCGGGGGCTTACGGGAATCGGCCTGCTCCCCGCAAAAAACCGGAATGATAATTTCTCATTATTTTAAAGCCTTCGCACTTGATCCTTCCTGCGAAATGTAGTTATCTGTTGTCCTCGAAAAGGAATTCGACCACGAGGAATATCAATTCAGGAAGCGGGGATTTCCCAACCGGGCGTTAAGGTCTCCCTGTTTCCAATTCGATGGAGAGGAGTTGCAATGGATCAGGAACAGATACTGGCGAAGGTGAGCTTCACGGAAGAAAAGACCGTTAAAATCCTCAAGCTCAAGGGCTCTCCCTACGAGATCGGGTTTCAGCACGGATACATGCTGGCGGACAAGATCGACTTGATGGTGAATCGGACCATGCTGGCAACGGCGGCTTACGTTGCCCGGCAGAGCAACTGCGACAACGAAAGGGCCATGGAAAAACTCTGGGCAGGACAGAAGGCGGCCGAGCCGTTCGTCCCCGAGGAGTTCATGACCGAGATGAAGGGGATCGCCGAAGGGGCCCAGGCCAAGGGATTCGATATCTCCCTTGAGCAGGTGCTTCTCTGGAACACCATGTACGATCAGTGGTGCATCTACTGCCACCCCTACTACTGGAACTGCGACGGAAAGGATGAGGACGCGTACAAGCCCGCCCCCGAGGCGCATCCCTGGACCCGCGCGGCCGGCGGATGCAGCAGCTTCTGCGCCTGGGACGAGTGGGCCGGCGGCGACGGCAAGATGATCTTCGCCAAGGATGAGGACAACTTCAACATGCCGTTCCAGCTGGAAAACCGCATGCTCATGGTGGTGGATCCGGACGAGGGCTACGGCCACACGATCTGCACCTATCCGGGCCTGATCGGCCTTGACGGCGGTTTTAACGAGGACGGGTTCGAGATGATGACCCAGCTCAGCTCCATGCAGTACGAGAGCATGGAAGGATGCGGCATCGCCCTTTTCACCCGCATTCTCTTGACCCACGCAAGCACGGTGGAAGATGGGATCGAGGTCTTCAACAAGTATCCCCGGTGCGCCGGTATCGCCTATCATATCGCCGATGCAAAGGTCAAGAAGGCTGCGGTGGTGGAGACCTCCTCAAAGAGGGTCTGCGTGCGCTATCCCATGGACGGAATCAAGGCCCTGTGGCAGAGCAACCACTCCAACTGCTACCCCGGCTGGATGGGGTACGAGGGCTACAACATGGTGGCCGACCAGGTGCTGGTGAACGAAATCAAGGATATCTCCACGATTCAGAACTGGCAGGACAGCCTGCGCGACCCCTACAACTTCTATATCCAGGCCCCGAGTCGTTTCGAGCGCTACAGGCAGCTCCTTCACGAGTATTACGGGGATATCACGGTGGAGAACGCCATCAAGATTATGAGCGACCGCTACGATCCGTATACGAAGCTGACGCGGCCCAAGGACGATCCTTCGGTGAGCAACAACATCCTCTGCACCATCTGCGCCAAGTATCCCAACACGACCTTCAAGGCCGACGAGCCCGTGGGAGAGTTCAAGGCCCACGTGGCCAACATGTGGAGCATGATCGCCTATCCCGAGACCGGTGAGTTCTGGGTGGCGATCAACGATTTCCCGGCCGAATACGGCGGTTACGAGGAATTCAATTTGAAGACGCTCCTGGGAAGGGATAAGGAGTAGGACCGGCGGGTTCCGGCCGGCGGCTTTGTGCTGTGCCCCCGGATCCTTTCGTGAGTGAAAAGAAACAAGCCCCTGTGCATGGCGATGCCGCATAGGGGCTTTTTTAGTCTGTCAGTCCCTCAGCAGTTCGGCAATCTGGAAGGCCAGCTCGAGGCTCTGCTCCGCGTTGAGCCTCGGATCGCAGTTGGTGAGGTATTTCTCCTTGAGGTTCTTGTCCATGATCCGGCGGCCGCCGCCGGTGCATTCCGTGACGTTTTCGCCGGTGAGCTCGAAGTGAATCCCCCCCGGGATGGTGCCCTCCGCCCGGTTGATCTCGAAGAAATGCTGGATCTCCGAGAGAATGTCGTTGAAGTTGCGGGTCTTGTGGGAGGTGTCCGCCGTATAGGTGTTGCCGTGCATGGGATCGCAGCTCCATACCAGCTTGAACCCCTCTTTTTTCATCTCCCGGGCGAGCTTCGGGAGATGGTCGTGGATCTTCCTGGCGCCGAAGCGGGTGATCAGGGTGATGCGGCCGGGGTCGTTTTCAGGGTTCAGGATGGTGATGAGGCGCCGGATTTCGTCCAGGTCGTGGGAGGGGCCGATCTTGATGCCGATGGGATTGTGCACCCCGCGCAGGAACTCCACGTGGGCGCCGTCCACCTGGCGCGTGCGGTCGCCGATCCAGACCATGTGGGCGCTGCAGTCGTACCAGAGGCCCGTGATTGAATCCTGGCGGGTCAATGCCTCCTCGTAGCCCAGGAGCAGGGCCTCGTGGGAGGTGTAAAACGTGGCCTGGTTGATGTTGGGGTTGTCGGTGTCGATGCCGATCACCTTCATGAACTTGAGGGCCCGGTCGATCTGGGCCGCCAGGCGCTCGTAGGAGCGTCCCTGGGGCGAGGTCCTGACAAACTCGTTGTTCCATGCATGAACCCGGTTCAGGGCGGCAAATCCCCCCTTGGTGAACGCCCTGAGGATGTTCAGGGTGGAGGCGGAGAGGTAATAGCCCTTGAGCATGCGCTGGGGATCGGGAACCCTTGCCGAAAGGGTGGGAGCGGGGTCGTTCACCATATCCCCCCGGTAGCTGGGGATCACGTTCCCGTCCACCTCCTCGGTGTCCGAAGAGCGGGGCTTGGCATACTGGCCGGCGATCCGGCCCACCTTGATCACCGGTTTTTCCCCCGCATAGCAGAGGATCACCGCCATCTGGAGGATCACCTTGAGGGTTTCACGGATTCCCGGGGCGGTGCAGTTTCCGAAGTCCTCGGAACAATCGCCCCCCTGCAGGAGAAAGGCATTGCCTTCGGCCGCGTCGGCAAGGCTCTTGCGCAGGGCCTGGATCTCCCCCGCGAAAACAAGGGGGGGCAGTTTGGAGATGGTGGAGAGGGTTTCATCGTGGGCCGCCTTGTCGGGCCAGTTGGGTTGCTGCATTGCGGTAAACTGTTGCCAGCTTGACTTTGTCCATGGTTGGTCGGTAGTGGGCATGATGATTCGTACCTGATAATTGGGTTTAAAGTGTTTTGCAAGCGTGATGCGACGGGGGCGGCAAATGCAACGGCAAGGGGCTCCCGGCTTCGCGAAGGTGAATATATATAGCACAATCGGAGCGCAAAACCCATAGGGTAATCCGGCATTCCCGGGGGTAAAGCAGGCTGAGTATCGGTGGTAATTGGATAAAAAAAGCAGATTACCGCTGATTCTCAGCTTGTGTTGGGGGGGCGGAATTAAACAATTCCACACTCCCGGAGCTCTCTGCGCGGGAAAGTCGAGGCGTTGTTGTGCATCAAGCGCAATGCGAATCATCGGTAATTGTAGAATTTATTTTTTCTTGCGCCCTTCTAAACTCCAGTGTGGCGGACGGCAGGTTTAAGGCGACGGCTCATGACGCTTTGTCATTATGGAATGAGGGTTTCCGGATTATCAAGTTACGGGCAGCCTTGTCGCAACATTATGAATTTCGGTTCCATGCCGGCTTTGTCCCATCCGTAAGATTGGCTGAAAAACAGTGGCAAGCAGATAAAAATGAGGAGCCCGCGCGGGGCTGAAAAGCAGTCCCCCCTTCACGCCTTTATTCCTCCATTTCTGTTATCGCGTATGGGCGGCATATTTCAACGGGTTGCGCCGGGAAATAGCTGTTCCCGGAGTTTTTCCCCACGGGGAAGTTCTCATCTTGCCGGATCGATCGGGGGACTGTAACGCCCCGGGAAACAGGGTTGAATTTTATAAATTTTTGGTCTAACCGTATCGAACGATTGGGCCCCCGGGCCGGGGGCGATCCGTCGATTGGGCCCTGAGCCGGGGCCGAGCTGTCGATTGGGATTGGGCCTTAAACCGGATCCCTTCACCATGTCCATTTGGGCTCCCGAGGCCCCCGAAAAACCGGAGAATAAAGTTGCGCTGGTACAACGATCTGAAAATCGCCTGGAAAATTCTCATCACCATCTCGCTGCCCGTATGTCTTGCCGTGGGCCTTGGCCTCTATTCCTCCTCGGAGCTGGAAAAGGTCAGCGGCGCCATCATGGAGATCGAGGCAAAAAGGCTCCCTTCGGCGGGCATTCTGGATCGGATCGAACGTAGGATAAACGCCATGGGGGGGCTTGCCTATCGCCATGTGATTTCCACCCGCAAGGAGGAGATGCGAAAGGCCCAGGATCGAATGGATGAGCTGGTGATCGGGATCGACAGGGACAGGGAGCTGTACGGGGAGTTGATCCAAAAGGGCGGGGAAGCCGGCGGCGATTCGGCCCCGTCCGGTGAGGAAGAGGAGCTCCACGGGGCTTTCACGGCAGCCTGGGGCAGGTACATGGATGAGGCCGTTCATATTACGATCCTCTCCGCCCAGGGCCGGAAAAAGACGGCTGAAAGACTGCTGACGGGGGAACACGGGGTAACGTTCGACGCCGTGATAAAGGCGGTGGAGGCCCTGTCGGAGTACAATGCCGGCGGCGCTCGGGATGCATCCCGATCCGGAAACCTGCTGTACAGGAGAACCCGCCTATTTTTCCTCGGAGGGATAACGATCATCCTCCTTTTGGGAACCGCCATGACCCTTGTCCTGACCCGGACCCTCAACCGTTCCCTCGGGCGGATGTGCGAGAGTACCCGTGCCGTTGCGAGGGGAGACCTGGCGCGAACCATCATGATCTCCCAAAAGGACGAGATCGGCGAGCTGGCCGATGCCTTTCGCCAGATGCAGCGGGCCCTCGGCGAGGAGACCGAAAAGAATGCCGAAAGGAGCCGCCGGGAGACGGGAAGGAGCCGCCTTGCCGAGGCCATGCAGGGAGACCGGGAGCTCACGCCCCTGGCCGAAAACATCCTCGGCTTTTTTGCCGATTATTTCGATGCCCGCACGGGGGCCCTCTACGTTGCGGATTCCCATGAAAAGGTTCTCACCCTGGCGGGGGGCCATGCCCTCGGCCCCCCCGAGGGCCTCTGCCGGGAGTTTGCCTTTGGGGAGGGGGCCGTGGGGCAGGCGGCCAAGGACATGCGGCTCGTTCGATACCATGTCCCGGAAAAGCCCCTTGGTTTTTTCCGTTCCGCCATGGTGGACTGCCCCATGGTCCAGGGGGTCGTTATCCCCGTGGTCCACGGCGATAAGACGGTCTGTGTCATGGAGTTGGGGCTTCCGGCGCCCTTTTCCGAGGAACAGGAGGCCTTTGTCGCGATGGTCATGGAGAGTATCGCGGTTGCCGTCCGGGCCGCGATGTCGCGAATCCAGCGGGAGAAGCTCGTGGAAAAGACGCGCCTTCAGGCGGAGGCACTCGAGGCCGGCAGGGAGGAGCTCAAGGCGGCGAACGTTGCCCTGGAAACGCGGAGCCGATATAAATCGGAGTTTCTGGCCAATATGTCCCACGAGATCAGGACCCCCATGAATGCGATCCTGGGATTCTCGGAACTCCTCGAAGGGCGCCTGTCGGGTGATCCCGAACTCAAGTCCTTTGTCGGGCGGATCAGGACCGGCGGAAAGAACCTCCTCACCCTGATCAACGATATCCTGGACCTGTCCAGGATCGAGGCGGGCAGGCTCGACCTGGAGCCGGCCGCCATGAATCCGGCGGCACTGATGGAGGAGGTGGGGAATATTTTTTCCATCCAAACCCGGAAGAAGGGCCTTGATTTCAGGATCGACGTTTCGGGGGATCTGCCGAGATACCTGTTTCTGGATGAACCCAGGCTCCGCCAGGTGCTCTTCAACCTGGTGGGAAACGCGGTGAAGTTTACCCACGAAGGAGGGATCACGGGATCGGTGGCATCGAGGAAAGGGGAGAAGGAGGGGACCGTCGAACTGGTTCTGGAAATCCGGGATACGGGTATCGGCATACCGGAAAAGGAGCTCACGAGCATCTTCGAACCCTTCCGGCAGCAGGAGGGGCAGAGTACCCGGGGCTACGGGGGAACCGGCCTGGGCCTGACCATCACCAGCCGTCTCGTGGAACGGATGGGAGGCAGGCTCCGGGTGGAGAGCAGCGTTGGAAAGGGGTCGGTATTCAAGGTGGTGCTCCCCGGCGTAAGGGTGGTGAACGAGGAACCTCCCGTTACCGGTAAAGGGGAGGATGCGCATGAATCCCCGGAAATCGAACTCCTTCCGGCAACGGTGCTTCTGGCCGAGGATATTGAATCCAACCGGGAGTTGGTGCGGGAATTTCTTTCCGCCTCCCCCGTGGAGATCGAGGCGGTCAAGGACGGAAACGGGGTGCTGGCGGCGGTGGAGAAGCGGCGCTTCGACCTGATCCTCATGGACATGGAGATGCCCGGAATTCCGGGGGATGAGGCGGCCCGCAGGCTCAAGGGGGATCGGCGGTTCCGGGACATACCCATCATCGCCCTGACCGCGTCGGTGATGGCCGGCGAGATGGAGAGGGCGAAAGAATATACGGATTCCTGCCTTGGGAAGCCGGTTTCCCGGAGCCGCCTGCTGGAGGAGATGGCAAAATTTCTTCCTTTCGGAACCAGCGGGTCTTCCGGAAAAAACGGGGCGAACGGAACATCCGGAACCGGGGACCCAATGGGCAGCCGGGGGAAGGCGGCCCGGAGTTTCGAGGCTCCCCCGGAGCACGGCGATGAATCGGGAAAACATGAAGCCGTTTTTACCCAAAAGCGTTGGAAAGAGGCAAAGGAGGGCGGGGCGGTAAAGCTCGCCGAAACGGCGTCGGTCTCCGATGGGGAATCAATGCACCGTGAAACCGTCCTTCCCGAAAACCCCGGGATAACGGCTGGGGAGGTTGGGCCGGTCAAAATTGCCGGTACGGTTGCCAATTCCGCTGGGAAATCAGTGCACCGTGAAACCGTTCTTCCCGAGAGCCCCGGGATCACGGCGGGAGAGGTTGGGGCGGTTAAGCTTGGCGACACGCCGGCTAATGCCGATGGGAGATCAATGCGCGGTGAAACCGTCTTTCCCGAAAGCCCCGGGATAACTGCCGAGGCGTTGACGGCAAGGCATGAAAAGGTGGTGAAGACCCTGTCGGTCAAAGGGGTCAAGAGCTTTGCCCGGGACATGGTTTTACTTGGAAAAAAACATGAAAACAATGGGATGATACGCGGCGGCGAGGCGCTTGTCCAGGCCGCCGGGATGTTCGACGTGGAAGGGATGATCACGGAGCTTGCGGCGTTCCCCGGTCTTGCGGCGGGCCTTTCCCATGGAGAAAAACAAGAACCGGAGGATGGGTGCGCGACATGAAGGTGAATGGGTATCAAATGGA
>PPCM01000695.1_pt1 | contig 23385 bp, 26 predicted proteins | sample 1555541 | NCBI WGS metagenome assembly PPCM01 (sample SAMN05284479, study PRJNA326546) | Marine sediment metagenome, whole genome shotgun sequencing project. | isolation source: marine sediment | place: Germany: Wadden Sea | collected 2012-09-05 | reverse complement strand
CTCGATCCCTCCAACCAGACTGCGAACTTCCGCAAAAAGGTTGGCGACTTCGCCATCGACGGCAAAACCGCACGTAACCTCGCTTTCGGTGTTCGTGAGTTCCCCATGTCCGTCATCCTCAACGGTATGGCTCTGCACGGCGGCGTGATCCCCTTCGGCGCGACCTTCCTGACCTTCTCCGACTATTGCAGAAACGGCATGCGTATGTCCGCCCTGCAACACCTGCCGGTTATCTACATCTACACCCACGATTCATTCTACGTAGGTGAAGATGGCCCGACCCACCAGCCCATCGAGCACGTCGCTTCCCTGCGCCTGATCCCCAACATGCTGGTGCTTCGTCCCGCAGATGCCCGCGAAACCGCAGCATGCCTCGAAATCGCAATGGCACAGGACAAACGTCCTTCCTCCCTCATGCTCACCCGTCAGGGACTGCCCGTTCTCGGCAAAGACGAGTACCCGCAGGTTGAAGAAGGCGTTAGACGCGGCGGTTACATCGTGAAGGACTGCGAAGGCACTCCCGACATGATCGCTATCGCAGCTGGTTCTGAAGTGTCCATGTCTATCGAAGCCGCTTCCATGATCGAAGGCAAAAAGATCCGCGTGGTCTCCATGCCCTCCGTGGAAATCTTCGAAGAGCAGGATCAGGAATACAAGGACTCCGTCCTTGATCCCAACGTCCGCACCCGCGTTGCAGCAGAAGCAGGCCGCCCCGAAGGCTGGTACAAATACGTCGGCATCGACGGCGCAGTACTGGGCATCGACCACTTCGGCGCATCCGCACCCGCAGCGCAGCTTGCAGAAAAATACGGCTTCACCGCCGCAAACCTCGCCGAACTGATGAAAAAGCAGTTCTAAGACGGTTTAAAATAGATTCTTAAAAAGTCCCCCCGGAGCTTATGTTCCGGGGGGACTTTTCTTATGCGGTCGATGTCAAGATAGTACGGGACCGCTTCAGCACCTACCATAAAGATAAAGGGAATATCCCATAAATATTTATAACAGGAGGTAGGATGCATGCTTAATTACGCAGACTATGAAATGAGGAAAAAAAGCCGGGACGAGCTTACAACCGGACTTGTACTTTATGGCGAGAATGAAACGCCTGAAATGCAGATTGAAAATCTGTGGAAAATCGTCAACCGCAAAACCGGAGCGGACCTTGCCGATCCCAAACCAGACTTTGCTGAATTCTCCAGAAGTGACATCATGTATCCTTCCATGATGAAACCGGATGTCAAACTCCGTTGGGAGCTGAAAAATACCGAATGGGAGGATTCTAAGGCCCGCCACGCAAACCTGAAACGCATAGTCCATGCTCAATTCATGGACGAGAATCCTGACCTTCCCTTAGTGCAGATTTTGAAAAAAACTGCCTACGGTTATGAAATTCAGGCTGAATTCAAAAAAATAATCAGCAACAGACAACCCAACCCCCGAATTGCCCAACCCGGTACAGGCCGGACCATCCGGGACGAACTGGAGCGCGATAAAATCGACATAAATGAAATCAACGATAAGATTGTACAATTTCAATCTCCCCGGTCAGGAAACGCCTTCGCAACCATGGAGATGGACCGGGACGCGAATCTACGCATGAACAGGAAAGTTCTGACATCTGCAGAAAACACCCATACCTTTGAATATCAGTATGACGGCGAAGGGCGCTTATCTTTTGTCCTGTGCGATGGAAAAGCGGTTGAAACATACCGTTACAATCTCGCCGGGCAACGGACATTTTCCCAAGTCAGCGGTACTGAGAAGCAAGAATACCAATACAATAATCTCGGCCAACTTATCTGCGCAGGCCACACTATCTATACATATGATTCTGACGGTTACCCGTCAGAGAAAAAAGAGCCCGAAGGCGTAACCACCTATAGCTACCTGCAGACAGATCAACTCTGCGAAGTTCACCTACCGGGGGGACTCCACCTCCGGTACCGATTTGATGAAGATGGATTCCGTACTGAAAAATTTATCAACGGCAAACTTATCCAGCGTTACCAATGGGCTGATCTGACCACCCTTTCTACTGTCGAGGATAATTCCGGGCTGACCAGATTTGTCTACAATGAAAATGATAGACTGACCGGAATAATCCGCAATGGCCAGAAGCTGCTGGCAGCAACCGATCAGCTGGGCAGTATCTTTGCTGTTGCTGATTTGTCAGGAAATAGTGTCAGGAAATCCTATATGACTCTTTCGGTAGAAGAATACAGACCAGTAATCCACAGCTAGCCCTAGCGCTCGGGTTTGCCGGAGGGCTGTACGATTCAGATACCGGACTGATCCATTTCGGCTACCGTGAATATGATCCGGCAACAGGCCGCTTCATTTCACCGGACCCGTTGGGTTACTCAGGGGGCGATGTTGATCTTTACGGCTATTGCCTTGATGATCCCATTAACTTTACTGATCGCACTGGTTTGTTTGCACACTGAGGTGGATTTGGTTCATTCGGCTCGGGAAATATCGGGGGAAGAGCAACGTCATCCCTTGGAGCCAGTAGAAGCAATGTTGGCGGAAATCCATCAGGCACAGGTTCGGGCAATCCTCGTGGACACGGTGGAGTTTTTGGTGCATTCGGGTCGGGCAATATAGGAGGAAAAGCACATTCGAGATTAGGATTTAATGATATAAATAAAAACCTTAAAAGTGCTGCTACTAAACCTTCAAAGTCCAATAAACCAACTGCACAAAATGCTCCCAGTGTGGATGAACTTGGTGGTTACGCTGGCTACACAGGATATTCAGGGCCAAGTTTTGCTGAATATCTTGGGAAAGATTTCGACTTGAAAGGTGTCGGGAAAAATTTCAGATTGGAAAATATCGGGACAAATAAAAAAAGCCGAAAGCACAGCACGAAAAAGAATAAAGCACGATATTCTGGCATACAACAAGCGCGAGACATGGAGGCAAAAGCGGAAAACTTGGGCTACAATACGGGGATCAACAATAGCCGGGGAGGAGGAGAATCCACACCTGCCAAATCCAGTGCTGAGCATGCGCGGGATATGGAACATACCTATAGAGCCATATCCCAAAAAATACAGGACGCAGAAAGAGCAAGGCTTGATAAACAGAAAGCTATACGGCACCGGATGACTGAGGAAGTCAAAAATCGTAAAGATAGACTACGACGTACGGCTCTTCGTAATAAGAAAAATACAAAAAACGATCTGTCACTTTGGGATTTGGGTGAAGGAGCACTAACAGGTGGAATTACAGGAGCCATTGGCTTTGGGACATACTGGAGCGTACTAGGCCCGGGAGGCACTGTTGCAGGAGCAATAACTGGTGCTTTTTATGGCTCTGCAATGGGAATGCTCAAAACATTAGGATACAAAGCTTTCTCGGACCAACTGGGTGTCGACAGAAAAGACTTAGAAACATTTTCAGGTATACTTGGAAGCGCTAAACCAACCACACACAAAAGAGACTTCAAATAATGAAATTTGCAATCATAGCTATTAGCCTTATCGTATACACTGCCATCCTGCTTACATATATAGTTAGATCTAACAAAGAAATTATTTGCAAAAATTGCCAGCACAAATATACAGCAACACCAAAACGAATACTAGCCTATATATATTTATTACAATCAATAGGCTTAGCAATTGGAATTACAGCTCTTGATTTGAGTAAAGACTTCACATTCAGCATTATTCTCGCCACAGCAGGCATATACTACCTGTTAAAAAAAGAAGGATATAAGTGCTACAACTGCAAAACGATAAACCAACTTCCATAAACTACATTCCCCGGATTTAAATCCGGGGAAAATGGATTCTTTCATAACTTTGGAGTAATTTTTAATGCAGCAGGAGCAGCGATCAGAAGGCTGGTACAAATACGTCGGCATCGACGGCGCAGTACTGGGCATCGACCACTTCGGCGCATCCGCACCCGCAGCGCAGCTTGCAGAAAAATACGGTTTCACCGCCGCAAACCTCGCCGAGCTGATGAAAAAACAGTTCTAAGACGGTTTAAGATAGTAATTTAGAAATCCCTGACAGCCTTGTGGTTGCCGGGGATTTTTTTAGCAAATCCATTTCCCCGCTGCCTTTACACCCCCGTTCAAAACATCTAAATTCCCAGCTCATCATGAATACTAAACTCCAAAACTGAGCAATGCAGAAAAATATAAATAAAACCTTATTGATCCTCACTGTTCTTTCCGTAGCAATCAGGATCATTCTTTTCTATGCAATGGGACCGGAGCAGCATCACCAGCACGATACCCCTTCCTACTTTGCCCCGGCACAGTCCCTGATTGAAAACTTCACCTTTGTGGGCTCAGAAGGTCCGCAGGATATTTTCAGGACTCCGGGCTATCCCGTATTTATCGCCATTCTCCAATTTCTGACTGGATCAGTTTACAGCGTGATAGTAGCCCAGAATATTCTGGGACTGCTCATGGCCTACATGGCGTGGAGATACTTCAGACGTGACAGCGAAACAGCCGGGTATATCGCCTTCGGACTGGTGGCTTTCAACTTCCTGCTGATGTTCTTTGCCAACACATTCCTGACTGAAGTTCCGGCCTCGTTCCTCACCCTGTGCACATTCTTCCTGCTGCTCAAAGGCAGCAGGGATGAACAAACAGCCCTGAAATACGCTGCGGCTGCGGCGATCATGGCCGGGATTACCTCTATTGTGCGGCCCATTGCCATATATCTCTGCCTGCCTGCGGTTATCTTCATCCTGCTCTGCTACCCGGATTGGAAAAAGAAAGTCGTTATTTCAGTGGTCTTTATAGCGGTATTTTCGATTATTCCCCTTTCGTGGTCAGCCCAGAACTACCAGAGAACCGGACAGTTCGCTTTCAGCAGCATTGAGAAGAACTTTTTCCTGAGCTACATGGCCACCGAAGTCCTTTCCGCAGAGGAAGGCAGGAGCCATCTGGATATGTCCATCCCGGCTGAAACTTATGCGAAACTGACCGCAGAGGCAGAAAAAAGATTTTCTGAACAGAGCGGACCAGACAAGAAAACCTTAAGAGAAGTTAAACGCAGCCTCGCCTTTGAAACTATGGCTAATTATCCCATGACTACGGTCATTTGCTTCCTGCGTAATAGCGTGCTGACCTTTCTGGGTAACGGCACAACCCTACTGGCCAAGCTGACCGGACTACCGAATAATATTACAGCCGGAATCGGCTTTATCTATACTATTCCGGCACTGCTCCTTGCGCTGGGCGGGCTGGTCTATTCATGGTGCAAAGATCCACAATATGCAGTGCTGGCCTTTTTGTTTACCGGATACTTTGTGGGCACGACTTCGCTGGTCGGTAATTTCGGTCCGCGTTTCAGGATGCCTGTAGAACCCATTCTGTGCATATTGATCAGCTACAGCATCTGCGCGATCCTCGAAAAACTTCATAAAAACAAAGCGGTGTAACGTATTTTCCCGGAAATCCCTACTAACGAAAAACAGCTTCGCCCTAGCGGGTAAATGCTCTGGAAGTTGGACATTCAGCCGGATTTTATTTATAAATCATAAGTTATTTTTAAATCCAATTTTATATCAACAAATCAATAAGTTAAACATCGTGCAACAAGCTGCGCAAATGCAAAAGATAAATATATGAGCCAGACCACCTTAAGCATCGTAATCCCCTGCTACAACGAAGAAGCCACCCTGCAAATCTGCGTTGACCGCGTTCTTGCTGTTGCCAATGACGAATTGGCACTGGAAATCATCATCGTTGATGACTGCTCTTCAGACAACAGCCTTGAAATAGCGAGAGAAATCGCAGCCGGAGATAGGCGGATTCAGGTTGCCGCCCATGAAGTCAATCAGGGAAAAGGCGCAGCACTGCGCACCGGGTTCACCAAGGCTACCGGGGATATCGTCGCTGTTCAGGATGCCGACCTTGAATACAATCCCATGGAATTCCGGGAACTGGTCAAGCCGATCATCGAAGACCGCGCAGACGTTGTTTTCGGTTCCCGCTACCTGAAAATCAATGACCGCAGGGTTCTCTACTTCTGGCACTCACTCATGAACCACTGCCTTACTTTCTTTTCCAACATGTATACCGACCTTGGGCTGACCGACATGGAAACCTGCTACAAGGTATTCAAACGTGAGGTTATCCAGTCCATTGACATCAAGGAAAACCGCTTCGGTTTCGAGCCGGAAGTCACCGCGAAGATTGCCCAGAAACGTTGCCGCATCTATGAAATGGCAATCTCATACAACCCCAGAACCTACGAAGAAGGTAAAAAAATCGACTGGAAAGACGGCGTCAGAGCCCTTTACTGCATCCTGCACTATTCAGGACATACCGCTCCGGCACTGGTCCAGTTCTTCACCTACTTTTTCATCGGCGCGATCTCATGGCTGGTCAATATCGCCGCATTCTCCATCTGCCTTGCCTCTGACATGGGCATCGCTTCTTCCATCGCGGTGGCCTACGTTCCAGCCACTTTAGTCAACTATTTCTTATGTATATCTCTCTTATTCAAACATAAGGCCCAATGGAATGAGAAGGCGGAACTGCTTGTCTTCCTGACCATCACGGCATTGGCCTACCTGCTCGATACGGGTACGACCATTGCGCTTACCAAAATAGGTTTGGGTGCCATTGCCGCTAAGATGCTGGCCAGCATTATGACCATCACCTTCAACTTCCTCGGCAGGAAATACCTGACCTTCTACAAGTCACCGCTGCCGGGCTGGAAGAAGACAGAAAACCTCAAAAACAAATAACTGCCTGAACGACCATAAAAAGGATTAAAACATGCCCTTAATGAAACGAGTTTTGGTTACCGGCGGAGCAGGATTTCTTGGTTCACATCTGTGTGAGAGACTGCTGGCCGAGGGAAACGAAGTTATCTGTGTGGACAACTTCTATACCGGACAGAAAAAGAACATCATAACCCTGCTGGACAACCCTTATTTTGAGGTCCTCAGACATGATGTAACCTTTCCGCTCTACATTGAAGTGGATGAGATTTACAATCTGGCCTGTCCGGCATCCCCCATCCACTACCAGTTCGACCCGGTGCAAACCACCAAGACTTCAGTTCACGGCGCAATCAACATGCTCGGTCTCGCCAAAAGGGTTAAAGCCAAACTGTTTCAGGCTTCCACTTCCGAAGTTTACGGCGATCCAGAAATGCATCCGCAGAAGGAAAACTACTGGGGCAACGTTAACCCCATCGGTGTCCGCTCCTGCTATGACGAAGGCAAGAGATGCGCAGAAACCCTCTGTTTCGACTACTGGCGTCAGCACGGCCTTGAAATCAAGGTCGGCCGCATCTTCAACACCTACGGGCCACGCATGGACCTCAATGATGGCCGGGTTGTTTCCAACTTCATCGTACAGGCTCTCAAAGGCAAGCCCATCACCGTTTACGGTGACGGTTCGCAGACCAGGTCATTCTGCTATGTAGACGACCTGATTGAGGCGTTTATCCGCACCATGGCGACCGACAAATCTTTTACCGGTCCGGTTAACCTTGGGAACCCTTCTGAAATGTCGGTCCTCGAGCTTGCGGAAACCATTGTTGAACTAACCGGCTCCAAGTCTGAAATCGTCCGTAAACCGCTTCCCAGCGACGACCCGACCCGCAGACGGCCGGATATCACCCTCGCCAAGGAAATCCTCGGCTGGGAGCCGAAGATCAAGCCTCTCGACGGACTGAAGGAAACAATCAAGTACTTTGACAACATCCTCAGCGAATTCGATAAATAAAAGGAAAGCCGCCGGAACCGAAGTTCCGGCGGCTTTTATAATGCAGATTTACAATCTTAAGTTCTAGCCGATCAAGGCATCAGCCACGGCAACGCAGACCGCCAACGCGGAATGGTCACTGCGTCCGGAAAAATCTTTGCCGTCCATGCTGAGGGTTGCAACCCAGTCTGATTCAGTCAGGCAGCCCCGGCTCATGTCTTCCATTTTAAATCTCCAGCCCTCTTCTTCCATCTTTTCAGTGATCTTCAGGGCATCATGGATATCTTCCATAGCCCGTTCGGGCATGGCATCTCCAAGCTTTTCTTTGAGCAGCGCTTCAAGACTTTCGTATGTATATTCAGCCATTATAATTTCCTCCAAATTGTTCGGTTACTCCTTATATGCCTAAGAAGGGGAAAGGTGAAGGAAATCCTACGGCTCGCAAGCCCTGTTATATTGCCCGCAAACACCAGAAATGATGTATTTTGTCTCCGGCCTTGTATTCCATGGAACTTTCAAGTGCATGTCCGAGTTCTTCCAGTTCATTCGCAGGCGGTGCGGGATCGTTGGAAAGAATCACGATACGGCCTTGAGTAGCCAGCATGGGCTTTACGAACTCCAGCAGCTCTTTCCAAGGCATGAAAGCCTTGCTCAGAATCAAATCCGCCGGAAGCGTCTGCTGCGGAATTTTTTCCGCCCGGCCCTGAAAAACATGGGTACGCGGCAGCTTCATCACCCGCAACGCGGTCCGCATGAAAATCGACCGCTTCTGACGCGCTTCGACCAGATGGTAATCACCTGCCTGCCAAAGGGTACGCAAAGGTAGCCCGGGCAAGCCTGCCCCGGCTCCAAGGTCGAGGGAAACCGGATTATCGAGCAGCTCCAGTGAATCCAGAAAATCAGCCAGATGCAGGCTGTCGATAATTAGGGAATGGAAAACATCTTCCCAGCCCTGAGGACCCACAAGGTTCATGGACTTGTTCCATTTAACCAGCATGGTCATGTAGTAGGCCAGTACTCTTGCCTGATCCGTGGCCGCTTTAAAGCCGTCATCCTGCTTCGGGTTATCTTTAAGTTTGCGCCCGGCCTTGCTGGCAGCCCCCAGAATATCCGCAGCGCATATATTAATTTCTGACATCAGCTCTCCTTACTGTTCCCGGCAGATTGCACACAAAGTCCATTCTTGGCAACTCCCCGTCTTTTCAGCACTGAGCGGATGGAAACCAGCACCGCCACAGCACAAAGAGCAGAAAGGCTGGACAGGGAAAAACGCATCACAGTCAGGTAATCAACAGCGGATTCCGGTGTAACCGGGGCCTTGCCCATGATTGTGGACAGGAAGATCGCAATGATAACCATGCTGAAAACCATACCTATGGTCCGCAAGCCCCCGGAAATTGCCGAAGCAAAGCCGTAGCGGGAAGGAGGCACACTTCCCATGAGAATGATCATGTTCGGTGAGGAGAACAGCGCAAAGCCGATTCCAAGCACTACGAACATGGTATAGAGATATGACAGCTCGGTCTGAGCGGTAACCATTGCGCCCATGACCGTACCTGCGGTACAGGCCAGCATTCCCAGCAGCGCAAGAAAACGCGGGGAAAATTTGTCTGCCAGGCGTCCGCATAGCGGCGAAAGCACGGCCTGCACAATCGGCTGGATGACCAGTACCAACCCGGCATCATGCGGGCTGAATCCCTTTACGCTCTGCATATACAGGCTGAATAGAAAAACTATGCCGAATGTCCCGGCGTAGTTGATGAACTGTACCAGTGCCGCATCTGAAAAATCACGTCGTTCTTTGAAAAGGGTCAACTCAACCAGCGGAAACTTTGTTCTATCCTGTAGGTAAATGAACAGGGCCACGCCGAGCAATCCTGCTACCAAAGCCACAGGTCCGAACCATCCGGCTCCCAGACTTGTTCCACCAAAAACAATCGCAGCCACCGAAAGACCGACAACGATACTTCCAAGCAGATCGAATTTCTCGTCGGAAGGCCTGAATTTACCGTTCAGATTACGCCGGGCCACATAATAGGAAATCCCCAAAGGAATCATGCCCAGAAAATACAAACTCCGCCAGCCCAGATGGGTGGTAACCAGTCCTCCAATATACGGACCGGCTGAAAGACCGACATAGACCGCTGCCACAGCCAGCCCCATAGCTTTACCACGCTCTTCTTTGGGGACAGAATTGGTCAGCAGTGCCATGTTGGTAGCAACCCCCAAACCTCCCGCAGCTCCCTGCAATATCCGCAGTACAATGACAGTTTCGATGTTATGAGCAAAGCCGATCAGCATGGTAAAGATTGCGTACAACAACACTCCCAACCGGAAAACAGGCTGCCGGCCGTGCATATCCGCCAGTCTGCCGAAAGGAAGCAACAGCGCGGCTACACTTCCGATATAGACTGATTCAACGAGACTGAGATCAAGCCCGCTGGCCCCGAACTCCCGGCCCATTACCGGCAGGGTAATGCCCACTGCCGAGAACATGAAGGGCATTGTGAACTGGGTTACCGATACTGTGAATATGACGGCTTTTTTCTTTGCGTCATCCATAATTATCTCCAAATCATTATAAAATATCCCAGACTTCCGGCAGACCAAGGCTTTCACGGCTGGTATCAATAACCTTAGTCATCAATTCGACCAGCTGCTTTGTTTCATCAGCAGTGAGTCCGGAAAGCATAGTCGAATTGGATTCCATAAGCACCTTATGCAAATCATCGCGCATGGCAACGGCCTTATCTGTCGGGTAGACCAGCTTTTGCCGCTTGTTTTCGGGGTTTTCCTCGCGGTACAAAAAACCCTCTTTAACCAGCTTTGCCACAGCGCGGGCCGTAGCCCCTTTATCGACACTCAAAACCAGCGAAAGCTGATCCTGCGACCTTCCCGGATGCCGTAAAACCTGCATGATGAAACCTATCTGTCCATAGGTTATGCCTATGGCTTTAAGCCTTTCAGCCAGAATAGCTTTATGCAGCCTGCCCATCTGACTGTTCATGAATCCAAAAGAAACGTGTTTTTTTACCATCTTTATCCTCATTGTTGACAAGTCAACAGTTGACTTATCAACTATCCAAAAGAACACATGCGGTCAAATGAAAAAAGAAAAAGTGTTGATTCGCACTGAAACGTGTGCTCATATGCTTTTTAACTCAAACAAGTTATTAATACTATAGCACACACTAACCGACTGGAATATTGATGGCTAATGTCTTAATTATCGATGACGACCCTTTCATAGGGGAACTGCTGATCGCCATTGCAGAAGCTTTAAATCATGACGGAACAAAAGCCCTGACTCTGAAAGAGGGCATGGCTTTAGCACGCGAAGAACGCTTTGATGTAGTATTTCTTGATGTAATACTGCCGGATGGCAACGGACTGGATGCCCTCCCGGAACTGCAGCAACTCAACAACATACCCGAGGTTATCATCATTACCGGGAAAGGAGACTCGAAAGGTGCTGAATTAGCTATTAATTCAGGCGCTTGGGACTACATAGCGAAGCCTGCGAGTCAGGAAGAATATATGCTGCACATGAAAAGGGTATTCCAATACCGCAGCGAAAAACAATCTTCCTCTCCCAAACTCGGACACCACAATATCGTCGGTCGCTCCGATTCAATAGTCCGCTGCCTTGGGCAGGCTGCCAAAGCTGCAGAAAGCCACGTTGGCGTACTTCTTCTCGGTGAGACAGGCACGGGTAAGGAACTTTTCGCCCGCGCTGTCCACGATAACAGCACACGGCGTAATGAACCTTTTATCATTGTTGACTGTGCTTCAATTCCGGAAAATCTTGTTGAATCAATTCTTTTCGGACATGAACGGGGAGCTTTCACAAGCGCGGACAAAAGCCAGGAAGGCCTGATAGCCAAGGCAGACGGCGGAACACTTTTCCTCGATGAAGTTGGTGAACTTCCCATGAGCCTGCAGAAATCTTTTCTCAGGGTGCTTCAGGAACGTACCTATCGTCCAGTAGGCGGAAGCGAAGAGAAACGCAGTGATTTCAGACTGGTTGCCGCAACAAACCGTGACCTTGAAGCTTTAATCCAGAATGGCCGTTTCAGGCAGGATCTGCTTTACAGACTGCAGGCTTTTACCATTGAACTTCCTCCCTTACGCCAGAGGGGAGAAGATATTCACAGGCTTTCCAGATACTACCTCAATAAACTGGCTGCTGATTTTAACGCACCGCCCATAGCCATTTCCGATGAATTTCTGGATGCACTGATGTCCTATTCATGGCCCGGCAATGTGCGAGAACTCTTCAACGTGCTGGAACAGGTTTTTACCTCCAACCCTGAAGCTGGTGAGTTTCTACCTATCCATCTTCCGGTCCGGCTCCGTGTGTCTGCTGCTCAAGCCTCTGTTCTCCCTGAACATGGATCACGCAACACACTGACCTTGATTAAAGGACGGAAGAATCAGTTTCAGAATGTCGAACTGGCACTACCGGAAACGAACATACCTGATTCCCATAAATTACCTTTATTCAAAGATTACAAGGAAGAAGCAGTTAACAACGCTGAAAAAATATATCTGGAACAACTTATTCTGGTAAGTAAAGCCAACATGGCCGAAGCGGCCAGAATTTCCGGAACCTCAGTGTCCCGACTCTATGCCTTGCTCAAGAAGCACAAGATTAAAAAACAATATTCAATATACTAAAAAACGAATCCCCTGAGACAGAGAGCCTCAGGGGATTCGTTTTTCCGCAATTATTTAATATGTTAGTCCATTGAACTGATATTAAATGCCACGGAATAAAAGTGATGGGTGAAATCAACATATTCAACCGGAACATTCTTAGGCACCTCAATCCTTGCCTGTGCAAAGTTAACGATACCTTTAATACCACCATCTACCAGATAGTTCGCAGCTCGCTGCGCTCTTTCCGGGGGGGTAGTGATAATACCGATCTCAAGACCGAGCTCTTCAACTCTCGCCTTGAACTGACGGGTACACACAACTTCGAGTCCGGAGACAACTTCGCCGATTTTATACGGATCGCAGTCAAAAGCAGCCCTGATCGAAAATCCACGCAACGCGAATTCCTTATGACGCAACAAAGCGCGGCCGAGGTTGCCAACGCCTACAAGGGCGCAACCCCAGACACGGTCAACACCGAGGGACTGTTTTATGGATGAAATGAGTTCATGCACGTAGTAACCTACGCCACGCACTCCGAATTCACCGAAATACGCCAAATCCTTACGAATCTGAGAAGGATTAACAGAGCAGGCACGAGCCAGTTTTTCAGAGGAGATAACCTCCACTCCGTCCCGTTTAAGTCCTGTCAGAACCTGTATGTAGACAGCAAGCCGTTTAATGGTTGCTTTGGGGATATTCTGGGTTTTCACTTTAGTTTCCTATTTTCCATGGCTATACACTTGCCCGAAAAGTCTTGGCTGGCAGTTAAAGATTCAAAGGTCGGAAGCCCACTACCTTCCCTCGCAAGTTCGATCACACCCCTACTGGAGAGCTGGAACTAACGCAACCTTTTCCTCCGCCTTCCATTTTAATTAATGTACACTAAAACCCTTGGTTTCGGCTACCCCGTGAAACGCATATTATTAATTTATGCAGGGAATTAAAGCCTAAATGCCAGTAAAACCCCTATACCGGCATAAAGTATGTGAAAAAATTAACAATTATTTGAAGAAAAAAAGGAGGTCCGAAGACCTCCTTTAAATATCTCCAGATCCTTAGAACTAACCGATGAGGGGGTTAGCGAAGAGCAGGATCAGGTTAACAACGAGAGCGTAAATAGCGAGGGATTCTACGAATGCCAGACCAAGAATCAGAGTAACAGTGATTTTACCACCAGCTTCGGGGTTACGTGCAGTACCTTCACAAGCAGCTTTCAGACCGAGGCCCTGACCGATACCACAACCAGCAGCAGCGATAGCCATACCGAGAGCGGTAGCAGTAGCGGTAGCGGAAGCAACTTCGGGAGCTACGCCAGCAGCGAATGCTGCACCAGCAGCGAGAACCAGAGCCATGGTGTTCAGAACGATAAGCAGAGCTTTACGCATTGTAAAATCCTCCAAAATATAAGTTTATTTAACAGGTCGTTAGACCATTTCCCCAAATTAAGTTTGCCTAAACTTGCGAAATCCTAGTGAGCTTCTTCCAGAGAACCTTTCAAGTAAATCATGGTCAGCATGAAGAAAATGAAAGCCTGGATAACCTTTGCCAGCATGAACAGGAAGTACATGGGCAGGGTGGAGACCAGAGGAGCAAGCATAAACAGAAGTACGAGAACAATTTCTTCACCGCGGATGTTACCGAACAGACGCAGAGTAAGCGAAAGCGGACGCGAGATGTGAGAAACGAGCTCGATGATCATCATCAAGGGAGCAAGAGCCGGAATAGGGCCCATGAAGTGCTTGATGTAACCGGCACCATGAAGTTTGATACCGATGTAGTTGTAGTAAAGAAAAGTACATACAGCCATTGCTGCGTTGGTGTTGACGTTCGCAGTAGGTGCGTCAAAACCGGGAACGAGCCCCATAAGGTTCAGTACGAGGATGTATACAAAAAGAGTACACATGAAAGGAAATACTTTGCGTCCGCCCTCACCGACGTTAGAAACGACAAATTCTTCCAAGCCCCCGATGACAATCTCGGCAAGGTTCTGCACCCCGCCGGGAACCAGACTGAGCCTTCTGGATACGATGAAACCCAGTACGAAAAGAACACTCATTCCGAACCATGTGTACCACACGTGGTTGGGGATGTGAGTTCCCAGAGCGTTGTTAAGCTCTGTCATGATCAATAATGGATGTGGTAAACCTCCAGCCATGATCCTTATGCCTCCTTCACTTTTTGCCGAAACCCGGCTACGCCCCAAAATATCGCATTCAGAACTACCGTACTAAGACCGACCAGAAGAGCGTAAATTGAACACTGCCCCCAGACTATTAGCCCGTAGATAGCCAGCCCGGATAAAATGAGCCGACCGTAGAAGCGAATTAACAAGGACACAACCGCGCCCTTGCGCATATAAGCCAGATGCTGACCGAACTTGGCCAGCGACCAGAAATTGAACGTAATCAGAACCGCTCCCGCCGCCAGACCCAGTGCCCAGGGGGCAAACCCGATGGATACTACAGCAGCTATAAGACATGTTCCGGCAGTAAGGTACAATTGATTCCGTACCAGACTGCGTACGTCCGGATGAGTGAAGCCCCGCCTGTGGAGGAATTGTTCAATCTTCTGATTAATTTTCATTGGTTCCAGGACCTTTCCCCTGATCCTTTTTCTGAATCCGCTGAACTTCGTCGAATACGTTCTTGAAGCCGGCAGCGATTCCGAAACACAAGAAAACAATTAGAAGCCAAGGCTTCGTTCCCAACCATTTATCGAGATACCACCCGATAGCCAACCCGACAAAGGTAGAGGCAACGAGATGAGTTCCGATCGTAGCGGCATTACCGAGCAGATCGAAGGTCTCTTTATTCCCATTTAAAAAGAACATGTTGCTTCCGGTCCTTTATTTTATCCGGGATGGAAATTTGGTGCGCAAAGCGGACTTTGCGCAAACCTTCACAAGTGAGTCCCGTCTAGCACAATCCCCAAATAAGAGTCAACGGATTCTTTATCCATAAGCTCTATTTTACTGAAATTTTATTTCAAATGATCAGCAGAGGAACCCACCTCGCAACAAAACACCAGAATTTCATATCCCTGAATACCAATATGCGCAACTGCAAAATCGATTTTGAACACCTGTTCAATCATTTTTATCATTATTTTTTATTCTAACAATCTAAAATTAAATACTCTTTTAATTTGTAAAAAATTTCACAATCAATTCAATTATTAATATTCGTAGATACTCCCTGACCAGTGACTTTTTTTTCATATACAAGTAATCTCACGATTCAAACCGGATACCGATTTAATACAGGAAGATTAAGAAAACATGACCATAAATGAATTATCCTTGGACAGACTCAGCTCCAGACAGGAGCCGGCTGAAATCAAGTACAGCACCAGCTCCGAAATACCGGAATCAAAATATGACTACGACCAGTTCCAGCCGAGGGCATTACAGGCCTTCCGCATGGCCCTTGCCATTAAAGGTACATGTCACAATTTATATCTTTCCGGGGACCCCAACTTAGGCAGAAGCTACTTCGCCCGTGAATATTTCCAGCTTCGGGCCACGAATCAGGCCACCCCGCCGGACCAACTTTACCTGCATAACTTCTCCCGGCAGGATCACCCCATCTCGGTGAGCCTGCCTGCCGGACAGGGTAAAAAGTTCAAAAATGCTTTGGCTGAGACAGTTACTCAAATCAAGGAACAGCTGCCCACATGGTTTGAACGTGAACCGCACGTCAAAGCTCTTGAACAGATATCCCGCAATTTTCAGGACGAGCGTGAAGACCTTTTCGCAGACATGGAATCTCTGGCCAAGGACAGAGGATTCAGCCTTGAAATAGACGATCACGGCGGACTGACTCTGATCCCTCTTGTTGAAGGACGCATTCTCAATGACGAAGAATTTGAACGCCTTGAACCGGACGTGCGCAAGACTCTGCGTAATGCCGCGGACGACCTGCTGGCCGAAGTAACCACCATTCTGCGCCGCATCAGCAAAACCGAAGAAGGATTCCGCAAGGACGAACGCAAGCTACATCAGGATTCTGCAAAAGAACTGCTCAAAGACCTTCTGGATCCGCTGCATGAAAATTTTGACAAATTCGAACGCATAAAAGACTACCTGGGCGGCCTCGAAGACGAACTTTTGGATAATATTGAATTATTCATGCCTAAGGAAGCGCAGCCGACTTCCCCTATTCTGGGACTGCAGCTGCCTGAAGCTTCTCCGGTGGAAGAACTTTTCGCACGCTTTGAAGTCAACCTGCTGGTTGACCACAGCAAGACCAAGGGCGCTCCTGTTGTCATGGCCGACCACCCGACCCTTTTCAACTTGCTCGGATCCATTGAGCGAGAATCCGAAATGGGTGCTCTTTACACTGACTTCACCCTCATCCGGGCCGGGGCCATCCACAAAGCCAACCACGGATATCTTATCGTTTATGCTGACGACATCCTGACCACCCCTTCCTCATGGGAAGGACTGCTGCGCGCTCTGCGTACCGGGCAGGCCAAGATTGAAGATCCGGGCGACGGAGATCAGGTCCGCACCAAAACCATTGAGCCGGAACCGATTCCCCTCGACCTGACCGTTATCCTGATCGGCTCCGAGGAAACATACGAAATTCTCCTCTATAACGATGAGAGATTTGGTAAATACTTCAAACTCAAAGCCCACATGCAGCTTTCCGCTAAACGTAATGAAGATAACGTGGAACGCTTTGTAAGAGTACTGGGCAAAATTATTGATGATTCAAAACTTCTTCCCTTTGACCGTGATTCGCTGGCCCGCATTGTAGATTTTTCCAGCCGCTTGGCCGAAGACCAGAAAAAACTCTCCCTGCGTATCCCGCTTTTGAAGGAAATGATGGTCGAAGCCTCGGCCCTTGCAAAGCTGGACGGCAAAGAAATAGTAGATCTGCCTACCATTGAAGAGGCTATCTCCATGAAAGACTTCCGCTCTAATCTTTATGAAGATGAATACATGAAAGAGTATGACCGCGAAGTTATCAAAGTGGAAACCTCCGGCGAAGGAGTAGGCCGGGCCAACGGACTTTCCGTTACTCTGTTCGGTAATTACGAATTCGGATTGCCGCACCAGATTTCCTGTACAGTTGGTGTCGGTCATGGTGGGATTCTCGACCTTGAACGCGAAGCGCGCATGGGCGGTCCCATCCACACCAAGGGAATGATGATCATCAAGAGCTACCTTGTGGGACTGTTCGCGCAGGACAAGCCCATCGTGCTGACCGGTAGCCTTTGCTTTGAGCAGAGTTATGCCGGAATCGAAGGAGATTCCGCATCCGGTGCCGAATTGGCTGCGCTGCTCTCATCCATTTCCGGTGTGCCCATCAAATTTGATTACGCCTTCACCGGTGCTGTCAGCCAGTCCGGAACAATCATGGCCGTAGGCGGAGTCAGCCGCAAAATTGAAGGATTCTTTGAAGTCTGTCGCCGCAGAGGTTTTAACGGCAGACAGGGAGTTCTCATTCCAGCAGATAATGTGCTAAACTTAATGCTTAAAAGTGAAGTGCTCAAAGCCGTGGATAAAGGAGATTTCCATATTTACCCGGTAAAGACCATTGAAGAGGCCATCTACATCCTCACCGGAATGGAAGCCGGAGCCCGCGGTGGAGACGGCAAATTCCCTAAGAATACTGTTTACCGCAAAGCGGATGACAGGCTGGCTGAACTTGCAAAAATGGCCAGCCTTTACGAATGTAAAAAATAAACCTGACAGGAAATTCATATGTCCAATTCATGGATTAAGGGTAAAATACCTGAATTTGTCCGCGATACTTTCAGGGATTTCTGCCTCGCGGGCAGCGCGCTGGAAGAGCAGTTCGAAACTTTCGACCGCGAACGCAGCGTCAGCTTTGAAGCCCTTGACGATCTCATCGGAACAAAGATGAACAAAGGACTGCTCTGGCGATTGAAAGATACCGCGCATCTTCTCTTTCGTAATGAAGAAGGGGATCCGCTTGCCGGACGATTTCTTGATTGGGGCATGGGTTATATATTCCACGAAGCTTTCAAACTTCGCGAAGATGCCTATCAGAACCTCAATTACGCCCCCCTTTTTTCCAGCCTGCGCGGAAAAGACACCACTTTGCCGGAATCGGTAATCGGTCAGGACTTTGTTCAGGTCGTTGAGCAGACGGAAGAAAGTATGGAGCGCGAAATAAGCCGCATTAGATTTATTATCGCCAGATGCCGCAAACTTTTCCCCATTTACCTGAAAAAACACAAGGACAACCCCCTGTTGGGACGTTTACTTTTCTCTCAGAACCATCTGATTCATGAAGTTTTTCGCGAAGAATACGAGTTACTTATCGATACCATATACGAGGATGAACCTGAAATGCTTTATGTCCTTGCCGCCCGGAGCCTACGACTTGGGGGATGGATGGCAAAGGCAATTGAGGCTGCGGAACAGGCCCATAAATTAAACCCAAACAACCTCAAGGTATTGCAAGAAAAAGAAATTGTTGATAATTGGACGAAAACAGTTAAAGTATGACTAAGCAAGCGAACAAATTCTAAATAATCGCAGGAGGCCTTGAGAAATGAAAAAAATGATCTGGCTCGCAATCGCATTCAGCCTGATGTTTACATGGGGATGTGCTAAAAAGCAGGTTCCTCAGGAAGAAGTTGTGGTTGTAGAGGAAACTGAGGTTGTAGTTGTTGAGGAAGAACCCGCTGCTGAAGTTGTTCCTCCGACTCCCATGGAAATCTACGAAAGTGAGTACAAAACCCTGCCCACTTCCCACGTAGTAACCAAAGGCGAATGCCTCTGGTGGATCGCTGAATACCAGCAGATTTACAATGATCCTTTCATGTGGCCCCTTATTTACAAAGCTAACAGGGATCAGATCAAGAACCCTGACCTGATTTACCCCGGTCAGTCTCTTGAAGTTCCCCGCGCTGGCTTCGACCTTGACGAAGTTAAAACTGCACGCAAAGAAGCCGGTGCTTCATGGAAAGCTCTCCAGCCCGCTGAGAACGCAATGGTTCCCGGTGAAATGAAAGCAGCACTCGGTTACCTGTAGAAATACAAGTACACATAGATTTTAAAACCCGGTTTCCGCATCTGTGGAAACCGGGTTTTCTTTTGCTTGAATCCTAGCGTGATTACAGGGTATAAATTAATAATGAAATTTATAAACTGGCTACGTTCGGGATTTGGGAAACTGGTAATTGCCACGGCCCTGCTCCTCATTTTAAGCACGCTTGCTTTCTACTGGATCGAACTGAGTGAAGGCGAGGACGCGCGCATATCCCATGCCTTCTGGTGGGCCATCGTAACCCTGACCACAGTAGGATATGGAGACATGGTTCCGACCACTGTTCCGGGCCGTATCCTTGGCGGACTGGTCATGATCTCAGGCATTGGGCTGGTGACTTCGCTTACCGGTAATATGGCTTCCATGCTGGTGGAGCAAAAGGCCAAAAAACGCAAGGGACTGCTAACAGTGAAAATCAGCGACCACATCATTATACTTGGTTGGAACGACTATGCGTTCGGGCTCATAGACTCTCTGACAGATCAGACCACACCCAAAAAACTGCATCTGGTCATAGTCAGCAACCTTGAAAGCGAAATACGCGATGAAATTTCCTTCAAACTGGACATGGGCGATCGCCTCCATTTCGTTCACGGCAACATCAGCCAGACCAATGTCATATCAAGGGCCAACCCAAGTGTCGCCCGCAATGTTTATGTACTCTGCCAGAGTGGTCTTGAAGACAAGGACTCCGACCAACAGGCCATCTACGCTGTACTGGCCCTGCGCACACTGGCCCCCAAAGTTCCGGTTTATGCCGAGATAGCCCGCCACGAAAACAAGGAACACCTACTCCGTGCCGGAGCCAATGAAATCCTCGTCCGCGGTGAGATTTCCGGTCGCATGATGGGCATGATGGGAGCCAGTCCGTCCATATGGTCATTCTTCCGAAATCTTATAGGCCTCGGTGATTCGGGCAGGCTCTGTTTCCGGCCCTGCAATGCGGAGGAAAAACAATTGAGCTGGGGTGAACTCAGCACCAGAATAAGGAACAATAACGGAGATCTTCCTGTGGCGGCCTGTAAGCTGGGCAAAAACCTGAGCCTGCAGGATGTACTGGATGAAGGTTCCGCCTTAGACCAGTTCATCATGGAATTGTTCAAAACTTCCGGTCAAGACACTTCACTGGGCATGCAGGGACCAAAAGTTCAAATGAATCCATCGGATAATGAACCCATGTCTGACTACGATGCTCTGCTGGTCATTAGTGCTCCGGGAGGGCAGGCTCATGGCTGATTACTGGCAGTCCATCCCCCTTTTCCAGAATCTTGATGATCAGGAATTACAGCAGGTCAAACCCATTTTCGCCAATATCGCGGTCCGCTCCGGCACAGATATCATTTCAGAAGGCGAAGGGGGCGACGAAATGTTCATTCTCGTGGATGGAAAAGTGCGCATAACCAAAGCCATGCTCATGAAAGGCATGACCCTGCCACTTAATGAGATAAAGAATACCAGCAAAGTACTGGCTAACCTTGATGCCGACAGTTACCCCATGTTTGGTGAAATAGCACTTATCGACCGTGACCACCGCTCTGCCACAGTTACTGTGGTGGAGGATTCCGAATTTCTGGTAACTGACCGCATGAAATTTTTTGAATTTGTGGAAAAACACCCGGTCACCGGAGGCAAACTGCTCATGACCATCAGTAAAAGGCTGGCCGCAACAGTCCGCCGCAACAATAATGAACTTGTTAAACTGACCACCGCCCTCGCGCTGGCTCTTTCGCGCAATGTTAAGTAGATGTTGTCATAAATTTTAACAAAAAAACTCTCCTGCCGCTTCAACATATTGATCACATATAGACTTCATATTGGTAGACCATCACCTTTGATAAAAAAGTTTTCCCTAAAAGGAACAGAGTATAAGCACACGCTCCAGAATTCAGGATTAATTCCCTGCAATACCCTACAAAGCTGATATGAAATATAATCTTCTTTGTGTACATGTACCAATGACTGCTGGACTTTAATCAATTCAATAACTATGGAATGGTTACCAACTGCGCCCAGCGCACGTAGGTTAATAAAGATTTTCCATCTGATGGAGGCCTATATGTCCAGATATGTACTGCTGCTTGCCTGCCTGTTGCTCTGCTTTTCCGCAGGCTGCTCAAAAAAAAGAATTTACTCAACTCCCCCGGTTTCCCACCACAAGGTAAAAAAACAGGATTCACCCAATGTGGTTAAGCCGGTCCTGAAAACCGACCCCTACACCGTGCATGGTCAAACATACGTGCCGCACCTCAGCTCCAAAGGCTATAAGGCACAGGGACTCGCTTCATGGTACGGAGACGATTTTCACGGCAAAACAACTGCCAACGGTGAAACATATAACATGTACGCCATGACATCTGCCCACCGCACCCTGCCCATGGGGACCATGCTTGAGGTCACCGACCGCGACAGTGGACGCAAAGTAATCGTCAGGGTTAATGACCGTGGCCCCTTTGCCGACCCGGATCTGCGAATCATCGACCTTTCATATGCAGCAGCATCAAAGCTCGGCATCATCAATAAAGGACTGACTCCAGTTGAACTCCGGGCCATTGAGGATGTCAATGTAGAGCCTGTTGAAGCTACTGAAATTGTGGCGGAAACTGCTGCCCCCGCAGAAGAAGCCGTGGTGGAAGAAACTGTACAGGCTGCACCGGAAGTTGAAGAAATCATCATCACCGAAGAAGCCACCGCGCAAGCCCACTACTATATTCAGGTGGGCGCGTTTACCGACCATGACCGTGCACAGGCTGTACTCGAAACCCTGAAAAACAGCGGATATAAAGAATCACGCATGGTTGAGGTAGACGTGAACGGCAAGAAATTTATGCGCGTTCAGGCTGGATATTTCTACAATATCCCCGCAGCAGAAGATGCCATGACCACCCTTGCAAATGAATACGGAAACGTGATTCTGGTTACTAAATAATTGTTGATGCGCTGCGCAGGCAGTCTTTTCATACGAGATAAAAAAAGCCGCCCTGTCTTTCGACTGGGCGGTTTTTTTGCGAACATCAATTCTAAAAAGACCACAAGTATCTGATAATTTGCAAAAAGTATGAAAGGGGAACTGGAAATCATCCAGCTCCCTTGTTTCACTGCAAAATATCAAAAAGAGGGAAAACCCCGGCCCGCATCATATGCGGACCCGGCTTATCCGTTCAGTTCAGCTCTGAACTTGCGGGAAAGCCTGAAGACAACAACCTTGCGCGCAGGCAGGGTGATTGCTTCATTGGTCTGGGGGTTACGTCCTTTACGAGCATTTTTGTCGTAAGCTTCAAATTTACCGAATCCGCTGATCAGCATGGCATGATCTTTTTTCACGGCCTGCTTCATGATGTCGAGGATGGATTCAACCAGTTCCTTGATCTCAGCTCTGTTCCGGTCAGTCTTTTCGTAGATGTAGTCAACAACGCTGGCTTTAGTAAGGGTGTTTCCGCTAGCCATTTCCTTTCCTCCGTTGTCCCCGGCCCTGTGGGCAGGGGCGGCGGGTTTAATGTTAACCGTGAAGGCAAAATGCCGGGCACGGCGATTCAGGTAAAAGGCGTTATCGTTGAGGATAAATTAGTACTAATTTATCCTATTATCATCTTTTCTATCTTCTGGGCAAGGACGTTTGCCTCATCCATACTTTCATATTCACTCTGATCCCAATGGACGAAACCGTCTTCTTTAAATCTGGGGATAAGGTGAAAATGGGCATGAAAAACAAGCTGGCCTGCCGCTTCATTATTATTCATAATCAGATTCAACCCATCAGCTCCGGTAGCCTTGACAATGGCATCCCCGGCAAGCTGGGCAGCGGTAATTATATCATGCCCCAATTCAGCGGGCAGATCCCAAATATTCTCACAATGCTGCTTAGGGATAACAAGTGCATGGCCTTTATTAACCGGCCCGATATCCAGAAAACTGAGCACTTTGTCAGTTTCATAAATCTTGAAGCAAGGGATTTCCCCGGCCACAATTTTACAGAAAATACAATCCTGATTACTCATAATAAATACTGCTGTTCTTAAG
>PPCM01000694.1_pt1 | contig 23400 bp, 27 predicted proteins | sample 1555541 | NCBI WGS metagenome assembly PPCM01 (sample SAMN05284479, study PRJNA326546) | Marine sediment metagenome, whole genome shotgun sequencing project. | isolation source: marine sediment | place: Germany: Wadden Sea | collected 2012-09-05 | reverse complement strand
GAAGAAGTTATCCGTGAATTCGGTATGAAGAAGCCTGTTTCCAGAATGCTGGTTAACACTCCTTCCACCCACGGTGCTGTGGGCCTTACTACCTCTCTCTTCCCCTCCTTTACCCTTGGTTGCGGTACTGTAGGCGGAAGCTCCACTTCCGATAACGTTACTCCGCTCAACCTCATGAACGTGAGAAGAATGGCTTACGATCTCGGAAATACTACCTGCGAAGCAGCACCTGCAGCATCCGCAGCCGGTTCCGAGTCCATCGATGTTCAGGCAATTACCGCCATGATCGTCGAGCAGCTCAAACAGATGGTATAGCCGGAAGCCAAAGCTTCCCGCTCTAAATAAAAAGCGATTCCCGCATCAGGGAATAGAGGGTGGTCCCTTTAGGGGCCGATAAATCAATTTAAAGGAGAACAAAAATGTCCTCATTGAACGCACTGGGTATGATTGAAACCAAAGGTCTCGTTGGCGCAGTAGAAGCAGCTGACGCAATGGTAAAAGCAGCAAACGTAACTCTGGTCGGTAAGACTCAGGTTGGCGGCGGTCTCGTTACCGTTATGGTTCGCGGCGATGTTGGTGCTGTTAAAGCAGCTACCGACGCAGGCGCAGCAGCTGCACAGAACGTTGGTGAGCTGATCAGCGTTCACGTTATCCCCCGCCCCCACGGCGAAGTTGAAATCATCCTTCCTAAAGCTGAAGGTTAATTAATGCTTGTTTGCCCTAGGTCCGCCTAAGGCATCAGGGCCGGGAAAGGTAAGTTCTGCCCGCATGCGCTTTCCTTTCCCGGCCAAATCAAACAACAAAATTTTACCAAGACATGAGCATGAACGAACAAGCCATCAATAATATTCTGGAAGGGGTCATCAAGGGCGTAATCGACCAGCTGAAGACCGAAGCTCCCCATGTATCCGTTTCCAGCGGAGCAACCGGACCTATCCCCGTAGAACTTTCCGCCCGCCACGTTCACCTCAGCGAGCAGGATGCTCTTGAACTTTTCGGTAAACCCCTGACCGCGGTACGGGAACTTTCCCAGCCCGGGCAGTTTCTCTGTGAAGAGCGGGTGCGCCTCATCGGCCCCAAAGGCGTTATGGATAACGTCGCTGTACTCGGCCCCGCACGTCCCGCATCACAGGTAGAAATTTCCAACACCGAAGCGCGTTCCCTGGGCATCAAAGCCCCGGTCCGCCAGTCAGGCGACACCAAAGGAACTCCCGGTATCATCCTCGCTTCCCAGACCGGCATCGTCGGCCTTGAAGAAGGTGTTATCGTAGCAGCCCGCCATATCCACATGTCCCCCGAAGATGGAGACAAGTTCGGCGTGAAAGACAATGACCGCGTAAGCGTGCGCCTCGAGAGCGACCGCCCGGTTATCCTCGAAGACGTGGTTTGCCGCGTCCACCCCGAATTCAAGCTGGCTATGCACATCGACCCCGATGAAGGCAACAGCGCAGGCTGGAACAAGTCCGTTACCGGTAAGATTGTAAAGTAAGATATGCCTCCGGCGGCCCTGCCGGGGGCCTTAAACCCTTTTGCAAAAGGGTTTAAGAATCCCAAAACCTTTTGTTAAGGCTTCGCCGCTTAGTTTCAAGCAGTGCGGGGAGAGAGTTTAGACCATGGATTTTACAGCTATTGACCAGCAGATCAGCGAACTTGAGAACTGCATTGAGAACACCGTTGCCGTCAGCCATGACGAAGAGCTTCTGGTGGGTGTGGACCTCGGAACCGCTTATATTGTGGTGGTCGTCCTGAACAGCAAAAAGCAACCCGTGGCCTGCGCCATGGAATTCGCTCGCGTCATCAAGGACGGTCTGGTTGTTGATTACATGGGGGCTACCCGCATCACCCGCAAGCTGGTCGGCGAGCTTGAAGAAAGACTGGGTCGCAAACTTGAACGTGCGGCCATCGCGGTTCCTCCCGGAACCGGTAAAAAAGATATCACCACCCACCAGTACGTGGTGGAGGGGGCCGGACTGGAAGTCACCAATGTGCTCGACGAGCCCGCCGCAGCCAACGCTGTGCTCGGGCTTGAAAACGGTGTCATCGTTGATATCGGAGGTGGCACAACAGGTCTTTCCGTTCTGGAGGATGGTGAAGTCACTTATGTAGCTGACGAAGCAACCGGTGGAACCCATGTGACTCTGGTTCTCTCCGGTAACTACAAAGTCAGCTTCGAAGAAGCGGAAGATTTGAAAAAAGATTTGAAACGACAGGCCGAGATCCTGCCTGTCGTTCGTCCGGTGGTTCAGAAGATGGGTTCCATCGTGAAGAACCATATCAAGGATCGTGATATTTCAGCCATCTACCTTGTCGGCGGTACCTGCTGCCTCAAGGATATGGAAAAAGTGGTGGAAAAAGAAGTGGGCATTCCGGTCTACAAACCGGCCAACCCGTTTCTGGTAACCCCGCTGGGCATTGCCCTTAACTGCTAAAAAACAGCAGGCTGTAAGAACCAAAGAGGCGAAGCCTTAATAAAAGTTTTTGGGATTCTTAAACCCTTTTTTCAAAAAGGGTTTAAGCCCTCGGAGAGGCCCCCGGCAGGGCCGTCGGAGACAGACATGAGCATAGACATCAACGAACTTGTTCAATCCATCGCAACGGAAGTGCTGAAACAGCTTCAGCCTGACTCGCAGAAATCCTGCGTGCTGGTCATTGCTGAGCGCGACTGCCTTGTTGCCGACAAAGTCCGCAGCATGGTCGGTGATGAATATGAATACTACTTCTTCGGCGAAGAGAATCCCTGCACAGAGTTTTGCCGCTACATTGTTCCTTCACTTTGTGTCTGCGAGATGTCCGATCTTGCGGTGGGTAAAGCGCACGGCAGGATCATGACCGAAGTTCTGAGGCAGTTGCTGCTGGGGCATAAGGTGGAAGTTCTTGCTTTCGGATACGAAGATTACAGCCAGACAGCTCCCGGTCCTCTTTACGCTCTGTACCAGAAGCATGAAGAGACGCTCAAAGGCTTCGGCCTGAACAGATTTCAACCCAAGGCGCCCGAGTCCCTGAAATTCAGGGAATCACTGATCACCGAAAAGGTGGTCAGTGATGCCGCGGGCAAGGGTGCAAAAGAACTGGTGGTTCTTCCTGCTGCACGGGTGACCCCGCTGGCTGAGGAAGCTGCCAGAGAATTAAACATCAACATCAGCAAGACCCTCTAAGGATTGTTACATGATTATCTGTAAAGTTGTCGGCAATGTTTGGGCCACCCGCAAGAATGATGATTTGAGCGGTGAAAAGCTGATGGTCGTTCAGCGGCTTGATATCGAAGAAAAGGGCAGTGATGAAGTTTTCGTAGCTGTTGATTGCGTTGGAGCCGGTATCGGCGAGCAGGTTCTGGTTACCACCGGAAGCTCCGCACGCATGGCTGTACGGAACCATGAAGCCCCGGTTGATGCTTCCATCGTGGGCATCATCGATGAAGTTCAGGCACAGGTTTAAGCAATGGATACGCTGGGTATAGTTGAGTGCATAAGCATCGCCGCCGGAGTGCGCATAGCCGATGCGATGATGAAAGCTGCGGACGTTGAACTCGTCCGGGCCGCTCCGATCTGTTCCGGCAGATACCTGATCTTTATTTCCGGTGAACGCGCAGCGGTTGCAGCCGGTGTGCAGGCAGCTGAAAACGATGGCAGCCGTCTTAAAGGCAGCTTCGTGATTTCCAGCCTTTCACCGGAAGTGGCAGCAGTGCTTAAAAATCCGGTTGTGCTGGATAATGTCCGCGCCATCGGGGTTATTGAATGCCGCAGTGTTTCTTCTGGCGTTGTTGCTGCTGATGCAGCTGTCAAACGGTCCGGAGTTGAACTGGCCCGCTTTGTTTCAGGGCAGGGCATTAACGGCAAATCATATTTCGTTATGAGCGGCGATGTCGCAGCGGTTCAGGAAGCCGCAGAAGCAGCATCGGCCGCTTTGGGCAACAATCTTGTTGAGGCGGTCGTCATCCCCGGACCCGACGCCTCGGTCGTAAAGGCCTTAGTACGGGGAACGAGGTAAAGATGAAAAAGAAACTTATCGAAGCGGGCAATCTTGATTCATTTATCTGCCCGGACAGTAACACTATCTACGTGGATAAGACCATGATCCTTACTCCCGGTGCCAAAGATGCGCTCCGTCAGAGAAAGATCAGCATTACTCGCGTGGAAGACGCCGCAGCAGCTGTAGCTGAAGCAGGTAACGGCGGATGCGGAAACCCTGACTGCACCAAGGACGTTTGTGACGGGTGCGAAGATCTGGTCATGGGTATCGCGGTTGTGCTTAAGGAAGAATACGGAATCACCGATCTTGCTCAGCTCAAGGAAATGAGCTTCAAGCTTGCTGAAGCCGTTAAAGGCAATATCTAAAGAATTTTTTAAGAGGAGAAAGCTATGTCTAACAATGCTCTCGGAATGGTAGAAACAAAAGGTCTGGTTGGTTCTGTTGAAGCAGCCGATGCTATGGTTAAAGCTGCAAATGTAACTCTCGTTGGCCGTGAACAGGTCGGCGGCGGTCTCGTAACCGTAATGGTTCGCGGCGACGTTGGTGCTGTTAAAGCCGCAGTTGATGCTGGTGCAGCAGCTGCAGAACGCGTTGGTGAACTGCGCAGCGTACACGTAATACCCCGTCCTCACAGCGAAGTGGAAGTTATTCTTCCCAAGTGCGCTGTAAAATAAGGACATAAGGGGCGCGGGTACCCCTCACCCCTCACTCCCGCGCCCCTATACAAATTTTGAGTTGTACAAGTTTTAATCCTTATATTTTGATTTATTGGAGAAAAGGGTGACACAGTTCTACGGCAAAACAAAAATCTGCTACGGCGAAGATGCTCTGGATAATCTGGAGACCATCCCGGCCACGCGGGCTTTTATTGTTACCGATTCTTTTATGGTTAAGACCGGTTTTGTTGACCGCGTCCGTACCCATCTGGATCGCAATGGGATTCCCTATATCATTTTTGATGAGGTTGAACCCGATCCTTCCCTTGAGACAGTTACCAGGGGAGCACAGATTTTCCTTAAAAATCAGGCTGACCTGATTATTGCCCTCGGCGGTGGGTCACCCATTGACGCGGCAAAGTCCATTTCATTCTTTGCCGGGAAGGCCCTTGAAGGCAAGGCTAAACCGACACTGGTTGCCATTCCTACCACCAGCGGTACCGGGGCTGAAGTCACCAGCATCGCCGTGGTCACTGACAAGGTGAATGAAGTCAAAATTCCGCTTAATGATGAGATGCTCATCCCGGATATGGCTATTCTCGATGCCCGTTTCACCCGTTCGCTGCCTCCGCATGTTACCGGGGCAACCGGGATGGATGTGCTGACCCACGCCATCGAGGCTTACACTTCACGTCAGGCCAACGCTTTTACTTCTATCTACGCCAGATACGCTATCCGTTACGTATTCAAGTATCTCAAGCGGGCCTACATCAACGGGGATGACATGGAAGCACGCGAGCATATGCTGCTCGGGTCCTGCATGGCGGGTATGGCTTTTAATAACAGCGGGCTGGGCATTACCCATTCCATCGCACATTCCCTTGGCGGAATTTTCCATGTGCCGCACGGTCTGGCAAACGCAGTGGTTCTGCCGCACGTAATCAAGTTCAACAGCTTTGACGTGGGGATCCGCTACCATGAAATCGCCACCATGCTGAAACTGCCTGCCGCAACCGTCGAAGAAGGAACCCGTTCCCTTATCGACGCGGTCAGCGAACTCAATGAGTCCATGGGCATTCCCAACAATATCGGCGCATTGAAGATTGATGAAAGTATTTTTAAATCCAGCTTGGACACCATTGCCCGCAACGTGCTTGATGATATCTGCACCGCAGGCAATCCCAGAATTCCTTCCCGTGATGATGTGAAGGGACTTCTGCTCAAGGCCTGGTAATACTATGATTTGATGCGCTGTCGCGCTTTTGGATAATTTGATTTCGCCTCCGGCGGCCAAAGGGGATAATCCCCTTTGGAATCCTTAACAGGTTTTTCTTTGTTTATTTTCGAAGTGAATCTAAACCTTTGAAAGGTGTAAACAAATGGCTGTAAATATAGTTGATATTATTCGCGAAACAGGTGTTGTCGGAGCAGGGGGGGCAGGTCTGCCTACCCATGTTAAGGCTGAAGCCAACGTAGACACCGTTCTGGTTAACGGAGCTTCCTGTGAACCGCTGCTCATGAGCGACCCTTATCTCATGGAAGCGGAAGTGGACACCATGATCCGTGGTCTGGAAGCAATCATGGATTGCACCGGAGCCAAGAAAGGGGTCATTTGTCTCAAGGGTAAGCATGCCAAGGCAGTAAAAGCTGTTCAGGAAGCTGTTGCCCGTGACGGTTCCGGACGCCTTGAGTGTTTCGTTCTTAAAGATTTCTATCCTGCCGGTGATGAGCAGGTGCTGGTTTATGAAGTTCTGGGACGCACTGTTCCCGAACGCGGCATCCCTCTCCAGGTCGGTGCTGTGGTCAGCAACACCGAGTCCCTGTTCAACGTGGCTCTCGCGCTGGACGGCAAACCGGTAACCCACCGCTACCTGACTGTTGCCGGGGAAATCAAAAATCCCATGGTTGTTAAAGTTCCCGTGGGAACTCTGGTTTCCGATGTGCTCGAATTCGCAGGCGGACCGACTATTTCCGACTACAAGGTAGTTGACGGCGGCCCCATGATGGGCCGGGTTCTGCCTGACACCAATCAGCCGGTGACCAAGACCACCAGCGGACTTCTGGTCCTGCCCCCGAACCATAACGTTGTTGCGGGCAAGGTCATGGACCCCGAAAAGATCCGTCGCATCACCAACACAGTCTGCTGCCAGTGTTCCCGCTGTACAGATCTCTGTCCGCGTAACCTGCTCGGCCATTCCCTGCATCCTCACAAGCTGATGCGTGTAATCGCCAAAAACGAGCTGGACACTGAAGTCGCTAAAGAAGCACTGCTTTGTTCCGAGTGCGGCATCTGTGAAAAATTCGCCTGCCCCATGATGATTTCACCGCGTGAGGTCAATGCCCAGATCAAACAGGTTCTGATGAAAGAACGCGTTACCTGGGAATCCAAGGGCAATGAACTGAAGGCCAACCCCTTCCGTGAAAGCAGGGCTATTCCGACCAAGCGTCTGATCCAGCGTCTGAACCTTTCCAAGTATGACGGTCATCCCGAATACGCAGGTGAGTTTACTCCCTCAGTGGTCAACATCCGCCTTGGACAGCACATCGGTGCTCCGGCACAGTGTGTTGTTTCCGCAGGAGCCAAAGTCAGCTGCGGCGACCTGCTCGGTGAAATTCCCGAAGGTGCAATGGGTGCAAGGGTTCATGCCAGCATCGACGGCACAGTCGAAAGCATCGAAAACGGTGTAGTAGTTATCAGGAAATAACTAATAAAAGTTTTTGGGATTCTTAAACCCTTTTTTCAAAAAGAGTTTAAGCCGCCGGAGGCGAAATCAATTCGTCTTAAGCGCGAAGCGCATCCCCTCCCCAAGGAGATATAAAATGGATTTACGTACAATCGGTTGTGTAGAACTGAACAGCGTTGCTCTCGGCATCCACGTTGCCGATGAAATGCTCAAAGCTGCATCTGTTGAGCTGGTTATGGCCCGCCCCACCTGTCCGGGCAGGTACATCGTTGTTATCTGTGGTGATACCGGAGCTGTTAAAAGCTCTGTTGAAGTGGGCTGTGAAATCGGCGCAGACATGGTTGTCGACTATTTCACCATTCCCAGCATCCATGAGGATGTCATCCCCGCACTCAGCGGAACTTCCATCGTGCCCAGAATAAATGCCCTTGGCGTGATTGAAACCTACACTATCGCTTCCTGTATCCTCGCAGCTGACGCAGCTGCAAAGGCAGCAGATGTGAGCCTGATCGAAGTCCGCATGGCTGCAGGTCTCGCAGGTAAAGCTTTCGTAACCATGACCGGTGATGTCGGTTCCGTGAAAGCTGCTGTTGAAGCCGGAATCGAAGGCGTTGCTGAATCCGGACCGGTTCACAGCCACGTGGTTATTCCTTCACCCAGCGAAGGCATTAAAGCTCAGTTGATTTAATAAGATTGCCTCCGGCGGCCCTTCGGGGACCCTGCCGGGGGCCTCTCCGAGGGCCAGAGAAACTTTTTGGAAAAAGTTTCTCTGGACTCTTCAAAAACTTTCATTTGGGCTTCGCCGCTTCGGATGGCAAAAAGTATATTTAAGTTCATAGGAGTTCTTTCATGATGGACAATGACAACAAGCAGCGCATTATTCAGGAATACGTTCCCGGTAAGCAGGTTACCCTTGCCCATCTGATCGCCAGTCCCCACCGGGATATTTATCTCAAACTCGGCCTCGATGATAATTCATCCGGGGCCATCGGCATCATGACCATCACACCCAGTGAAGGTGTGATCATCGCCTCTGATGTTGCCACCAAGGCTGCGTCTGTTGAAATCGGATTTCTGGACCGTTTCGGCGGTTCCCTGCTTATTCTCGGTGACGTGGCAAGTGTGGAAGCTTCGCTTCGGGCTGTGCTCGACTACTTTGAAGGCACACTGCACTATTCGTCTGTCGAGCTGACCAGATCTTAAACGGCGAAGCCATAACAAAAGGTTTTAAGCCGCCGGAGGCAAACTCAAATATTTCTTAAAACGCGAAGCGTACAAATGAAAAAAACTATGTTCGTGGGCGAGACCCGATCCGGTAAAAGCTCGCTTATAAAAGTCCTTTCCGGGGAATCCTACACCCCGCGCAGGGCTATGGCCGTGGAGTTTTTCGGACCGTTCATCAATACTCCCGGTGAATTCCTTGAAAACAGCTGGTTCTACAACGCCCTGATTACCTCCTCCGCAGATTGCGAAGTGCTGGCTGTCGTTCAGGACAGCACCCGCCGCACCAGTCTTTTTCCGCCCCTTTTCGCTTCCATGTTCAACCGCAGGGTAATCGGCCTTGTTTCCAAGGTTGATGATCCCAATTCCGATTCCGCTCTGGCCGAACGCTTTTTAAGGCAGGCCGGGGCAAAAGAAATCATCCGCACAAGCACGGTTACCGGTGAAGGGATCGATGAAATTTTAGCTATTATTGATTCCTAGCAACAAATTCAAATTTTCAAGACAAAGGCCGTAATATCCAGAATGATATTACGGCCTTTGTCTTGTAGAAAATTGATAAAGTTAATGTGGCGAAGCCCTGCTAAAACGTCTTTGAAAGAGAGGGGATGGGGTCTGGGGAAGGGAAGGCATCACCTATTTATCAATAGCCTTGTTAATCTTGCAGGCCGCGCAGGCTGCACCGAATCCGTTATCAATATTCACAACAGTCACCCCGCTGGCGCAGGAAGTGAGCATGCCGAGCAGCGCAGAGAGTCCTGAGAAGTTCGCTCCGTAGCCCACTGAGGTCGGTACGGCGATGATGGGCTGATCGACCATTCCGCCGATGACGCTGGAAAGCGCGCCTTCCATTCCCGCGATCACGATGAGCACAGAGAATCTGCGTATTCTTTCGATGCGGTCGAATAATCTGTGAATTCCGGCAACCCCGATATCGGAGATGATTTCGGATCTGCTGCCCAGCATATCGCAGGTGACCGATGCTTCTTCGGCAACATTGAGATCCGATGTTCCGGCGGTGATGATCCCGACCATACCGCTGTAGTATTCAATTTCGCGGCTCTTGCAGGTCAGGGTGTTGGCTGTGGCATTATATTCCACCTGCGGCAGACGTCCTGTAACGTACTCGGCCATTTCCGGGCTGACCCGGGTGGCGAGAACGTTATTTCGCTCGCACATGTGTTCGAAAATATCGCCGACCTGCTGCGGAGTTTTGCCCGCGGCGTAGATCACTTCCGGGAAGCCGTTTCGCAAGCCCCGGTGATGGTCAATCTTGGTGTGGCCGATGTCCTGATAAGGCAGGTCGCGCAGGCTCTTCAAGCCCTGATCCACATCCATGCTGCCGTCTTTTACGGCCTTTAATATATTTTTAAGATTGTCGTTGGTCATATTTATGCCTCCATTGCAGGCCTACGGCGGCCTCGCGGGGCGTGGATTTGATGCGCTGCCGCGCTTTTGTTGAAAAGATTTTGCCTCCGGCGGCTCAAACCCTTTTTTCAAAAAGGGTTTAAGGATCCCAAAAACTTTTAATAGGGCTTCGCCGTTTTATATGACAAACTGTTATGCTTTCATATTCAGGCTGCCCATCTGGTAGCCGCCTAAATCCAGAGTTACGTGCTTGTAGCCGAATTCTTTTAATGTGTTGTTAAAATCGTATGTTTCGCTGGCCTTAATGAAATCCTGCAATTGCTCTGCCGGGATTTCGATGCGGGCTATTTCGCCATGATGGCGTACCCGCACCGCGGGGAAGCCTGCTTTCATGAGAAAGACTTCGGCTTGTTCCACCTGTTGCAAAGCTTCGTCTGTCACTTCGATGCCAACGGGCATGCGCGAAAGTAAACAGGCGAATGACGGTTTATCCCATGTGGGCAGGTCGAATTTGCGGGAAAGCTCACGGATTTCGGCCTTGGTCAATTCAGCTTCAACAAACGGGCTGCGGATTTCAAGTTCGCGCAGGGCCTTGATGCCGGGGCGGTAGTCGCTGAGGTCGTCGATATTTGTTCCTTCAAGGATGTGCGCAATATTTAGTTGTTCAGCCAGCTCCTGCAGCTTGGTGAACAGAATCTTTTTGCAGGTGTAGCAGTGCTCCGGGGGATTGCTGCGCAGTTCTGCGGGGAAATCCAATTTCAGCCGTACCTGCTCCACACCAAGTTTTTGCGCTAACTCTTTTGCCTCCCCCTGTTCCCATTGCGGGACATAGGGAGTGGCGATGGAAGCGGCAATGGCTTTATCGCCAAGGGCATGCCTGGCTGCAAGCAGCAGCAGGCTGCTATCAACTCCACCGGAAAAAGCGACAACAGCACCGCCGGTTTCAGCAAGGACCTCAAGCAATCGGTTATATTTTAAAGTCAGTTCATCCATTTAATATACAATCCAAAACTATTAAAAGGTTTTGGGATTCTTAAACCCTTTTGCAAAAGGGTTTAAGCCGCCGGAGGCGAAATGTGATCGGCAAAAGCGCAATAGCGCATCAAAAATGCTTTAACTATTTCTAACCTTCCCGATCTGCAGATAAACTTCGCTCAGAGGAATACCGTGCTCTTTAGCCAGTGCACGGCAATCTTCGAGTTCCGGCTTGGAGCGGATTATCTCACCATCGAGAATCGCGTTTTTCATGGTTACTGTTCCGAGCGGTGTTTCGAGTATATCGAAAGAGACTCCGAGGATGGTTTTTTCGATATCAATACTTTTGATGCCCAGTGTGGTAGTATGTTTGAAGATCAGCCGTTTGAATTTGTCCTCGTCCTCTGCTGAACAGAGCAGGGAGAGAGTTGTCGCCGGGCGGTTCTTCTTCATGACGATGGGTGTGAAATGCACATCCATAGCCCCGTCTTCCATGAGCTGATCAAGAGCTGCGCCGAGCATTTCCCCGGTCATGTCGTCGATGTTGCATTGTAGCATGCGCGACGGGACTGTGGGCAGGGATGAATTAAGTTTACCTGCTTCTGCGGTTAGTTCAACTTCTGCCAGCTGCACGCGGAGCACGTTGGGGATTTCGTTATCCCGATGCCCGATGCCGTAGGCCGTTTTCTGCACGGTCATGCGCGGTGAATCGGAATAATTATCAACCAGCTCGGCAAGTATCGCCGCTCCGGTGGGGGTGGTTGTTTCCTTGGGAACAGCACCCTGCGTGGTGGGCTTCCCGGCAAGAATTTCGGATGTCGCCGGGGCGGGTACAGGCATTTTTCCGTGTGCACAATTAACGAAACCGCCACCAAGTTCAATGGTCGAACACCAGACCTCGGCGATATCCAGCTCATGAAAACAGATAGCCGCACCGACAATGTCTACTATTGAATCGGTAGCACCTACTTCGTGGAAATGAACTTCATAAAGAGTGCTGCCGTGAATCTTGGCTTCGGCTTCTGCAACGCGCTTGAAAATGGCTAGGCTGGCGGCTTTAACCTTGTCGCCGAGAGCACTGGAGTTGATCAGCTCTTCGATGTCTTTCAGATTGCGGTGTTCATGATGATGGCCGTGGTCGTGTTTCTGACTGTGGTCATGTCCATGATGCTTGTGTGAATGGTGATGCTTGTGTGAATGCTCTTGATCATGTGAGTGGCTGTCGTCATGGCTGTGATGATGTTCGTGGGCAAGCTCCACATCCACGCGGGTTCCGAAGATGCCCTTGCGGGAATCACGGGAGAGACTGAGGGAGAATTCGTCTTTTAGGCCGAGCTTGGCAAGTTCGGTTTTGAGCATTTCCGGGTCAACACCCAGCTCAATCATGGCGGCAAGGTTCATGTCGCCGCTGATACCTGAGAAACAATCGTAGTAGAGTATCTTCATTGTAGATGCCGTTTAATGCGGGAACCTTTTTTACAGGTCCCCGCACAAATGTTGTTTTATTTTAACTCTTGCCGACCAGCGCGTTGACCTTGGCCTGCATGTCATCCTGCTCAAAATAGTCGACTACCCGTTTGAGCTGTTCGGGGATGGCGATATGTTGGGGACAATGCTCTTCACATTGCCCGCATTCCACGCACTGGGAAGCGTAAGCTGATTCCCCGGCCATTTCTTCACTGAAGAAAACAGCATACTGGAATTTTAAGTGCTCCGCCTTGTCCTTGAACATGTGGGCACTGTTGAAAAGCTCAAAACTGCCCGGAATTCTAACACCAACGGGGCAGGGCATGCAGTACGCACACCCGGTGCAGGGAACCTGCATGAGTTCCTTGTACCTTGCAGCCACCTTGTTCACAATAGCGAGTTCCGCATCGGTCAGGGATTTTGCTTCTGCTTCCGAAGCAATGGCGAGGTTCTGCCTGATGTGCTCATCATCGTTCATGCCGGAAAGAACCACGGTAACTTCGGGGTGGTCCCAGACCCAGCGCAAGGCCCATTCAACGGGAGCACGGCTGGTCTCGGCTTCATCAAAAATTTCCTGAACTCCGTCCGGGGGAGTGGGTGCGCTCAGGTTTCCGCCGCGCAGGGGTTCCATGATCATGACCGCGAGGTCTTTGGAAGCTGCGTACTGGAGTCCGGAAGTTCCCGCCTGGTTTTCGGTATCCAGAAAATTGTACTGAATCTGGCAGAAGGTCCAAGGGTAAGCATCCACAATGCGTTTGAAATCTGCGGGAATGCCGTGGAAGGAGAAACCGGCGTATCTGATTTTTCCGGATTCAATAGCCTTGTCCAGAAAATCCTCCACTCCCAGTTCAACACAGCGGTCCCATGAATTACCTTCAACAGCATGGATGAGATAATAGTCGATACAGTCCACCTCGAGACGCTTGAGCTGCTCGTCCAGAATTCCGTCCATCTGCTCACGGGATTCGACCAGAAACTGGGGCAGTTTGTCAGCAATGACTACTTTTTCACGGTAGCCCTCTTTGAGGGCCTTGCCGACGATAATTTCACTCTGACCGCCGTGGTAAGGCCATGCGGTGTCAACGTAGTTCACGCCGTTGTCGATGCATTCACGTATCTGGGCGATGGCTTTTTCTTCATCAATGGTTTTGCCATCGATCATGGGCAGACGCATTGCGCCGAAGCCCAGAATGGAGAGTTCCTCTCCGGTTTTGGGGACCTTGCGGTAAAGCATGTTTGTCATCCTTAATTCTTTTACAGTGTTTGTTTTTGTAAAAAACAAATTAAGTATACATCAAAGCACCGCCTTATGATCAGACAAAAATCTGAATCCTTATACCTCTTTCTACCTAAAAGATGTCTGTTTTAAGCCTGATGCTTTGCGGTGCGGAAAGTCTATCCCCGTTTTGGGAGGACTTCTCTGCTAAGCATTAGGTTGGGCCTTTGATTCTTCTGTGGTGTTCTTATGTGCCTGGTATAATTGTGCTTGTTTTGTAAAAAACAATGTGTTGACGCAACATATTGAGTTGTGTGAGGCAGTATATTACGACTACGCAATATACTGCACCCGTTGGTTGGGGGCTTTATACACACGAATCCGGGTCTCCTGAGTTTAAGGATGGAATCCCTGATAATCCCCGGCCATGCAGGAAATCAAAAGTTATGTGAGAATAAAATGGAAATTTCAAAAATATGTGAAAATACTATGGGCAGGACCATTCTCTTTTTCCTGCTGCTGGTTATACTGGCAGGATGCGGCCTGCAGCGTAATCCTATTCCGGTTGAGATGCAGCCCCATGCCGACCTGCTGGGTTATGACGAAGTTCGTTTTTTTGGGGATACCACCCCGAAACACATGGACAGGGTTATGCAGAAATGGGCAGAGATGAGTAAAAACAACCAGCTTCCCGATGAAGTCAGTTTTCTTTCGCTGTCCGGCGGTGGTGCAGACGGAGCTTTCGGTGCCGGGTTTCTTTGCGGGTGGACTGCACGGGGGGACCGTCCCACTTTCGGTCTGGTCACGGGAATCAGTACCGGCGCACTCATCGCTCCTTTTGCATTCATGGGGGCGGATTATGATCCTTTTATTGAAATGTTTTATACAACTTTTGAAACCAGTGATCTGGTGCAGCAACGCTCATATGTTTCTGCAATATCAGGAGACTCCGTTTACAGCACCCAGCCGTTGAAAGATGCCCTTAAAAAATTCTTAAATTCCGAATTCATTGCCAAAATCTCTGTAGAACACCGCAAAGGACGCAGGCTCCTGATCGGAACAACCAACCTTGATGCCATGCGTCCTGTTTATTGGGATATAGGTGCGCTGGCCCAGTACGGCACGCCTGAGGCAGACCAGCTCATCCGGGATGTTGTCCTTGCTTCTGCTTCGGTTCCGGTGGCTTTTCCTCCGGTTTACTTCAAGGTTAAGGCCGGGGGAAAAGTCTATGATGAAATGCACGTTGACGGCGGTGTCTGCAATCAGGTCTTCTCCTATCCGCCCAGTGTTCATTTAGCCGAGGAGTTGGATAAAATCGGTGAGACAAGGAAAATTACTCTCTACGTTATCCGCAACGATGCCCTTATTACTGAAGGTGTGCAGGTGGAGCCTTATATCGTCGGCATAGCCGCACGTTCCCTTGCCGGGCTGATTAGAAATCAGGGTATCGGTGATCTTTACCGCATGTATTATACAGCCCAGCGGGACGGCATTGATTTCAAACTGACTTTTATTCCCCCTGATTATAACGAAGAATCAGATGAACTCTTCAGTCCGGTTTACATGAGCAAACTGTTCGTTCTGGGCAAGAGCATGGCCCAATCTACTGAGCCGTGGCATTCCGCACCGCCTTCAACTACTGTTCGAAAGGGGGCGGACGCTATCCCTGCGGAAGTGATTATTAAATGATGTGGCTAAATTGATGAAACTTATTTATATCACAATAAATTCATACAGAAATCGTAGCGGTAATCCCGGTTTTAATGCCGTGTCAACGGAGTAGAGTGCATGAGTAAGGTCGATGTCATAATCAGCGTCTGCGGAAAACCCCTGCAGACTTGTCTAGCTCTTCTTTCCCTTGAACGGGCGAGCGGGCAGCATATAGATAAGATTTATTTTATTGAAGAAAATACGCAGACAAAGGGTATTAATGCGGGGTGTCACCAGTATGTGCTGGATGCCCTTGCCCATAAAATTGAATACTATATGCCCAAGTACTGGAACTACTGCTTTCCCATTGAATGGGACCGGATCGATGATGAGGAGTACCGCCATTCTGTGCGCTACCAGTACGGCTGGGAAAAAAGCGACAAGGATTATGTACTGATCATCCATAATGATGCAATTTTCCGGCAGGATATCATCGGGGCAATGGTCGAGGGCATCGGAGACCACGTGGCAGCCGGACATATCGGGCAGTGCTGGTATTGCCCCGCCGCGTTTTCAGGTAAGTGTACCCCGGATACCTACATGGAATACCGGCCCGATTTCCGGGAACTGGTCGAACTGTATCGTGGCGCACAACCGCCGGAAGGCAAGCAGGTCCGCGCCTATCACCTGCCGCGCATGCACGATATCTTTTTCAAGCAGCCCTGGCCCCTGCCGGAATGCCGGGTTAATGAATGGTGCTGTCTGGTCAACATGAAGATTGCCCGCAAGATGACCATGCCTGTCGGCAAGGTTACGCCCTTCGGCGCGTTCATCAATGTCGGCAAGCAGATTCTGGACGTGGGTTGCCAATGGTTCCGCGAAATGCATCTGCGCAACAAGACCTGCCTAAATTTCGACATCTATAAATATATGTACCACGATGTCCCGCCCACCGGACAGCCGACGCTCATAGACAAAGATAAATACAAGACCAAAGAGCAACTCGCACTGGAAGTACTGCGGGCGGATTTTGATTACCCCGGATAAAACTTGTTCTACGCATGTAATTTAGATCCCCGTCAGTTTATGCTGGCGGGGATTTTTATGTCAGTTAAAGTGTCCGTTAAGATGAAAGAGGCGTGCGCTGTGCGGCTGTATCCAGTGGATTTCACTCCGCCGCAGTTGATCCTCATGTCCGTGCGGATTGAGGATGCCGGCTATACGTTGCTTTCCATGATAAATATGTCTACAGCTTTATTCAAAATGGAGAGCGGGACATATGATTTCAGCCGAGATCATGAGAACCGGTAGATTTGCATGTTCCGGTCGGTCGGTAGGAAGATTATATTATTAACTCAAAAAAAGATCGGTCATAACTATGGAATGTTCACTTGATTTTTCCGCTGTAATTTTTGATCTGGACGGAACTTTACTGGATACTCTGGGTGAGATTGCCGCCGCAGGGAACGCAGCACTGGAGCGCATGGGTTATGCTACCCATCCGGTGGATGACTACCGTACATTTGTCGGGGCCGGAGCCAAAAAGCTGGCATGGCGTGTTCTTCCTGCGGAACACCGGAATCAGGAAGTATATGACCATTTTGTGCCGGTGCTGCTGGAAGAGTTTGATCAGAGACTGAATACCATATCCAAGCCTTATGCCGGGATTCCTGAAGTTCTGGCTGATTTTTCAGCTGCCGGCAAGAAGATGGCCATATTGTCAAATAAACCCCATGAATTCACTGTCGCGGCAGTCAAAAAGTGTTTGCCGGATGTAGATTTTTTCGCAGTTTACGGCGGACGCAAAGATGTGCCTTTGAAGCCGGAGCCGGAGGTGGCACTTGAGCTTGCAGAAGGAATGGGAGCAGACCCGCACCGTACTTTGTTTATCGGTGATTCCGATGTTGACATTAAAACCGGGGTCAATGCGGGGATGATTGCCGTCGGTGCCGGCTGGGGCTTTCGGGGGGAAGGTGAATTGGTCAAAGCCGGGGCGAATATTGTGCTCGATACCCCCGCAGATCTGGTGTCGCTGCTTTAAATATTGTTCAACCTGTTTTATCAAGTCCGCAGTCCGCAGTCCGCAGTCTGCAGTCCGCACTGCGTACTTTGTCTTTTGTTTAGATTATACCGGGATGCTTTGACGGTTCGGTATGAGGGTAGTGTATGAAAGTTTTTGTCGCAGACATAAAAGCGGGAATGCGTCTTATTGAAGATGTTAATGGAAATAACGGCAGGTTTCTTCTTGCCGCAGGCTCCGTCATTGAGGAAAGGCATCTGCGTATATTTAATATCTGGGGTGTCAGTGAAGTTGAAGTTGAGGCTTGCGGACTGGGAGCAGGGGCAACCGCTTCAGACCGGAAGTTGCAGATTCTTGCTGAGGAGCATGCAGAGCGAATCTTTTTCCATGCTGATACCACTGTGGAGCCTTTTCAGATATTGAAGAATATTTGTACCAAGCAGTATGCCGCAACCTTGGCTGACGGGGGCACGCTGAAGGCTTTGCCGGACTGCGGCAATGAGATTCATGAGGTTCCGCATGTTCCTATTTATACCGACGTAGCGTCATTTATTACCAGCGGTGTCCGTCTGGCTTCCTTTCCTGATATCTATTACAAAATTATGGACGCCATCAATGATCCGAGTACCACCTCGGAGAATCTTGCAGATATAATTTCAAAAGATTCGGGACTCAGCGCAAAACTGCTCAGTCTGGTGAACAGCCCCCTGTATGGTTTCAGCCTTCAGGTTGATTCTTTGAGCCGCGCCGTCTCCTTGGTAGGCCGGGCCGGTCTTTCCCAGCTGGCACTTAGTGTTTCAGTCATGGAATCTTTTAAAGGGAAAGGGAAGAGCGTTCTTTTCATGGAAGATTTCTGGAAGCACTCTTTGGCCTGTGCTGTTTTTTGCCGCATTCTTGCTTCCCAGATTCCCGGCGCATCTCAGGATAAGTGTTTTGTCGTTGGCATGCTGCATGACCTGGGACGGTTGGTCCTGATGCAGCATCATCCGGATGAGGTCTGCAGTTCATTTCGTATGAGCATGGTCCACGGGTTGAGTATCTGCGAGGCGGAGTCTAAGGTTTTCGGATTTGACCATTGCGAATTGGCCGGGGGCCTTTTTGAGGACTGGAATTTCCCGTCATCCATAATCGACGCCGTATCTGGGCATCACGGGTCCCGTGACCGGGACTTTTCAATTGAATCTGCGATATGCACCGTTGCCGAAGCACTGGCTGTGGGGTTGCAGTACGGGTGCGACGGTTCCGGTTTGGTTGGTGATCTATACCCCGGAGCATGGGATTCGCTGGGACTTTCCGGGGGAGCACTTGCAACAACGGTTCTCAAGGCAAAACGCCAGATAGCGGATATCCAGATTATTTTCGGAGTTTAAATTGGACGATAAAATGTTGATCAATTTCCAGCGGCAGCAGATCAGAAGCTTGCAGGAAGAGAAAAATGCTGTGCTGGAGTCACTTGATTTGGCCTGCGATCTGGGAGCTCTTACCACGATGGCACAGGGAAAGCCTTCCATTGAGAGCCTGTTGCAGGAAATCTGTGTCCGCGCCAATCACATGATTCCGTTCAAGTCTTGCGCTATGTATCTGGTGGATGAAGAAACGCAGGATTTTGTACAGGCTCGATCCTACCCTGAGACCGCTGCCACCGGGTTGGAGCGGGAAGTGGATCTGCTTATCAAGGATCAGTCCTTTGCTTATGCTTTGCAGACTGATGGTCCGGTCTTTTTTCTTGATTCAACGGGAAACAGCCACATTGTGCTGCATGTTCTTGCCACTCCTTATTCAATGCGGGGAATGTTTGTAGGGTTGATGTTCCAGAATAAGGATGAAGTTCTGGATACGACCATGAAGTTGTTTTCCGTTTTTATGCTTTTGGCTGTAAATGCTCTTGAAAACTGTGAAACCCATGAATTCATGCGTAATCACAGCAGCGAGCTGGAGCGCATGGTCCAGAAAAGAACCCGGGAGCTGGCTGATGCCAATGAAAGGTTGAACATAACCCTGAACGGCATGCAGGCCGGGGTAATGATTATCAAGGCTGATGGGTTTGAAGTTGTCGAGGCCAATCCGAAGGCATTGGAAATTCTGGGCCGAACCCAAGAAGAGTTGCTCGGCTGTAAATGTTTCGATGTTATCTGTTCGGATTTGCAGGGTAAATGTCCTATTGTAGACCTTGGCATGCAGGAGAACAACGGGGAGTTTGTTGTTGTGCGCAAGGATGGGGAGGCTGTTCCGATCCAGAAGGCTGTCAGCAGGGTGATGATCGACGGTGAGTTGCATCTGGTAGAGAATTTCATCGATATAGCGGAGCAGAAAAAGCTGGCTGATTTGAAAGAAGATGTGGACCGCATTATGCGTCACGATTTGAAAAGTCCGTTGAACGGAATTATCGGCCTGCCTGAAATGTTGCTGGTCAATACGGATGAACCCCTTTCTGAAAGTCAGCGGGAGATTTTGGAATATATACAGGTTTCCGGGTATAAGTTGCTGAATATGATAAATCTTTCTCTCGACCTCTACAAAATGGAAACCGGATCGTATCAATATTTTCCGGCTGTGGCGGATATATACACAATAGCCCGGTCCGCGGTTAAGGATTTGTCAGAACTCATTAATTACAAGAAAATTGAAATCAGAGAACTCTTTGAAGGCAAAGAGATTGATGAAGGTTTTTCCTTTAATGTTCGTTGTGATGAGTTCCTGACTTATTCGCTTGTGTCCAACCTGCTCAAAAATGCGGTAGAAGCATCTCCTGATGGAGAACCAATTATCATCGAAGTTAATCCTGACTGTGGTTATATGCGTATGCGGGTTCATAATCAGGGAGAAATTCCAGACAGTATCAGGGAAATATTTTTTGAAAAATACGTGACTGCCGACAAGTCCGGTGGAACCGGGCTGGGTACATATTCGGCCAAGCTAATGGTCGAAACTATGGGAGGGCGCATTTATTTTGAAAGCTCCCGTGAAGCCGGAACGGATATATTTATAGAATTGCCAAGAGCTGGCTGATAATATGAGTTTGTGATTATAGGGTGTTTGAAAAGTAACGGGTGCCATGCTAGGCTGCTTCACTGTCTTTTTGTAACTCCAGTCCATGAGGTGGCGTATGAAAATATTGGTTGCTGAGGATGATTTTGCTTCACGGAATTTTTTGCAGCTCTTTCTCAGAAAATACGGTGAAGTAGATGTCGCTGTTAACGGTTCTGAAGCTTTGGATGTATTCAAAGCTGCACTGGATGAAAATGCTCCGTACAAGTATGTGTTCATGGACATCATGATGCCTGAGAAAAATGGGTTGGACGCTGCCAGAGAGATCAGAGAAATTGAGCGCGAGTTCAATGTCTCACCCGCAGATGAAGCCGTAATTGTAATGGCTACCGCGCTTTCGGATGTAAAAACAGTATTTGAAGCTTTCAACAAAAGCGAAGCCACAGAATATATAACTAAACCACTGACCGTGGAAGCCCTGACGGTCAAGCTGAAGGAAATAGGACTGATCAAAGATGAGTGAAGGATTTGAGCCTGATTTGTTTCTTACCGACTTCGTGAATGAATGCCGAGAAGCCACTGATCTTGCAGTTCAGGACGTCCTGAATTTAGAAGAAATGCACGATCAGGAAACCGTGGATCGAATTTTCAGAGCCTTGCATAGCATCAAGGGGAATTCATCTATGCTGGGGCTTATGGAGCTTTCTAAATTTGTGCATAAGGTTGAAGATGCCTGTTCAGATATCCGCTCCGGTCAAAGGGAAATTGACAAGAAAGCTATCTCCGTACTTCTCAAGAGTTTTGATAAGATAGATGAAGCCTTCGATAATATCGTAGATAACGGCGATGACCATATTGACTACAGTGCCGGATACAGCCTTTTGCAGGATATGCAGTCTCCGGGAGCTGAAGCCGTGCAGGCTGCCCCCAAACCGGAAGTACCTGAAAGCAAGCCGGAACGGGTTTTAACCGAGCAGGAATTTCTCGATACAATTGTCGCGGTTGAACCGGAACCGGTTGCTGAAGCGAAGGATACAGCAGTTCAAGAAGCCGAAGCAGCAGAGCATCAGGATGCATTTGAAGTTGATGGGATCGGGTTGCGGGCTGAGCCTACCGCTCTTATTGTTGATGATGATTTTGCCAGCCGGAAGATTCTCTCCACTTTTCTTTCCAGATACATGCCCTGCTATGTTGCCAAGGATGGGGTAGAAGCCATTCAGGCTGTTTCGGAAAGTCTTGCCGGAAATTCTCCCCGCTTTGATGTGATCATGCTTGATATCATGATGCCCAACATTGATGGCCTGCAGGCCTGCAAGGCTATCCGTCAGTTGGAGCGCAGCAGGAATATTGATTCCTTCGGCACTGAAGCCAAAATTTTTATTGTCAGCAGTTTGAGCGATGAAAAGACTATCCACAAGGCAGTCTACGAATGCCAGGCCGACAGCTACATAGTTAAGCCGGTCATGTTCGACAAGATCGAAAAGCAATTGGTACGTTTCAGATTGATTGACCCTAAATAAAAAGATCAGCAGCCAATTTAAAATCCCGGTCAGAACTTCTTCTGACCGGGATTTTTTCGTTAAATATACCGGGTGTAATCGGTGACCAGCAGGTGGATCGGCTCTTCGTCTTCGTCCACCTCCGGGAAGCGGGGCAGCGGCTCGTGGAAACGGTTGTCGATGTTGTCATCATTCACCGCGCTGACTTCACCGACCATGACATCCCCTGTTCCTTCTTCGCAATAGAAGCAATGGTACATGCCCGGTTCAAGGCAGATGGATTCGCCCGGTTCAAGAACGATCTCGCCGCCGGGCTGCACTGTGCGCACAAATCCGTCCACACTGACTTCAAGCGGCTGGTCGGACATGGATTCATCTTCATTGGAGCCGTAAAGTTTAATGACCAGATTGCCGCCCGCACGGTTGATGATATCTTCCCGTTTCGACCAGTGAAAATGCATGGGGCAGAGCTGGCCTTCGCGCAGGATCATGATTTTTTCCGCATATGGTTTGGGATCGCCGGTCTGGAGGTTTCCGTTGCGGATGGTGAACAGGATCAGGCCCAGCTTTTCAAAGTCGCCTTTGCCGTAATCGGTCAGGTCCCAGCCCAGCATGTTGCGTACAACTTCGCTGTCGCCTTTGCCCTTCCATTGTTCCGGGCCCCAGAAAGCCCATTTGGGAAGGTTGAATTTATGTCCGGCGTAAAATTCCTTGGCCTTTACGATCAGGGCGTTGATTTCACTTCTTTTCATGATGTTGTCCTGTATTAAAATTTTATTTGATCAATTTGAATTCAGCCGGAATTGCGGGCATTGCCCCTTTGCAGGAGCAGACATGGGCGGCAAGCCTGTTTGCATGTTCGCTGATCTGTTCCAGAGGCAGTTCCATGAGCAAGCCGATGGCGACTGAGGCCGTAAATGAATCCCCGGCTCCGATGGTATCGGCAATAACCTTTACTTCAACGCCGGAATGTTCGACTTCTTCCGCTCCTTTGATGATCAGGCTGCCTCTGTCTCCCCGGGTCAGCACTGCGCATTTCAGTTCGAACCTATCCTGCAATGTTCGCAGCATGTCCCGCCCGCTGCCTTTAAGTCCGAACATGGGAGCCACCACCGCGATTTCTTCGTCATTCAGCTTAAGCACATCCGCACGTTCAAGGGATTGCGCGATGATCTCCTTGCTGTAAAATTTCTGGCGAAGGTTCATGTCATAGACTTTCAAAGCTTGCGGGGCTGCGTCCAGAAAAGCATGGATCGCTTTTCTGCTTTCCTCGCTGCGCTGGGCAAGGGTCCCGAAACAGACCGCATCAACTTCAGCTGCAAAGTCCATTGCTGCATCATTCAATTTCAAATGATCCCAGGCGATGTCGTCCGGGAAATGATAGCTGGCTACGCCTTGCCCATCCACGCGGGCTTCCACGTATCCGGTCGCATGATCCCGGTCAATGCTCACTCCTGAAAGGCACAGTTCTCGGCTCATCAATTCACTGCTGGCCCGCCGGCCGCGGTCATCATTTCCAATGGTCGAAATGGCTGCACCGTCTGCGCCCAGTCTGCCCGCATGATATGCAAAATTGACCGGAGCACCTCCGATTTCTTCGGAATCAGCCAGTACGTCAAATAAAATTTCACCAAGCCCTGCAATAAAAAATTGTTTCATGTCTGCCTCCGGCGGCGCTTTCAGCGGG
>PPCM01000693.1_pt1 | contig 23452 bp, 12 predicted proteins | sample 1555541 | NCBI WGS metagenome assembly PPCM01 (sample SAMN05284479, study PRJNA326546) | Marine sediment metagenome, whole genome shotgun sequencing project. | isolation source: marine sediment | place: Germany: Wadden Sea | collected 2012-09-05 | reverse complement strand
GGGGTGTGGATTGGGGTGGGGGTAGGACTGTTCTCTGACTCCATGACATCGCTGATCTCGGTGGTCAGGGTCTCAGTCGTCAGCGTCGACCCCATCACCCCCTGACCGTCGCACGACGTCTCGCCGGTCACGCTGCTGTCCGAATCGCTGATCCCAAGGGTCGCGAACGCGCTCATCGGGGTGATAAGCAGCGTCGCCGGCTCGATCAGGGGTGTCAACTTCCCCCCGCTCTGGATGGTCACGATCGACGTCGACCCGGTCCCGACCGTCGGGGCGGACCCCGTGTTGGCCGTGTCCGTGGCGCTCTGGGTCCGCAGCATGCCGAGGCTTTCCCCGCCAGCAGAGTGGGATAGCTGCGATGTACTGGTCCGCATTATCTGGTGGACCACGACTGTTCCATCCCGGGGCGTGGTGGGGGCTGACTTGGGGCCCCGGGTGACCATCAGGCCGCGTGCCTTGGACATTTTCCGGTGTAACGCCCAATCCGATAGCCGCGGGGAGTCCCCAGCGGAGGTCGACCCCCGATCGCTCCAGCGACGGGGCATCGGTAACGCGGCCTCGGTGGCGTCCGTGGCGCTGAGCTCCGGCATATCGTCTGGATCGGTCAACGCGGGTGTTATGACCCAGGGGTTGACGAGGCCGACACCCTTGACGTGGGTCACGCGCATCTGGACGCTGTCGGCGATGATGTCCTCGTCCGTCTCGTCCACGAGCAGGTCGAACGCTTCCTCGCTGAGGACCGTCTGGCCGGGCTCCGCGAGGGCCTCCATTCGGGCGGCCAGGTTGACGGGGTTCCCCCAGATATCGTACTGGAAACGCATCTTCCCGATGACCCCGCCACACACCTGACCCGTGGACACGCCGAGCTTGAGTTCCGCGCGGCAGTTGATGGAGGAGTAGGCGAAGGCCTCGAACACGGTGGAGATGAACGTTAGGGTGACGCCCAGGTTCTCGTCCGCGCGCGGCACGAAGAGGAGCACCTTGGGTCCGATGGTCTTGATGCGTTCGACGCCCTGGCCTGTGGTGAAGTCCTCGATGAGGTTGAAGCACTCGTTAAGCAGCTCTATGTCGCCCTCTGGGGTGCGGGGGTCATCGCAGCTGTGTGTTAGGATCACGTGGGCGAAGATGACACAAGCCGTGGAGAAATCCTCGACGATGTTCTCCTCGCCGGCCTCTAGCCTCGGCAGAATGTGCTCAGGCAGCAAGGACCTGAGATGGGCTGTGAGCACGACCTGCTGCTCGTTTCCCTTCTCCGTCATCGACCGGGCCTCGTTAACGGAGGTGAAGCTGCGTTTGAGCATTCGTACAAGGAACGCTTGTAGAACACACGCCAGCCCGATGCCGAGATACACGAGGGTGACCTCCAGAACAGCCGACTGGAGGCTGACGGGGGTGAAGACCACAAAGCACAATCCGAGCACCCCCTGGATCGCCGCAGTGCCAACAGAGATGGTCACCACGTGTGTGACAGGTAAGATCCAGGTCTGAAGAATAACGAAGAATGTGAAAAACGACGGCGAGATTGGGTTGGTCGTGGCTTCGCGCCCGCCCGCAGAGCGCGTGACGACGATCTGCCAGTTCATGAGACCTGTGAGCGTCGTAGATAGTAGCGTGAGGACGTATATCAGGGGCACCCTGATGCTGAACGTCAAATTGGCGATCTCGACAGCAAGAATGAGAGTCAGGCTGATGGTGACCGATGTACGCGTTAGAAACGTGATAACGTCTGATAGCGACTCCAAACCATTCTCCATAAGAAGCACAAGTATGTTGGTAAGGACCACGAGGCCGAGTATAAGGGAGATGACAATGATCTGTGGAATCCGAACGTCATTCCGGGCAAAAACGAACGCATTGAAATCTCGTTCCTTCTTTGAGTTGATGTACCAGCTGGCTATCCACTTACGTGTGGGGCCAGCCATGTAATGCGCTATTGTGGTTGTGGTGCGCTATTACGCTACGTTGGATATAAATCTCTGTAAAGCAATTCTCAATGGAACCCGTTGAAAGTCGGCCCAATGCACTCACTTGGAGAGATTGCTGAAAGGACCTGTGCGCTCTGGTAATATTTGATGAGATTTTGTAGAAGCTCTTCCGACATCAAACAATGAAGATTTATTCCTTCGCGGGCTCCTCAGGAGCTTCCTCTGTCGTCTCCTCCTCGGGTTCGTCACTCGCTGTTGACGTCTCCTCCTCTGCACCGGCCTTCAAGGCACGGCACAGCTTCTCGAGTGTGTCGCTCTTCTTCAGCGCCTTGAGCGCGACCACCTCCATCTCCTGCTTGGCCTTGGCCGTCGCGATCAGCTGCTCCGAGACGTCGATGTACCGCTTCTTCGCCTCAGTGAGCTCCTTGGTCAATTTCGCGTTATGCCTGTCGGCGGCCGCCAGTCTGTTCCTGAGCTTGTCCATTCCGCGGTGGGACTCCTCGACCGCGATCTTCACGCCCTGGAACTCGTCCACGTACCCCTTCAGCTGCTTCCGCGTGGCCTCCTCGATAGCAATGGCCTTGGTCGCCCGCTCCTCGTGCAGCGCCGCATGGTTGACGAGCTTCTGCCTGTTATCATCGGTAACCTTCAGTTTCGACTCAAGAAGCTCCAGTTCCTTCTCATACAGTCCATTTTGCTTCTCGATGAGCTCGTCCTTCAGCTCCAACTGTTTGAGGGCCACCTGCAGGTCACAACGAAGCTTGGCATTCTCCTCAGCCATTTTAGCGCTGTCAGCGAAACGGGCATCAACCTGGGTCTTGAATGCATCAAAGCTGTCAGTAAACTTGGTGATGGCATCATTCTTGGCCTGTATTACCTCGTCCTTCTCCTTGAGCCCAGCAACAAGGGTGGCGACGCGCTGATCATGCTCAGCACGCATGTCATCGATGATCTCTGCGTACTTCTTTTGAACTTCGAGCAGCTCTATGCGTTTGCGCTTCTCAAGAGTGGTCTCGGCTTCGGCAGCCTCAGCCTTCTGCTGAAAACGCTTAGAATCTCCACGAAGCTTTGCCAATTCCTTCTGGCTCTCCTGAAATTTCTTCCTCAGAGAGTCAGTAGATGCTCTAGCTTCCTCTAGCATTGCCTCCAACTGCGCTTTGTCCAAACGTGCCATTTTTTGAGATTTCACTTTCTGTTTATAGGCAAGTCGGCTCACACATGTCCTTGTACCTAAATTGACAGACGTGAACAACCGTCATGCCTTGCAACATCAAGGACTTTCTGTATCGCTGAGTATACTACCCGATTTATAATGCTTGGCGTCTATTAACAGATGTCTGAATAGATGAATCGCGTTGTGTCAGACCGAAGGCTCGTAGTTATTCTTACATTGTTTTCACGAATTTTTTGTTTCAAAACGATGTCTGAATTGGCTGCTCTTGTCAAAGACGACCTAAAGAGCACCGGTGTGTATGCGGAGCTCCAGGCAACTCTCCGTGCATACGCGTATATCATCGCAGAGAAGGGCAAGAGCGTTGAGCGGCAAAACATAATTGAAATGGATGAGACCGACGCCATGTGTGCGCGTCTGGTCATTGACTGGCTCAAGGATAAGGGCTTAACCAACACCAAGCGTGTTGTTAAGCTAGAGCTCGGCGATGATGCCCTCATTCCATCATCTGAAGAGGTGAGCGGCCTCCTCAGTCTTGGCGACGGCATGGGTCTCAGAGAACTTGTCGAGAGCGGGGGAAAGACACATACCAGTCCAAATGGCGTGACACCGGCCGAGCAGCGCCCTGAGATAATGCGGAAAGCCTCGCCCACGTACGAGGTGGAGCCGATTGTCACCACCACCAGACGGCCGATTGAACCGGAACAACCCAGTCCTGACCGCGTTGTTGAGTGCGAGCCCGAGGCTGAGCCCACCCCGCAGCCCCAGCGCCAGCCCGAGCCCCGCCGCAGGATGGAGCCTTTAACAAAGCTTCCCGAACCGGAGCCCAAGCCCCAGGTGATGCCCGAGCCCGAGCCCGAGCCTGCCCATCAACAGGAGGCCGATGAACTCGGCCCCATCGCTGAGTGGAAGCCTGCCGCCGCCGCTTCCGATTGGACGGAGCTCGCCGCCGCGGGGACAGCCACATGGCAGCCCACGGCTGGCGGAGCGTCGCTCGATGTGTTGAACTGGAAGGCTAGCCCCAACACGGATGCCAAGACCCACCCCGACACCAATTCGATGACCCCAGACGCCGCCCCCACCCAACCCACTGGGGCGACCCCCCTGGACCTCACCGCACCGCCGTCGATCGACGTCTTGGGCCAACCTAAACCGACCTCAATGGATCGCGCGGGTTTGGGTGGCGCAGCGTTGTTGGACAAGCCGACCCCATCAAAGGCTGGTGGGTTGGCACCGCTGAAGTTGGGCCCCATGACCCAGAAGACCCTGCCCCCGCTCGGTGGGATCGGGATGAAGCCCCAACCCAAGAAGGCAGACCTCCAGAGCCCCGGGGACCCCATCGCTGACCTCCTCAGACGGCCTGCATCAGGCCTCGAGCCCGTCAAGAAGCTCGGGCCGCCGCCATCCCGGGGCATCGTCCCCATCGAGGACAAGGCAGTCGCCCCGCCCCAGGACACTAAGCCGACCCCTGTGAACCAGTCGCTGGACTCCGCGGACATTGACGACTTGGAAAAGGAGCTGGATGAACTCAGCGACCTGGATGACATCGACTTTGACGACGACTTCGAGGAATTCGACGACGACATCTGAGGAGGATGGGGTTTATAAATGGCTTATTTCACCCACGGTGTACCAAACACGACTTTCTACCTTACCAACTTATTCCCCTACCTTGCCCGTATTGGTGTAGGTAAGGTAATTGTGTGACTTTCCTGACTGGACCATCCTCTTGCCTCTTCGCTTGTCTTCCTTGCCTCACGAAAGAGGCATGCCATGTGACACAGCATCAGTAGCTGGACAAGTGGACGCCCCTCACGTTGATGTCATCGCCAGGGTAGGGGGTTTGATTTATAAAGTCTATCTGCGGGAGGGGTGAACGTAGCCAACGTCGTCCTCCGCGGGGGGCGTGTACACATCGCGAGCCGTGGTCAGCGCCTGTGGTTTGGCTCTGAAGGCGCCCAGGTCCGCACCAGCCTTGACGCCGAACGCGGGGCCCGCTGGCACGACGGGTCTGGGCTGGGCCTGAGCCTGGAGGGAGCGTCGCATCTCGGCCTTGAAGGCGGCCATGACGGAGTTCTCACCGGTGAAGTGGGTGAAGGTGCGGTTAAGGAACGTGTAGCCCGTGTGGGTGGGGGCGAACCGGGCACGCTTGACAATGATGTTCTCCACACCGTTGATGCCCGCGTACGAGTCGCGTTGCTGGACGAACCCGGCCCAGATTTCGTAGCACCCCACGTATCCTCGGGAAGCCATGATCAGGTAGGGCGTGGTCTTGGGCCGGCCAACGTAGAAGACGTCGCCGTAGAACTTCTGCTTGATGATCTCACGCAGCTTCTGGTCGTCAGCCAGGTCCGGCGCGGCAGTGTCCGCTGCCAGTGCCCCGGCCTCAGCGGCGTCCCAGTACTGAGTGTGGCTCCACACAGCGCTGCAGTTGTTGATGAGGGGTCTGATGTAGTTCTCACACAGGTCGTCAATGCCCTCGAACACGGGCGCGTCGACACCCCCGGGTTCAGTGTCATCGTCGATCCGGAGGCGGCTACCCATGACGGTCGGGCCGCCCGCCTTATCGAGCTCCTCCACGCGGATGTGGCGCACCACCTGGCTGGGCCCGGGGCCGCCAATCTGGTCATCGCCGGCGCCGCCCTCGAGCTTGATGGTGATGGCCAGGTAATGCTTGGCGGGACAGCGTGCCCCGCGTCTCTCATCGTTGGTGAGGCCGTCGTGGGTGGACGGTCTGACCACGTATGATCCCCGCGGCTTACTGTACAGGTCCAGCATGGCATCGCGGGCCGTGACGTTCCTGAACCGGCCGAACGCGTCCGTGTACTCCCTCGGCGCCCATTTGGGGACAGCAGTGGCGATCACAGCGGGGTTGGTCTGGACGTCTTCGGACCGGAGCGGCATCAACGCCTCCCTCAGACTACGGCCGCCGACGATGATTCGCTCTGGGGAGGTCCATTCGGGGCGACGGTCATCGAAGGGGATGAGGCACTCCCGGAGGACGTTGGCCGCGAAGACGGACGTTACTGGGGTCCCGGCGAACTTGGAGGCGCGTTGGGCGATGGCAATAAGCTCGACGGAGAACTGCTGGTAGTCAGTCTCATGGCGGGTGAATAGCCTGGCCAGCTCAGCGCGGAACTCCTTGTCGACGATGGTCTTGCAGATGGTCTTGAACAGTGCTCTGTCGGGGACCAGGTGGCCCTCAGCGTTGAGGAAAGACGATTCCTCGAGCAGGGAGGTCTGGGCGCACACCACAGCCAGGGCCGCCGTGTAGGCCTCGCTCGTGGGCTCCACGCGTGTCGAGTCGAGGTAGACGGTCGACGTGTGCTTGCTGCGGATCTTGACGGCCATGGCGGCGGACCGCACAAAGATGAACAGGGCGCTGTTGATACCGACGGTGGTGCCGAGCCCGAGGATGTTGGTGACGTCGGATCGGGTGTCGACCGAGGCGTCGCTCTGTAGGGCCCGGGTGAGGGCCACACGGGCCTTGGAGGGCCCCAGACCAGGCACGAACTGAAGGGTGGCGGCGTGAGGGGGGTAGGTGACCATGCGGGCGTAGTCTATCCCCACAGACGCCACAATGATGGACAATTCATCAGCCATGGCCTGTAGCAGGAGTCCTGACGGGACCCTGTCCTGGAGGGAGTGGAGGGGGAGACATTCACCCGCCCCGGGACGCGCCACAGCGATGGAGGCCATCCCCAGCGGATCCTGGACGGTCAGGGCCATGATGTGGGTCAGAACGGCCCGGGGGGTGCCTCGAAGGGTCTCGGGGTTGAGGAAGGTGTCCGTGTCAGTCACGGTGGCGGCCAGGACGGCGGCGACGCGGGGGTCGACCAGGGTCACCAGGGGCGGGCTCTCGATGGCGGGGTCAGAGTGGATGTGCTCGGGCATGTCATCGGGCCACGGTAGGGAGCAGTCCCGGAACGATGCCCTGGGGTCGTCGATCATACGCTTCATGGCCGCCCCGAAGTACGACCCGGCGTCGATCGCGATGACGGACGGGTGGGTCCGGTCCACAAACTTGACGAAGGTAGCCAGGTCACCGAGGGCGAGGCCGTCACCCGTGGCCGACTTCCCCCGGCCCTGGAAGGTGTGCATGTACCCGAACGTGGCGACATCCATGACGTGACCTCTGCCGTCGATGGCCACCGCTATGGACGACTCGGCACGGGTCCGGGCTGGGTTGACGGCAATGATCCGCTCGGACGCGACGTGATAAGTGTCGGGGTGGCGGTCCAACTCGACCTCCATGTCGGCTGTACGACGGTCCCAGCCTGGGGGACGGGGGGGAAGGGTGTCGACCATACGTCGGAGACGATCCGTCACGCGGGAGACGATATAGTCCCGGGAGGCGGCCACCGCGGCGTCCCACGCCTCCCTTGCGGTGCGGCGTCTAACCTTGAGCAGTCCAGCCCTGACCCCGAGGAGTCGAGTCTGGGTGTTGGATAGGGTGCCGGCATAGGGCAGGGCGGCGGTCCATTCCTGGACAATGGTGCCGAGGATGGTGTCGATGGACGTCACGGCCTGGCCTATGGGGTCTGAGGGTTCACCTGAGGTGGGGCGGGTGGGGGCGTTGCTATGGAGTCGGGCGACCTCGACCTGGGCGGCCTGGGGGGACAGGACCTGGATGGTGACCAGGCCGTCCTCCTTGGCGCGGGCTAGACGGGTGGCGATGGTGGCGTACCACATATCCAGGTCCAGCTCCCGGCAATCCCTGGCCGAGGAGCATGTGCTGGGTCTCCGAGGGGCGTCGTCGTCGTCCCTAGCATCGGGGTCAGGCCTCACCCCCGATCTGTTGAGGGCTATGGCCGACCTCATGGGGTCGTGGGCCCACAGTGCGGGATGGAGGGCCGCCATGGGGATGGAGAAGAAGGGCTGGATCTCCATCTCATCCCTACCCTCGTAGGCGAAGACGTCAGACAGGTCGTGGTTCATGGTCAATAGCTGGCGGCCCTTGGGGGTCAGCTGGGCGAGCAGCTCGGCGGTCGGGTTGAACACCTCACGCGCCGTCTGTAACACCTCGGGGTGCAGGGCGACGAGTTCCGTAGTGGCGGCTACCAGGGCCTTCTGGAGGGGGCCAATGTGAGACAGGGGACCGGATGCAGGCATGAAGGGCCCGTCCGGGGTCGGGACGAAGTCCGGCCCGTCGCTGGCACGGGCGGTGATGCCGTCGAGGGCGTCCCGGGCGGGGTCCGCGAGGTAGTCCCGGACGGCTAGAGCGATGTCCTCGATGGACCGGCCTTCAGTCATGGATGGCATGGCCTGGGGGAGGAGGAGCGCGAGGGTCTGGAGGGTGTTGTGGGACGCCAGCAGTCCTAGTGCGGACCGGGAGTGTTGACGTCCTGCAGGGGCCTCGGGGTTGGGGATAGCAGCTGTGATGTATGATAGCTGGTCCGACGGGGCCTGGGGCGGGATGAAATGACCCGGCCTAAGGGCTACAGCCTGTTGGAGCTTCCCAACGGTGTGCAGCTCAGCGCCATCATGGTCAACGATCTCCGCAGCCAGAGCCACTCTGGATTCAGTGCCGAGGACACGCTTGATATCGCGCCTCAGTCGTAGATAGCGGATGTAGAACGTGTGAACCCGCATGACGAGCATCTTATCGAGGCCATGGAAGGTGTCCTCGCCGGTGAAGTTGATCGAATAGGCAATAATGCGCGCGGGCTCGATACCCTCGACGAAACGGTCGAGGACGGCGGCCACGGCGTCACGGAAGTGCGGCCGGTAGTTCATCTCGCCTGCTACGGTCTCTGCATACACGCGTTCCCTGACTTCCTTCGTGAACAGCTCAGTATTCAGCGCCAGCGAAGGATCGTCCACATCATGGAGTTCCGGCACAGTCATGCGCTGGTCGCCTGTTTTGGGGTCTGTCACGATCTTAATGATGGGGAATGCCATCTTCATGACCCACTCAGCCATCGCATCACGCTCCGCATCGGTGAACTCTCGAATTATTGGGAGTCCTCGTCGTTGCGCTCGTTCGGGATAATCGTTGTCTATTATATCACTTTCGTTATCATCTACATGTGCGGTTGTGTAAGCTTGCAGCACTTCCTGGTCTTCATCATCACTTTCAACTCCATCCTCTTGTATATCATCGGCAAGTTCGTCAATTTCACTTTGCTCTTCAACAACAAGGCCGTCCATATCATCATCATCATCCTCTACAAACCGTGACCGTTTAGAAGAGAACGCACTCATCCTGCCCTCACAAAAAACGCCACACCTGCAGGATTCAAAACTTGACTTATAAACTGTCAGCAGTCACCGAAACAATTACCCGCCCCCTCGGTCGAGTCAGGCAAGGCCATGTTTGCTCGTCTTGTCGGTATACTGACACAATACAATTGCATCGGGAAGCGGCTACGATCGAGAGTGGTCTCTGGTGTGTCGGCCCACGTGACGATGGCGTTCTGGACAGTGATCGTGTCAGTACGGCACGGGAGCGGGGCGTTCATGCTGACGGTGTAGGGTTACTAAGGTCGGGGGTACCCTGGAGACACTCATCAAAACCACAACACCCCACTGCCCAGCACGTGGCTGACTGCAAGTGTGGCACAGATAACGGCAGACGCCCACTTAATTGAGGCATTCCTGTCACACACTAATGTATTGCACATAGGCTGGCTAGCATCATCAGGAGCCGGAGATAGTCATCGTGCCGTCCCCAAACAGTTACAAAACACGTTCGTTGTTTGCAGGCGACTTTATAGTCGCATAGAGAAGATTGGTCCACTGCGCGGCCGTTTTCACCAGACGGACAGAACCTACATCAGAAAGCATGTTGTGGGACTTTATTCTTGAAAATGCAGAGCACACACATCTGTTATTTGCTAGCACCGCATGTGTACGGTCCATTTTTCGCTTTCTCCCTCCCCTCTCACAGATGATTGTCATGCGTCTTGCTCAAATTGACGAGGAGATCAGACGCACTGAGATTGCCGGGTGGGTGTCTGCTGAGCAGGAGTCTGTGGTGTATGAGCACCTTGATCTCCTCCAACGCCTTCAGATCCTCACCGAGCAGCACCGGACGTTCCTGATACACCCGGGATTCCGCGAGGCTCTGCAGAAGGCGGTGTTTTCGGTCACCAGTGGGTCCTTCACTGCCGAGGACACCCTGTTTCTCCCCATCCCGTCGTCGACGCCCGACAAGGACGCCGCAGTCAAACATTGTGAGGCACAATGGGGCCGCGTGCTCGATCTGGTCCTAAACAAAGGGGCTGGCGCGCGTGCGACGGACACGGTGCTTGACTCTGTCGTCAAGTGCGGCCTCCTCACCCGCGAAGGCAGGACGCTGTCCTCGTCAGCGGAGGGGCGGAGATTTCTCTTGTCTGGACGGAGGAACCAGGTATGGCTATTTTGCCTTGGGTTTATCCGGTCGTTCGGCGGCGGGGCCCCGTCAACCGTAATTATGAAGTACGTCTCATTCATCTTCCAATTGGCGCCGCTGTCCATCGGATCACGATATATGGTCGACGGGACAGACCCCAACATAGTCAACATATGCCACGTCCTGCATAATGCCGGAGTTATCCATTGTCCGGACGCCGACAATAAGCTCAAGGCTGACCCGACCAATGGCGACTCCAAGGCCGCGATGGCGAGCCAGCAGGTGACGATCGTCCCTACGCCCCTGTCTACAATGCTAGGGTCCCTGACGGGCGCGTTCGACTCTGCCACGAACGGGTTTATAATCGTCGAGTCGAATTTCAAGGTCTATGCCTACACCGACGATCCACTCCACATCGGGATCATCAGGCTCTTCGCAGAGGTGACGCACGAGCTGGAGGGGCTGTTGGTGGCGTACATCACGGCCCAGTCGGCCCGATCCGCGTTCCGGCACGGGTTGACGTCGACGGACATTCTCCGGTATATGGGGTCGTATATCCACCCGTCCGTGTTCCAGAGACTCGTGGAGAACGAGCGGGAGACCAACAAGAAGCGCGGCCTCAGCGGGGGCGACCTCATGTCCGGGGCGGCGCCGGGGCCGGGGGCGGGGATCCCCGTGACGGTGAGAGATCAGCTCAGTCTGTGGGAGCAGGAGCGGCGGAGGGTCAAGGTCATCGAGGAGGACGCGCTGGTGCTGCGGAGGTTCGCATCGAACGGGAACGAGTTCAAGAACATTGTTCAGTGGGCGAGGGACAATGACTATCTGCTGTGGCACGCGGACTGTGCCCCCGATGACCTTGGGGCGATGGAGATCGTCATCAGGCGGAAGCACGAGCAGGAGGTGCTCAGCATGATCAGGCGCTACAAGGCTGGTGGGCGATGAGTCGCCGGCATAAACTTTCATTTCAATTTGATGAGAGGCATCATCATTTCCCGTGCACATACTCGTTGACCCAGCCGGGTATTTGTCAATCAGGCGATTCTGCCGTTGGTGGTTTTGGTATGATTCTCATTCTTCTCTGCTAGTCATCGATGATTTTGTTTTTTTGAGCTTAAACGTAGCCCGGGGAAGAGAATCCCCGTCCAGTGTAGACACGTATATCGGCTCCTCATGTGAGAAAAGAACACAAAAAATGATGGGTCCACAAATTTCTTGATTAAGAAGATCGAAGCTGCAACATGCGTATTCTGTGTCTATTAGTGCTTTTTGCCTGTCTTTCGCAGGTATTCGCTCATCACGCATTTGACATCTCCAGTTTCCAGGGAGACCCCGCTCAGAAGCACTTGTTTGTTGTCATTTCCCGCATTTCACACAGCAACTGTCTAAAGCAGAATAACTACAACCGCGCCATCATTCAGGTGTTCCGCAGCGACGGTGTTCCCAGCTACCACGCCCCGTACCAGGTCCACGCCTGCCACCTGGCCGGGATCACTGACATCCAGTACTACATGTTCCCTGACGCACGGAAGGGCGTCGATACGCAGGTCAAGGAGATGGTCAAGTACATGAACGCGAACAACATGCACAACGGCCGTATGATGTGGATCGACATCGAAGCGCCGCGTCTGTTCAAGTCGACGTGTGCCGCGAATGTCCGATTCCTCAAGGAGATCATCGCTAGCCTCGGCAAGCACTACAAGGGCCCTGTCGGGGTTTACTCGAGCGAGTCTCAGTGGACCCCCATCATGTGCGGGTCGACCGCCTTCTCCCACCTCCCCCTGTGGTGGCCGAGGTACGATAACAACAAGTACATCACGAGCGGGTGGAAGAACTTTGGCGGATGGACCAAGCCCGCCATGAAGCAGTTCGCGGGAGACAAGGTAGTATGTGGTCAGGACCTCGACCAGAACGAGTACTACTAATTGCCCAGCCTTGACCTTGGCACGAGGTCACCACCGAATAAATAGCGTAGCTAGAGCCCACTGAAGCTCAATAGTTCTGACCCGAATCTGTTGTCATCAAATGTGCATCTCAACTATATACGATTTATATACGATTTATAGTTTTGAGACATATCTGATGCCTAATACCGCGGTACATCAGGCGCTCACCGAAGTGAAGAAGCTCATTGAGGCTTCCGCATGCGAATACTGTCATTGGCTTGCCTATTTCATCATTGGTGTCGTTGTGAAGGAAGATGGCACGATTGCATCCGAATCTGCTGCTGTTTCGGCCGGTCACATTACTCTGACCCCCGAGGGACACGTTTCTGCTGACTCCAAGTGGGTTGTTGATGGTGTCCTCGAGCTGGAGGCCACAGGTGAGCTCAAGAAGGAGTGCCACCTTGTCATGTCGAAGGACAAGAAGTACCACCAGAAGTTTACTCTTGAGATCACGGCTGCCCTTGATGTCAAACAGATTCCATTCGCGGCTGATTACCTGTCGTCTGTGTCGGGCTTCCCCGTCCCCACTGACCTTAACACGGCCTGTGGCGTCGGCGTGACGTACACCGAGGATGTGATCAACGCCAAACTTGAGGAGATCGTCCCCAGGTTCGCCGGCAAGCTGAATGCCGATGGATACAAGCGCCACGTCCGGACGGTCCTTGGTGACCTGCAACAGGCCGCCCCGAACCTTAACAAGGCGTTCCCCCTTCCAGAGGGCCACAAGAACATCTTCAGCTTTGTTGAGGCCGTCATCGCCAGCAAGGGCTTCCCTGCCGCCGGTGCCAAGCCCGTTGTGACCAAGGCCCCCGCCAAGGGTAAGGGCGGCAAGAAGGAGCCCGTCAAGACCGACGACGTGCCCCCCGAGGCCAACGTGTTCAGCCACGTCCCCCCTGCTAACAACCGCCTGCCCGCACTCACCCGGGGCACCCTGGCCTTCCCCGCCGAGACGGTCAAGAGCATCAACCCCACACCCGCCACCGAGGAGGACGAGATCCGCACCCAGTACATGAACGACAACACGTGGTGCGCCGCCCGCGTCGAGGAGCACGCCAAGTACATGGCGGAGCACTCGGCCGCGGTGACCACGCGCTTCCCCCCCGAACCCAACGGATACCTGCACATTGGCCACGCCAAGTCAATGTTCCTCAACTTCGGGTACGCCAAGGCCAAGGGCGGCATCACCATCCTGCGTTTCGATGACACCAACCCCGAGAAGGAGAGCACCGAGTACGTCAACAGCATCAAGGAGGACGTCCGCTGGCTCGGCCACAAGTTCGTCAAGGTCACCTACACCAGCGACTACTTTGACCGGCTGCACGACGTGATCATGGTCTTCCTCGAGCACGGGCTCGCGTACGTTGACGACCAGAACGACGCCGACATGAAGCTGTACCGCGGGATGCGCCCCGACGGGACCTCCTGCCCTCCACAGGATCCACCCTGCAGAAACAACTCCATCGAGAAGAACCTCGCCGAGTTCAAGCTTATGAAGCAGGGCTACTACGCCGAGGGCACCCGCACAGTGCGCCTCAAGATCGACATGAGCCACGACAACGCCAACATGCGCGACCCCGTGGCCTACCGCATCAAGTACGTCCGCCACCACCACGCGGCCAAGGACTGGTGCGTGTACCCGAGCTACGACTTCAGCCACTGTCTGATCGACTCGTTTGAGGATATCACACACTCTATGTGCACGCTCGAGTTCGAGATCCGCCGCCTCCTGTACAACTACGTCTCGGAGAAGGCGCGCGTGTACCTCCCGATGCAGTGGGAGTTCAACAGACTCAACATCACCAACACCGTCATGTCGAAGCGGAAGCTCCTGGCCCTGGTCACCAACCATCATGTCCGGGGCTGGGATGATCCCCGGATGCCTACCATCAGGGGTCTTAGGAGAAGAGGGTTCACCCCCAAGGCACTCCACGACCTGTGTGCCGTCGCTGGCGTGTCTCGCGGTGAGCAGACCATCGGGGCCGGTCAGCTGGACCGTTGCCTCCGTAACGACCTCGATGCCACCGCACCCCGGGCCTTCGGTGTCATTGAGCCCATCGTCGTCGAGATCACCAACTTTGAGGACCTTCTCGCGGCCCTTCCCGAGTGCTACATCAAGGACGATCACCGCACCATCCTCTGCCGCCATAAGGTCCACCCGTCCAACCCCGACATGGGTACCTACCCTACCCGGCTCACAAAGGAGATCCTCATCGACGAGGACGACTTCCGCGCCGAGCCTACAAAGGGCTTCCTGCGGCTCATGCCGGGCGCGTCCGTCGGGCTCAGGTACGGCCCCATGCTCACCCTGCCCGAGGACGGCGTCGTCGACATCGACGGTGTCCGCGTGCTCAGGGTCACCGCGTCGTGGGACGCCAAGCCCAAGCTCAAGTACATTCACTGGCTCTCGGCCACCCACTCCATCCCCGCTGAGTTCCGACTTTATAGCTCTCTCTTCACTGAGGAGAAGCCCGACCTGTCTGAGGGTTGGGAGGACCGCCTCAACCCCGAGAGCCTCGTCATCAAGCACGGCCGGGTGAGCGAGTACGTCGCCATCAAGGCTGAGGATGAGGCAAAGTTCCAGCTCGAGCGGGTCGGCTACTTCTGCGTCGACAAGGATAGCGTTTGGCGCGGCAAGAACCTTGAGAAGCTTGTTCTCAACAGAACTGTTGCACTCAAGAGCTTCTAGGACACAGGTAAACTCGGATTTCCCGCCATGTTGATCACGCACCTCCGTTATTGCTGTCTCGTTGTTGACCGAGTTTGAACTCGGTAGTGTATTGCGTATGTATGTTGACTCCATAAACATTATCTTGCCAGAACTGGTCATGACACGCGTCGCGTCCGGTGTGGGGGGGTCGTCCAGTTAGAAGGTGGATTCACTGTAAATAAACTACAATTTATAGTAGTGCAAACGCTAACTGTAGTGCAAGCCGTGCAATGCAGCCCGTTGCCAGGTCCGCGTTATCTGCGGGTAAACGCAACACAATGCTTCGTGTGCGGATTGTGACGGAGATCAGGCGGCATAATCACCAACTAGGTGATGATCGGTATCTTTGCCAGTTTGGAAAGCCCCGTGCGCAGTCTAGACGTGGGCATATGAACAGCAGAGACCTCAAGAAGATGGATATTGGATCAGAAAAGTCAGTCAAGGTCTCAGTAGAGCAACAGGCTCGCAATGAATTTCAGGCAATCAAGGAGGCCATCAGCGCCTTCCATGCCACCAACCCATGGCCTGCCAAGCTGAAACACGTTCGTCTTAATCCAAAATACGAGAAATCCAAGATTACTATTGTTCGGGGCGGTGACTCCAACCTCCTGGCATCATTCAAGCTCCAGCCCCAGCATCAGCAGCGGAGCCAGAGATTCGCAGCAGGTGCCATGCAACAAGTGTCCATGGCGCCAGAAGTGTCCAAGGTGATTATCGGGCGCGCCCAGGAGCTGCATGAGGCTGACCGGCAGAAGTCGATTAGCATGCAGAGTCTCCTCAAACAGGTGCGGGCCCAGAAGGCACAAAGCACGGGTAGCAGGCCCGTGGGACGCCAGCCTCCAGTAAATTCGGTGCAGCGTCGAGGAGCACAGCCTAGAGGCCAGACGGGCGGGGTCCGGTACGGCGGGGGGCCCCAACAACAACAGAGAGGGGGGTACGGTTCATACCAGAGACCGGAACGGCGTGATGCTCCATATGGCGGGCCGCGCTACAGGTAGGGAATTGTTAAGTGTTAGATAAATCAGGCGGGCACTTGTTTTGTTTTTCTACAGCTTTATATATATTGTGTTCTGGATGGGATGAGAGGCGCCGTGATTGAATAGAGGATCATCAACTATTTGTACCCGCACACGTCCGCATAAACTCCATTATTGTATAAACAGTACAGAAGCAGAAGTGGAAACGTTCCATTCCAGCAATGCAGCTCGTTAAATTCCTTGGAACGCTGAGAAACGAGACTGTGACATTGGAACTGAAGAATGGCACCACGATTGTTGGTACAGTTACAGGGGTTACTCATGAAATGAACTGTCTACTGAAGAACGCGAGACTGACCAAGCTTCACCAAGATCCAGCGAAGGTAGACATGATGGTTGTACGTGGGAACAACATCCGCTATGTCATTCTGCCCGATTCCCTGAATCTGGACAACCATCTCCAGGATACTCAGCCCAAGACGACAAAGGTTGAGCCAGGCAAGCGGAAGGCCCCCCGCAGCTGAATGATGAGATTCATGTCACACAAGACACTCAACTGAGATTCCCAAGCAACGGTAAATGCCACACCCAGATTCTTTGTCCGGCTTTCTTATGATATGACGGCTTGTCTTTCAAAACCTGACGTGCCTGCGTCGACGAATCAATTCTATCTATTTAACGGAGTAGTGACAACTCCACCGCGTCTAACTACTCAATTGATGGCAATGCATCAATCCACGAAGCAAAGACCCTGATACCCTGATTAGCTTGCGCTGTGTAGCAAGTGCCCACAGTTGACCAAATCACGCGCTTTGTTTCAGAACTGGTCTCCGTTCGAATTATTTTTTGGAAAGGAACTTCTGATCATTCAATCAATGACTGGGCCCAACAGGGTCTTTTTCAGAGTGCTCACCGACAGTGGGAAGAACTATAGGATACTCATTGCCGAGTCTGATCTTCCTGTTCTTCGTGTTAGCTCTATTAAGAAGAATATGGCTGCTACCGCATCAATTCCCATACCTGAACAGCATTTGTATTACCATGGACGCGAGTTATCAGACTATGAGACTGGTGCAGACATTGGTCTTTCCGCAGAGTCCCAACTTATCATGCGACGCTCCGCGCCCGCTGCCCCACCACAGACCCAGACGTCTCCGCGCTACCTGGTGCCGGACCGCGCCCAGTCAGCCTCTGTGGCCATGTCCATCTCACCCACGATGCGGTCGGTGACCCCCGGGGAGCCAGGCCCTGCCCTGGACGCCGCCCGACGTGCGATTGACGGTGAACGAGCCGCCCTTGAGGCCACTCGCGTCGACCTTGCTCGACGGTGGGAGACGGAACAACGCAAGTGGGGATCCGCCCGCCAGGAGCTAGTAGACCGCTATGAGCAGCAGCTGGCCGACCTCCGCCGCATGTATGGCGAGTCTACCCGCCGACTCGAGGAGGAGACTCGACTCCGGGCCGCACAGACTGAGTCGCAGCAGGCGGCCGACCAGTCGCTCAGAGCCGAGGTGACTGACTGGCGGGGCGAGAAGGAGCAGATCCTGACGGCCTGGGGTCGGGAGACTGAGCGTTTGTCCGCTGTGTTTAAGAAGGAGCGGCGCGCGTGGGAGACAGCGAGGGCCGAGCTCGAGAGCAAACTGGCCAACGAGCATCAGAGAGCGGACGGAGCCACGGCGGACGCGGAGGTGGCCCTTGAGGCTGAGAGGGCCGCGCTGGAGGACGAGGCGCGCGCCCTGCGGGAAGAGAGCATGGGGCTGGCCCGCAGACTGAGGGACGCCGAATATGACCTCTCGGCGCGCGATGACACGATCGCCGCCCTCCGTGAGGGGCTGCCCCAGGGTACAGACGCCACGAGAATCGAACTCGCAGCCCAGGTCCGGCGCCTGACCGAGGAGCACGGGTTGACGGTCGCCCGCCTTAAACGCGAGATGACTGCCCGTCGCCGCCTCCATAACACCCTCGAGGACCTCCGGGGGGGGATCAGGGTGGTCGTCAGGGCCCGACCCCGCCTGCCATCGGACCAGGCAGGCCACGCACGGTCCCTCCATCCAGACGCTGCCCTTATCACCGAGGGGGACAGGCTCGAGGTGCGGCTCTCGAGACACGAGGCGAGACACTACGACTTTTATCGCGTGCTTGGCCCCGAGGCGACCCAGGACGATGTTTATAGCGAGGTCCACCCGCTCGTGCGGTCGACGATCGATGGTTATAACCTATGTATCATATCTTACGGCCAGACGGGCTCCGGGAAGACGTACACCATCTTTGGTGACAACGGGTGTGAGGGCGTCATCCAGCGCGCCGTCCGGACGCTCTTCAGTCACCTCGGCGACCTGCAGGCTGCGGGTGCGGTCGCCACGGTCAGCGTGTCCCTCGTGGAGCTGTACCTTGATAAGTTGACTGATATGCTCCCTGGAGGGGGGCGACGGGCGGCCCTACAGATCAGGCAGGGTAGGGATGGACAGCCTCGGGTCAATGGACTGGGGTGGCATCCAGTGACCTCCGCGGGTGAGGCACTCGGTCTGATGGCGCGCGGCCTCGAGGGGCGTCGGACAGCGGCCACGGCGATGAATGAGGTCTCTTCCAGGAGCCACACGGTGCTGACCCTGAAGCTCGCGGTGACGGACGACGAGGGGCTCCACTCCACTGCCATGTTGACGTTCGCCGATCTGGCGGGGAGTGAGAGGATCCAGAAGTCGCTCAGTGAGGGCGACAGGCTGCGGGAGGCCCAGTCGATCAACTCCTCCCTTGCCGCCCTCGGGGATGTCGTGGCGTCCCTCTGTGGAAAACGCAGCCACATCCCGTACCGCAACTCTAAGCTGACCCAGCTACTGCAGCCGAGTCTCGGCGGGAATTCCAAGACGTTGCTGTTCGCCAACGTCAGCGGGGCTGGCCAGCACGTCCAGGAGACCCAGAGCACGCTGAGCTTTGCCAGTAAGGTCAAGACGGTCCGGAATGTCGCTATCCGCAACATTCGGAGTGACGGATAGGGGCTGCCGTGTGTATGATAAACTTTTATGGCGACCGTTTCTGCAAAATTGGGCGTTTTATAGAAATTTCTCGAGGCGGAAAAATTGCATCTTTGCAGCATCTTTGCTTACCACCAGAAGGATGTCAGAGGCGGAGAAATTGCGAGAGCAAGCTCGAATCCGCTCAGAAGAGACGCTAAAGGTGATTCAAGGGTACGACAAAACGATTCAAGCTCTTCAGAAGCAGATGCAGGAGCAACAAGCAGAATTTTCGGCGGGGATTGAGGAAGCACGGCAGGAGCAGGCCGATCACAGTGCTGTTTGCGAGTCTGTCATCAAGCACACCAAGACGCTGATGGCAAACCCCGATCAGAACAGCAAAGCGCTTAGTCGGCGAGTCATTCTGGCGGAGAATGCATTGGATCAAGCGCGTCAGGACTACACCGAGCTCCAGGCTCGTTACGAGGAGCTGAGTGCTGAGAAACACACCATGTCTGCACGCATCCGGGAGCTGGAGCTTGATGCAGCGACGACTCGGAGGGAGGCAGAACTGGCCGTGTCGCGGGCCGACGAAAGGATCCATCGGTTGGAGAAGGCAGTGGCCACAAATCAGCAGACCGACAAGGGGATGCAATCGATCGTTGAGAACTTGAGGCAGGCCAAGTCAGAGTACGAGGGGAAGGTCGAGGCGCTGAAGGCTGATCATCAGGTCAAGCTTGCTGAGGCGGCCAACGAACACAAGCTGACACTACAACAAATGCGAGCCGATAGCGAATCCGCGCTTCAGGCCAAGGAGCGCCGCATTGAAAGCCTCATTGCCACGGTCTCTGATCTCCGGGGTCAGGTGAGAGTGGGTCAGACCGAGCTGGATATCTCAAAGAAGAAGGTCGAGAGTGCTGAGGACACACGCCTGAAGGATGTCGTCACGTCCCTTATTGGCGCTAACCAGACGTCAAGGGGGGTGTATGGAACGTCCCACACGGCCCCAGTGCCACATGACCCAACCCAGACCTACCCCGCCCCGGGTCCGGCGCCGGACGACCGTATCCGGGTGGCCCCCTACCCCCATCCCATTTACTATTACCCGACCGGTCAGTTTGGACCGGGGATGGTGGGCGAGCCCGGCGGAGGAGACGCTCGTGGCGCAAAGAATGATGGCGTCACCACGGTGAAGGTGGTGAAGGTCGTGCGGCGAAAGGGGAAGAAGGGCAAAAAGAAGGGAAAGAAGAAAGGGAAGTCGAGCTGACTCACAATTGACAACTCCAACCTTGTCAATTAGCCGCGTGGAAGGCCAACTCCTGCTGGTGACATACGTGATGCGACTCCTATTGTATGAGGAACCAACCCACATTATGGTGCTACAACTCACCTCAACTCTTTCTTATTATAAAGTTACTATACCATCGCATGTTCATTGTTCATCACGTTGGACCTCACGTATGTACTTGCAAAGGGCTCGTCGAATTCACTGGCAATCTAGCAGACCATTTTTGACATTGATTTGACCTAAAAGAAGTTGGCTTAACTGGGCAGCATCCATGAATCGGGATGAACGCCATGAGAAACTGGTTGTTGACAACTTTGCCTCTTTGCAGCGCAAGATTGAGCGCGCTGCAAGTCAAGCTGAGCAGGTTATGAACGTGTTGACGCTGAAAGATGTCAAATCTCCCTTCCCACAGATCACTAACCCGCCAACTGACCTCCTGGGCAACATTGATGTGTTCCTCAAGACACTAGATGACATCAAGCAGCACGCCGCCAGTCCCCGCTACCCGTTCGAGCCGTTCAACCTCGAAGCGGGCACGCTGCGGGCCCTCATCGGCCACGTTGACCGGGGGCGAGATCCGACACTGTATACGGATAACATGTACGCCAAGTATGTCCAGCGGAACAAGGAGATCAACGGTCAGATGACGGCGATGCAGCGCCTGAGGGACAGGCTGGCGGAGGGTGCCGAGTGAGACCCGCTGAACGATCAGCATCCAATTCTCTATTTTATCTCCTTGTGATTATGGCCTACTAAAAGGGCCAATTTCTCTCATCTTTGGGGGTTTGATTTCAGAAGATCATTAAATAGCACACTGGTATTGGAAATGCATGATCTGGAGGATGATCCAAGACTCATAAAACATTGCATATGCTCTATTGTGACGCCAAAAACGATTCGGCTTGAAGACCCATTTATAAAAATGACGATCGTACCCCAAACCATCAAATACTTCGTTCTGGGGTCGGATGAAGGAAAAGCTACATGCGGAGACTGCTAATCAGCGTATGTTTAGGAAGTATGCAAACGGGAAAGAGTTGAAACGGCGGATGATGGAGTATGGCAAGACAAAAAACGTCTTTAGCCCGATACTCCCCGCTAGGGTTGTCAACTTTGCTTCTCGCTTTTCCCTAGGGCGCTTCTTTACCATTTCCAGTGATCACATTCTTGCACCAATCGAAGGTGAACTAGTTCTATGCTATTTTATGGTTTCTCTCATTCCTCTTCTCTCACACTTCGTTCATGCTGCTTCTGACATTCACTGGCCTGCCTTCCTCATGTTTTGGTCGACGGCAGCATTCAGTCTTCACATCCAGTATCTGTTGCGGCAGGCGAACCCACTATCCTCACTCCCGTTGCTCCTATCACTAATTCCTTTCCCATTTGTCGTGTTTCTCTCACGAGACGTCCATAGTATCACGTGCCTCTTCTTTGTGGTAATGGTTTCCCTGGTTCACCTCCAGATGAACCATTGCTCCTCCGTCCGCACCATTTACATTATTCTCGTCTCCGCCATTTACTTCGTGTCGTGCGTCTTCATGAAGATCGTATCCGAGAGCCCGGTCAGCTCTTCTATGGCCATCATTGGGCCACTGTCTCGCCCTGTGGACCTGCACGAGGAGGCCATCATCTGTCTGGCCATCCTTCTCGAGTCTTTCTTCATTAACGCCCTCCATCACTATATCATATGGTTCGGCGTGTTCCACAAGGCCAAGGAGGACATGCTCAAGGCGGGGATCAACACCATCCAGCGTGAGACCCGTACCAGGACCCGTATGTTCGTGACGCCTCTGGAGGCAGCCCAGGCCAGGTTCACCAAGCTGCTCAAGAGCGACGTCATACCGCAGAACCTGCAGGAGGACATGCGTGCCGTCCAGAAGCACATCAAACTCGCGGCACTCCACGGCAACAGGGCTGACATCACGGTGCACGACTCACACCACGACCTCAAGTCCTTCGTCATGTCGGCTCTAGGCCAGACTGAGAGCCCCGTCCGGCCTGATGGGGCCCACTCGGGTAGCGACGGGTCGCAGGCGTCGTCGTCTACCAGCTCCAAGACGTTACTCCTCCCAATCAACTCCCAGGAGGCCCCTCAATGCATCGCGTGTAAGGAGATCCTAGCCATGCGTGGCCTAGCGATGGGCCCGGCCACATCCACCCTCCCGGACCTCCAGAAGGAGTGCCCCATCGTCACCCGCAAGTCCCACAGCGATCGGCTCGCCCCCATGCCCCTAGCGTTGGAGGAATCCGCACTAGGGCCGTATATGGACAAAATCGTAGATGCGATGGAGGATATCTACGATACGGACCCTGCCGGAATGATCGTGACTCCCGAGGCGCTGTATGCGGACCTCATGTGGCTCAGCAAGGAGCTCGACCGCTACAACATTGACCTGTTTGCTGTTGAGAAGCGATTCGGCGGGCACGCCCTCACGGCGGTGGCGACTGTCCTATTTGGGCGACACGACTTGTACTCGTTCCTCCGAATCTCCCCCAGGAGGTTAGCGACCAACGTGCGGCAGATGGAGCAGGCCTACACCCGCACCCCATACCACAACTCCACCCATGCCGCCGACGTGCTCGCCACGATGAACTGGTACCTCTGTGCCCTGCCCATGGCCTACCGCCAGGCCATAACGTCCGCCGAACTCGTGGCCACGCTCCTGGCCGCGATGGTGCACGACATTGGCCATCCGGGAGGTGACAACAGACTACAGACTCAACTCCAAACTCGACTCGCCCGTCTTTATAACGACGAGTCTGTGCTGGAGCACTACCACGCGTCGTACGGCTGGAAGATGGTGACCGTCGACGGGTGCGACCTCCTCGAGTACGTTTCCACGCCCACCCTCAAGATCATCCGCCAGAAGCTCGTCGGGCTGGTGCTTGCCACCGACATGGCCAAGCACGTCGACTACATTGGCCGTCTCGGGTCGTCTGACGAGGCGCCCCAGGCGTTGACGGACTCCTTCAACCCCAACGACGAGAAGCAGCGGATGTTCTGGATCCAGTGTCTGTTCAAGATAGCCGACATCTCCAACACGACCAAACACTGGGCCCTGTGTCGCACCTGGGCCCTTCACATGATGGGCGAGTTCTTCGAGCACGGCGACCTGGAGCGCGCCATGGGCATCCCCATCTCAGACCTCAAGGACCG
>PPCM01000692.1_pt1 | contig 23458 bp, 14 predicted proteins | sample 1555541 | NCBI WGS metagenome assembly PPCM01 (sample SAMN05284479, study PRJNA326546) | Marine sediment metagenome, whole genome shotgun sequencing project. | isolation source: marine sediment | place: Germany: Wadden Sea | collected 2012-09-05 | reverse complement strand
CTCATCAACACTGGGGACCCCAGATACATCGTCTCGAGCCTCTGTGAGCACATTACGAGTGACAGGAAGACAGCTCTGGCATTCTGTCTTACCGAATCATCACCCACGACTATGGCCCGGCAGCTAATCATGCTCTACATGCTGTTTGATTCCTCTGTGCCCCCTTCCGAGCGAGCTGTGCACATGAACCAGTTCCACAGCAACACCATGATGACACGTGACGCCGCGGAGTACACACGCGAGGCTGCTAGCCGTGTGATCGAGTTAGTACCCATTCAATAGCTTACCCAGGGCTGTTTCTAACAATTCCGACGACATGCCTTTCCTGCACTCGTTCCGGGGCACGACACGCCGGGTTGGCTACCTGAGCGGGGCTGGTATGCTCGATAAGGTTGTCGCTCGTCTCACGTACATCAAAGAAGCGGTGGCCACCCCGAATGACGTAATTGACGTCGTCAAGCACGCCGACGGCAAGACCCAGACAGACAGGCTGCTTCGAGCCTTTGACACGAGGATCAGGCGGCATTATGGTGACCGATATGACCACGTCCGATCTATAGCCGACTACGAGTCCGAGATGCGCCTCAAGCCGCTGCACGATATCGTATACAGTGCTCATTACAGAACATGGCGTGAGACAGGCATTGGATACGACCACGGGTACGTACAGGACTGGGCTGGAGACGCGGATACTGTGACACCGCCCCAGCACCTCGACCCAACCAATGTGGGGTCCACATTTGACCTCATTTACCCCAACCTGTCCATGACCACCAACTTCACCGAGTCAGTCAGCGGGAAGGCGGTAACCGAGTCGGCCTACCTCGGAGACATCATCACGGGCCCGTTCCTGTCCTGGGGCGTCGGACTTGTCGACGGTGCGGACGATCGCGAGAAGGAGCTGCTCACCAAGCGGCAGCAGGGACAGGGGCCGCAAGGCCAGACCGTGCCGTCATTCTGTAGCATGCATGTGGCGTATGCGAACCTGTACCGCGCCATGACGATGTTTGATGCCCATGATGCCCAGCACCGCTTCACGCTCAAGGTGGCTAACGGGCGGCTTGTGTACAAGGGCCCCAACGACCCAGAGACCGAGGAGGACCGGTACGCGCCCCCACTCCTCAAGCGGCAGGCCGTCCGCAAGCTCCGGTTCACGGACGTCGTCGTGCCCTGTCTCTATGCCCAGTACATCGCCCCGGACCTCCTACAGCGTGCCTGTGCCCCGTCCGTCCGCGTGGTTGTCGAGTCACCGCGCTATCTCTTCGACCTGCCCACGGAGCGGTGTCTGGCCTTCCTCATTAGGGTGCATGAGGTCTGTGCTAAGACTGGACTGTTGGTCGATCCGAGCCTCAAGACCCTCGTGAAGAAGGCCGTCGTGAAGGACGGTGGGTGTGGGGGCGAGGCTGTGGTGGTGGACCCAGAGATGACGGTGACTCACCTCAGGTACGTCACGGTGCAACAAACAGTGAAGTAAAGAAAGAGGGTTTATGTCGTATATTAGCTGTATACCTGGGGTGCAACTCACCCGACCAACGCCCCCATCGTGGCCTCAATGCTTGCGACCTGGTCCTGCAGTGCCAATAAGTCCTCCTTGTACCGGGCGGCCTCGGCCTCTGCCCGCTCTGCCCTGGTCCGCCACTCGCCCCCAGCCGATGCCGCAGCCTCCCGCTGACATTCCACCGCCGCCGCCAGCTGGGCCTCGAGCTCGGCCACTCGGTGATCCAGGCGGGTCCTCTGGACCTCCGCTTCCCGACCGACAGCCCCAACACGCTCCTCCGCGTCCGCTGCAGCCCGGCCTGCCTCCTCCCGCGCGTGTGACGCCTCAGCCCGGGCATCACGCAACAAACGTCGGCATTGTGCCAGCTCAGCGTTCTTCTCGTCCAGTCGTAGCTCGGCTTCAACGCTCGCCTCGCGCGCGGCACGCATCGACGCCTTCTGACCGTCCATCGCCGCTAGCTCCTCCCCAAAGTCCGCCTTGAGCTGGTTAAGGCTGTCCACATGCCTTTCCCGCTCCGTCTTTATAGTTTGCCGGAGTGCGCGAACCTCAATGTCAAATTCCGTCTTCCGTTGTTGTTCCTTCTCCCTAAAATATTCCACCAGCGGTCCAATCGCCAGTTTCAGCCACTCCTCCCTTATCCCTTCCATCTCGGATCTCACGCGGCCCTCCGTCTCGCGCGCCGCCGCCTCAAACCGCTCAACGAGCTCGGCTCTGTACTGCTCCGCCTGGGCCGCGTACCCCGCGCGTGTCTTGTCCATAGCGGCCTTGATCTTGGCGCGTTCCCCGTCGACGTTCCTGTCCATATTAGCCTTGAGACGGCCTAGCTCTGTCGCGTGGGCCTCTCTCTCCCTGTCCAGCAGGTCCTGCCAATATACCCCAGCCCTCTCGGCGTCCTCCCTTGCCCCATCCCGGACCCTCCCCACCTCGGCCTCATGTCTAGCCTCGGCGACTCTCATAGCCTGTTCATGCCGAGTCGTCCTGTCCCTCAGCTCCTCCGTTAGCCGTGCCTGCTCCCGTCCGACCGACTGTTCCCGGGCCCGGTCCATGTCCTGACGCATCCCGGCCGCCGCCGCCTCGTGCTCCCTTACGAGCTGATTTCTGAGTCTATCGAGGGCCTCGCCGTGCCTCGCCTCCATGTCTGCCGTCTCCTCCCGGTGCCGCTCCCGGATATCGTCCATCGCCTTCTGGAGGATAGGCTCCACCTTACGGGTGGCCTCTTCCTTTAGTCGCTGTTTAGCTGTCTCGTGTTCGGCCTTGAGCTGAATTTTGATGCGCTTGACCGCCAGCTGCACCTCGCGCTTGATAGTCGCCGTCATTGAGTTCTCCAGACGGGTATACCGCGCTCGCTCCTTCTCAATCACACTCCCTGCTTCTGTCAGCTCGCTTCGCATTGATTCCAGTTGCTGCAGGCCTCGTTGCATTGCCGACTTCATCTTCTCGGCGGACGTGGAGAAGTGGGCCTTCTGGTCAAGTAGCTTCTTTTCACATGTACGCTTAGATGTTGCCAAGGCTTCTTCGAGGCGTTGTACTTCCGTCTTATGCTCCAATTTGAGTGAAACCATCTTCTCTTGGCTTTGTGACAACTCTTCCTTAGAATTAATCAGCTGGAGCTTCAGCGTGTCAAGCTGCTTGCGTAGTTGCTCAGCAAACGACACGAATCCTTCCGTCATTGCTGAGTTTTCGTCAGTTTTTGAAGTACCATTGCTATAAATTACAAACCATGTCAAGAATGTGCACTCACCTTGTAGGAAGCATAAAGCTGACCTGTACGTATGAATGGAGCAGTTTGGTTTGTCAAAAAAAATCGGTCAAACAACAAAATGAAGGCATTTGCGGCTCTTGTGGTGCTTGCACTGATCTCTGCATGTGTTGCAGACGATCTTAAGCTTGCTCTCCTTCTATACCGCCACGGCGATCGGACCCCAATCCACTATCTTCCCGAGAAATGGAACCAATTCAGCAATGCGCCCCGTCAGAAGGGCCAACTGACCCAGATCGGCCAGAAGCAGCACTATGACCTCGGTCAGCAGTACCGCCAGCGCTATGTCGTGGACAACCAGATCCTCTCGCCCCAGTTCAACAACAGCGAGATTATGATCCGGTCCACCGGCGCCGACCGCACCATCATGTCCGCTTACTCCAACCTCGTGGGCATCTACCCCCCTGGCCAAGGCAACCCAGACCTCCCCAGCGAGGTCCAGCCGCTGCCTATCCGGTCAGCGCTCAAGAAGCCGTGGAGGCCCCAGGAGGACATCCTGCTGACCCCATTCCGCCCGGGCCAATGTCCCACGCTCGACGCCGCGCGGGCCGACCTCATCAAGTCGCCCAAAGCTGTCGCGTTCGTGAAGACGCACCAGGCGTGGTTTGATCGGATGACCACTTTGATGAACCTCGAGGAGTTCCTTGGAGAGCCGCTCTCCCTTCACAACATCGACCAGGTGTACGACGCGTTGATGGTCATGCATTACCACAACCTGGACTTCACCGACGGGTTGACCCTCGCGGATTACACCACCGCCGAGGAGATCCACCAGTTCCTGTCCCACCTTCAGGTCGGCGAGGCGGGATCCTACCTCTCCCGACAGGTTGGCAGCAACCTGGCGGCCGAGTGGCTTGGGGAGATCGACGCGACGCTCGCCGGGTCGCCCAATGCCTCCGTCATCGTTTATTCGGCTCACGACTCGACCCTCGAGGCCGTCATGCGGTTCTACGACGTCTTCCCCGACGACCTGGCCATCGAATACGCCGCCCATCTCGAGCTGGAGATGTGGACCCGCCCCGCCGGTGACTCGTACGTCAAGCTTCAGTATAATGACCGGGACTTGGTTATGAAGGGATGCCCTCATGCCGAGTGCCCCGTCGAGACGTACCGCGCCATGGTCAAGCCCCTGCTGCTGGACGACTGGTTCGCGTCGTGCGGCATCACCCCGCCTGAGCCCGAGGTCGTGGTCAAGACGATCAACAAGGGTGTCCCGCCCGCCGTCCTGCTCGCCACGGCGGCGGTGCTGACCGTTGCAATGGCCGTGTTGGTCGTTGTTGCATTCGTCTGCGGTCTATCGTTCCGGATCGGGCACTTGGACCGGAAGAGGCAGATCAAGGTGGAGGACGGCTTTGACGTGCTGCCCGAGGTGGCGCAGGACAGCCTGGTGTAAATCGGAGTGTGGTTAATGAGTCTTTCATTCGTTCCTTGTGTCTCATATAGATGTTGTTAGTCGCTTTTCTTCATTCTTCATTCTTCTTCATTTCTCACCAACCACTCAGCCAACCCACTTTACTGAAAATCTACGCCTTGTAATGGTACACGTCACGATCGTCCGCATCCCGGGTCAAATACTCGTTCTCGATCAGATTCTCGATCCGCGCCTTGGTGTCCTGGGGCTGGGCACTGAACCAGTGCCGCAGCTCGTCGCTCACCGCCATGAGGAGGTCGTCGTGGTGCATTCTCTTGCGGCCCTTCATGATTCGGACCACAGCACTGTCGATCTTCATCTCGCGTTGGATGCCGACATCCTCAATCACCGCTCTCTCGCGCCGCTTCGTCATCTTCACGGGCTGGACGCCAATCGTCACCTTAGCCACCGCAGACTTGAATCTGACGTTGACTGTGAGCGCTGCGTCGAGGCACCGACCGGGCTCCCCGTCCCCGGTGGCGATAATCTCGTCCGCGGTCAAGTTTGGGGTGGAGCACTTGAGGAGCGTGCTGAGCTTTGTCTTCTTGTTCCTCTGTGTGTCCTTGATAACCTTTGCTGTGTACATCTCGTGCATGTGAGCCGCGATCACCTCCGGCGGGATCATTGACAGACGGCCGAGCACGTCAGCGACTGTGACCGTGCCCGTGGCCCCGCTCACGTGGTCGAGCACCGCGTATTGAATGGGTGACATGGTGACCGCATACGTCCTTCCCCCGGGCGGTGTGAAGTTGATGGTGACGTGGCCCTTGTCGGGGAGCACGTGCACCACCTTGTTCTTCATGGACGCGGCCAGGTCATCGATGGAGGCCTGGATCTGGGCGGGGAAGGGGAAGTTGGGGGAATGCTGGAGATCCCAGGACGCCTCGTGGATCTGGAGCGGCGCGAACACGAAGCCGTGGGTGCTATCGGCCGCGCCCTGGTCCTGCGTGGCGTGCTTGTTGATATCGCGGAGCATCGTCTGCATCTTGAGGATCTCGCTGGCCTCGAAGTGTTGGCTGTGGACCTTGAGCTGGGCGATGAACTCGGATTCGGGCTCAGGGATGCGGCGGGGGTCCTTGAGGAGCCGCTCACTGAGACGCTTACGGTACTCGTTCATGAAGCGATCGCAGTCCGTGATCGACATGAGCGTGTACACCGCAGCCTTGGCCACGGATGTCACCTCGTCGCCCGTCTGGTCCCGTTTGCGTGTGATGAACCGATCGCAGAACGTCGCAATGTGCATGGGCAGCGTGAAGACGGGCGGCGAGCTGTCATCCTTGAACAGTCCGTGCGGGTCGCTCTGTGTGTACCGCCCGATGACCTCGCGGAACGGTTGGTCGTTCAGCCCGCCCTCGATGATGGCCATGTACCTGGGGAGCACTGTCATCAGCAACGTCTTGCAGAACTCACCAACAGCGCGATTCTGGTCGGGCTTCTCCTGACCGGTGATGAACTTGGTCTGCTGCTTCTGGCCGAGGGTCTCGAGCGCGTGCTGGAACGCCGCGACGCACTTGGCCTCGACGCCATTTGTACAGGGTGTGCGGGGGTCAACCGGCATGGGGTCTGCCCCGGCATGGGCACCCACCCACGCGTCGACGGCGACGCTATCCGCCTTAGCCGCCAGTCTGATCAGTTTCCGGACGGTCTCGTGCGCAGTGTCGTCCTTGAGCACCGATCCGAGCGCCTCCGCGAGGCAGCCGGCCCCCGTCTCGAACAAGTATCCCGTGTGGCTCTCGACGAGCCCCTCCGTGCAGCACTGGAGCATCTTAACCTCCAGGTCACCGAAGACTTCCCGCTTGTGACCGAGCAGGTGCTGTTCGTTTTCCACGCTCTCGAACGCCTTCGTCACGTACTCGGGGACGGTCTGGGTGAGCGCAAGGCTGTGGCCCATGTCGCACCAGAACTCGCTGGACTGCTGCAGCAGCGGCTGGCCGAACGTGCTGATGAAGAGGCTGTCGTTGATGGTCTGTGGTGTGTTGATGTCGGACCCGCTGATCTCCCGGGACCGGGGGTGGCTCTCCGTGCGCGTGAGGACCGTGCGGTACGTCTTGAATGCGTTAATGATCTTTGTGATGTCCACCGTCTGGCCCGACCGCATGAGTTTGACCTGGTCCAGCACGAACGCGATGACGTCCGCCTGGTGCGTCTTGTGGATCCGGTTGTACAGCTGTACGAGGTACTCGTTGTTGTTGACGATCTCCTTGAGCTGGTTGCTGTGCTGGTTACCGATGAGATAACTCATCATGCAATCCAGGTTGCTCTTGAACTTGGCCGCCTCCTGGGCAACGTCGTACAGACCCTGAATCAGGTCGTAGTCCGTCTTGTCCCGAAGGTACTTGTTGGCAAGCATATCGTAGTACAACAGATGCTCCCGACTGTACCACTTAGCCGCCTGGGTTGTCTGAGATCCCGAGTTTCTGACAATGTCATAGATGAGGCCATAGATGGTCACCATGTCGTGCTGTACATCGCAGGTAGAGTAGCCCTGCTCATTACGGGTCAGCCAGTTGTTGAAAAATGCGTCAATCTGATGTAAGATGAACAGTCAAGAAGACAAACCGCAGTTTGCAATTCAGGATCAAGTGTGTGTCCTTGATCTACCTCACCTTCAATGGTCTTTTGAAGTGGTGATGACACATCATACAAGTTGTTTCCTTGCTGCTTCCGAGTGCTCCGTCGGAACATAGTCTTATTTGACGAATTATTTTATAACTGTGGAGGACGATGTTTGACCAACCTCGTATAACAATGGCCCGGATGGGGGCAAATCTGATCCAGGATACCGGGAAGCAGTACCAGCAAACCCGTCAATTTCAACTATAAACAAACACTGGAAACAAAGATTGGTGTCTATGGTGTTTAGCGCCATTCTAACACACGTAGAACTGGAACGAGCCAAAAAGGCGTTCGATGCATTTGACAAAGATAGCTCAGGAAGGGTTAATATCTGGGAATTGAGAGAAATTCTCGAGGGTTTGTATCACACGCCACCTCTAACACAGCTATCGGCCAGCCACCCACAGATGAAGAGTTGATTTCGATTACCGGAGAGGTAGAGGCTGACGATGAGGGTCTACTCCGTTTGTACCGCCTGTTCCCCGTCTTACGTAGCGTTTGAGGAATTCGTGAAGCTTCTGGAGACCAAGAAGGAGCAGAGCGGACAGACTGGCGAGGACACCGACACTCTGGAGGCGTGGATCGCTCTCGGGGGCAAAGCTGACCGTACTGGGAAGATTGCGGTCGAGCACTTCCAGCGCCTGATCGAGGACCACGGAATGGCCCTCAATGTCGAGCAGATCCTGGTCGCTAAGATCGAAGCACGCATGAAGGCGTCGATCATGTCCCGGGCGAACGGGCCACGGACGATTGTCGCTCCCAAGGAGATTGAGTTCGACACGTACTCCGAGATCTGCTCCATCGACGAGCCGCTCTTCGGCGAGGAGTGAGCACACTGTGTACAAATAAATCAACGCACCGGGAGAGAACGGAATGTGTTCGTGGTTGTGTTGTGTGTTTATCGTGTCTGTCTAGTCGCGTTGGCGCAACAAAAAGGACAAATGGAGCTGCCCTGTCCGTGAACGAGGAATGGACTCACCGGTTCAGTCCTTCGCACACCTGTGTAACAGCTCGTCTGTAAGCTGCTCGGCCTGGGCCTGCCCGTCAGTCAGTCCAAGGTCCTGAACAACGCCTATCACATCGTCACGCGAAGCACCATCCGCAATAACCGCAGCAAGATGGGTGGCTACCGGGTCCAGGTCTGGGAAGTCGAGCGGTAGATCGAGTGCACGGGATAGTGCAGCACGACACGCGTCGAGGGGGTTGGAGGAGGAGGAATGGGCCGAGACGGTGGAGCTCAGCCAGCCGGTCTCCAGAGAGTACACACGAAGGTCGGAAGTGCAATCACATACATGTTGGATCGTTTCCCGGCAGAGTGGGCAGACTGGGTGTCTGCACTGGTCTAGCCAGCGGAAAACGCAGTGACTGCAAAACAGATGGCCGCACGGATGAAGAATCGAAGGCTGTTGGATGGCTGAGTGGCACACTGGGCATGTTTTCACCTCACTAGTACTGGAACTAGCTGTAGCTTCATCCATACCATCGAAAAACTGCTCCACCTTAAAATGCACATTTTTTTCTGGGGTCACACATGCTTGTCTCGACCGTTGGGCTGTCACCATCTAGCTTGTTCGTGTTGGTGTTGTTGTTTACTGCATTCATCCGGCCTTTCCCTTTTGGTTGTACGGGATCTGCAACGAACTGATCTCTCCTTCGACAAACGCGCCCACCAGCGGCCCCACCTCGCGTGCCATAACCAGCAGTGCGGTTGCCCGCGTCGAACACGACCACAACATCCTGCTGCCCCTGCCCTTCGTCACCCGGTGGACCCCCAACCCCCGGCCCTCCAGCCTCACGAGTGCCTGGGCGACCGCCGTGGGGGTGTGGGCGGCATACGTCAGCCCGTCTGTTTGACGAGTCGACGCCATACCGGCCACAAAGAGGTAAATCGAATAGACGCGGTCGAGGTCAAATGGGATGCGAGTGTCGTTCGGGTTAGTCGCCTTCTTGGAACGGCCGGTACCCCGTGGGCCAGCAACCTTGACATCGCAATAAACCGCCCGGTCGTTGCCCGGCGGGGTGATTGACGCCAGTCCAGCACATAGGTGGACCAATCCGCCCTGCCCCCCGCTTGTCGCCGGCCTGTCGAGCGTCGTCTGTCGATAAATATGTCCCAGCAACCGACCAGACATCTCAAACGGCGAGTCACCAACTACAGCCTCAACGAGACCGGACCGGACCTCGTCCTGGGTCGTCCAATCGGGATGGACAAATGTTGCGAGGGCGAGGGCCGTGTCGATAACGGTGGGCAGTGGGGCGGCAACCTCCATCACGAAACGCGCCGCCAGCCGACTAAAGTTGGCGATGGTATCGCTGCTCCAGTTGTTGGAGATCGTGATGGCCGACTGGGCTAGGTGGTGTGTGAGAATTCGCTCGACATGCTGCAGCTGGTGAAACTCGCTACCGAGGGCCACCTCCGCGTCAAAAAATATCCCCTGATCGTGGTACGGCGTCACCCTGGTTGCGTGGTCGCATTCGCTGACCACTGTCATCCCAACCTCGACGGCAACGGACATAACGAGGGTCGCTGACGGCAGAGCGGCAGGAGAAGGCTCGTCAAATGTGATCACCACTGGCCGGCTCTTTTTTGCGGCTGTACGCAGCGCCTGGACAGCAAGGTTTGACGTTTTGGGGAATGATTCATCAGGAATGAGAAAGCCGTCGTAGAAATGGTCCTTGAGCAGCTGCACTGCAGTGCTGATCCCGTACTTACCAATCAAATCGTGGTTTTGAATGTGTATAACTCGCCAACCTAACTGTTCCGCCGCCTGCTTCACGAGAACCGACTTACCAGAGCCGCTGCTCCCCGCTAACCGAACTAAAGAACATGACTACATAAGATAATTTTGCGTATACCAACCTGTAGACACTTTACGAGGTCTGCATGTCTGTCCTTAAAGATTACAGGGAAATCAAGCGACATTTCAAATCTCCTACTTCGAATTATTAATAAATCGTTTTGTTAGTTCAATACCGTATAGCGGTGCGTCCAGCGGTAGCACACGCTGTGGCTCATTTCATTTCAGATACTGCGACATAAAAAATTGAAAATCGAAACACATGCTGCATCAGGACTGGAAGGAGCTTGAGGAGGTCATCGACAACCTCCCGGACAAGGAAAACTACATCGATGCCCCTGGCGTCATCCCCACCAGCGAACACATGTTCCGAGCCCTTGACGTCCTTCCAGCTCGAGCGCAGGTGGTCATTTTTGGGCAGGACCCGTACCCACGTGCCGAGAGCGCGGTAGGTCAGGCGTTCAACGATGGGAAAGTGCGTCAGTGGACGGACCCGATGTCTCCTTCGCTCCGTAACATCATCAAGTCCGTCCTCCTCCACGAAGAGCTGCTTCGCGACCCCAAGGCCCCCGTCGCTGAGGTCCGCGCCGCTCTCTCCCGCGCGTCATTTGCCCCGCCCCCCGCGTGGTTCAAGGCCACCGCTCAGCGCGGCGTCATGTGGATCAACACCGCTCTGACGTTCTCCGGGAAGACACCGGCTGAACTCAGGCGTCACCAGGAGTTCTGGCGCCCCGTGATCGAGAAGGTGGTGGACATGGTGACTCATGCCCGTGCCGAGGCAGGCGTCGCCTTTGTGTTGTTTGGAGGGCACGCTCAGAAGCTTGAGTCAATAATCAAGGCTGCGTCCAAGGCTGTCGAAGGTGAGGCGGCTGTGCGTGTCGTCAAGCTCCCCCACCCAGCCCGGGAGGGGTTCCATGCGGGTGACGTCACGCCGTTCAGCGCCGTTCACGCCGCCCAGAAGGAGCTTGGCCTGACCCCGATCGACTTTGTGGTCAAGTCAAAGCGCAAGGCGTGGCCAACAGCGGGCGAAAAGAAGGCGTCGGAATAGGCTGGTATCGAGGGGCGTCCTCGCACTGGCATAGGGCGCTCTGTTTGATCCGCAAAGCACGACATGGTCAACCGTATCAGATAATAAAGCTAATAGGATTCGGATACCGGCACATGGTCGATGATGACCCACACGCCGCGTTCGAATGAACATATATGTGATTCCTTTTTATAGGTGCCAAAAGGTGGACATCGGTCCCCAAACAAAAGGAATGTCGGAATCACCTGACAGTGCATCTCTACACTCTGTAGCAAGTGATCAGTCCGTACATTCAGCATCGGAATATGCCGATGAGCATATGGCAGAGAGTTCTGGCGATGAACCGTTTGTAGCGGCGCTTCAACGGCCGAACGAGCAACAGAAGGCGCATCAAATGGATGAAAACATCCGTTCCGCCATCGCCCGCATGGCAGGTATCGACTCTGCGCCTAACTACTCTGTTTCTCTCTACTCTGGGAACCAAGGGCAGAAGGTCTCGAGCATCGTCGATGGTAGGGGAGATGCGGCCGATGGCGTCGCTATCACCATTCCCGAACGTCCCGGGCTTGTCCAGCGCGTCAAGTCGCGCATTCCGTTTCTCGGCAAGAAGAAGAAATCGCCCAAGGGCCTCGGGACGGTCACTGGTGTGCTCATCCCCTGCACACAGAACATTCTGGGCGTTATCCTGTTCCTGCGACTGACCTGGATCACAGGTGAGGCCGGGTGGCTCGGCACGGTCGGTATTGTATCCCTCTGCGCCATATCAACCCTCCTCACAGCGATCAGCATGTCAGCCGTCGCCACCAACGGCCAGGTCAAGGCCGGCGGCGCGTACTATATGATATCGCGCTCTCTGGGCCCCGAGATGGGCACGTCGGTCGGTGTGCTCTTCTTCCTGGCCACCACGGCCGGCTGTGCCATGTATGTCATCGGTGCTGCCGAGCTCTTCCAGTCCATCTTCTCCTGGGCACCACAGGGTGTCTGGGGCGTCCGGCTGCTCGGCCCTGTCTTCCTCGTAGCGGTGGTAGCGGTCGTCCTCCTCGGAGTCAAGGTTGTTTCTATCCTAGCTCCCATCTTCTTCGCCGTTATGCTCCTGTCCATCGTAGGCATTGTCATCGGCCTCATCGCCCTTCCCCGGGCTAGTCTCCCGGTATCCGCCTACCCAGGCGTGTGGAACTCGACTCCCATATCCAATTTCCTATCCAATGCCCTTCCATCGACCGCCCTGTCATCATTCGCCGGACTCTTATCCGTCTTCTACCCCTCTGTGACTGGCATCATGGCCGGCGCCAACAGGTCCGGTGCCCTCAAGAACCCAGCGCGGTCCATCCCCGTTGGCACCATCTCGGCCATCGCCATAACCACGACGCTTTATCTGATCATCGTGACGCTCTTCTCAATGAGTATCGATGGCGACACCCTGCGCGCCACGGGCACTGAGGTCGCCGGGAAGCGATTCTTCCCTATCGCCGAGGTCACCTGGCCCACCGTCTGGCTTGTTAACGCGGGCATCTTCGCCTCTACGATCGGAGCCGCCCTCCAGTCATGTACCGGTGCCCCCCAGCTCCTACAGGCGATCGCTGCTGACGGTTTGATCCCGATCCTCCGCCCGATGTCCCGCACAGACTTCAGGAAGGAGCCCATCGTAGCCCTCGGCGCCACGGCCGCCATAGCGTTCTGTGTGATCCTCATTGGCGACATGAACCTGGTCACCCCCATCACGACCATGTGTTTCATCATGTGCTACCTCTCGGTTAACTTCTCGTGTGCACTCCAGGGTATGATCAGATCCCCATCATTCCGCCCGACATTCAGATTCTACTCGTGGAAGATCGCTGGCCTGACCATGGTGCTCTGCCTCGCCATCATGTTCGTCATATCATGGGTCTACGCCGGCATCTGCATCATCTTGACCATCGCCATCTACAAGTACGTCCAGTTCGTCGGTGTACAGAAGAATTGGGGCGACGGGCTCAGGGGCTGGCGGATGCAGCAGGCCCGGTCCGCGCTGCTGACCCTCGACGAGCTCAAGGCCTTCCACCCCAATAACTGGAGGCCCCAGCTGCTCGTGTTGCTCACCCTGGCCACCCCCGAGCGGGTCATCGCCCACTACCAAGGCCTGGGTCCCTCCGCCCTACTGTCGATGAGTCGTCACTCGTTCATGCCGGCCATCACTGCTTCCGTGAGTCAAAATGCTGGTGATCCGTTAGCTACCATCCACACCGCCCAACACCCGGCCGCCATCGAGCCCAAGGAGGAGGACTCCGACACGGTACACAGTGACGTCTCCGAGCCCGTCGCCGGCCCGCCCCTCACCCCGCTCCACCCCGAGCTGATCTCCTTCGCCGCCCAGCTCAGGAAGTCCATGGGATTGACTGTCGTGGGGGCCGTCGTAGAGGGCCACGCGTCCGACACGCCCGACCTCCGTAACGCCGTGACGGATCATGTCGACGCCCTCATCGCCCGCACCAAGCTGCGTGGGTTCGTCCAGGTCATCTCTCAACACGCAGAGACCCGGGCCGATGCCGAGCTCCTCGGGGCTGCCAGCCTTATCCAGAACTCGGGCCTCGGTCAACTCAGACCTAATACGGTGTTGACCGCCTGGCCGGGCGACTGGAAGAACGCCAACAGCAGCACGAGCGCGTACCGCTTCTTCCGGCTGTTGTTGGCGGCTGAGAAGGAGGGCATGGCCGTCGCCCTGACCCGGTGCCTGCACGGCATGCCGACCCCCGCCGAGCGCGCCACGGGCACGGTCGACGTGTTTTGGTTCCTGCATGATGGCGGGCTGCTCCTCCTGCTGCCGTATCTCCTCCGGAAACACAAGACGTGGCGCCGCGCGTCCGTGAGACTGTTCACTGTGGCAGAGCCCGGGGATGACCCCGAGAAGCTCCGGGCCGGCATCGAGGCCCTCGTGGCGCGCGTCCGCATTGACATTGCTGAGGTCCGGATTCTCTCGATCGACACGGAGGTCCAGGAGTACGCGTTCCAGAGAACAATGATGATGCACGACAGACTAGCCCTACTGGACCAGCTACACCGACCTGCAGCTACTGACGCCGATGCCGTGCTCGATCGTGTGAAATCTCCAGTCCACCGCCCGAGGCCGTCGTTCGCAGCCCGGACGGACGACACGGTGATCAAGATGGACAACGCCATCAAGATTAACTCGCTCATCAAGGCCCAGCAGGACGGGGTGACCGAACTCACCATCGTCAACATGCCTGGCCTCCGCCGCCTGACCGAGTCGCGTGCCGTCGAGCACATGGAGTACCTGGACGCGTTGACGGACGGGGTCGGGCCGTGCATCCTGCTGAAGGGGTCTGGGAGAGAGGTCATCAGCGGGTACAACAAGTGAGTGTATGATAAATTCGCGGAGCTGACCTGGTTAAGGGCACGTTAATGTCGCGTGTCTGGAGATAGCTGGCGAGAAGCTCCGGGAATCAGAGTGGTGATGGTGAAAGAGGCTATATTGTTTTGTGGATGTCTTCCGTGATGACAACATTACGAATATTCCTTGTCTACAGTAGCTAGACAACACAAACAAGTACTATGGCTGATACACCATCCGTTGATAACGATATGGCGCTGGTAAGCCCTTCCCTCGATGAGGAACCTTCGACAGCGCCTCCCAAACGCAGCTTCAAGAGGTCTACAGGCATTCTTCTCACGCTCACCGGCCTCTTCATCGCATCTTTCGTCATTCCGCTCGTCCTATCCCTTTCCGTCACTGAGACGATGGATCGGGCCATGAACGATGCCGAATTCGCCCGACAGGAACAGGAGACCATGACGGACTCCCACATCCTGAGGGCGTACAACGAGGAGCTCATCGCTGAGATCGAGTCGCGTCTGTCCAGCCGCGACCCCGACGATGCGCTGGTCCACCACGTGCGTGCGGAGCTCCGCACGGCCGTCGACGACGTGAGCGGGCTCAAGCGGCTGCTGGCTCTCGTAGAGGAGGCCGACACGCCTGTCGTGCCTCTGCGTGATGACCCGCATGTTGAGAAGGTCGACATCGATGACCCGATCGAGTTTACCCCAGTCGAGACCCATGAGCCCCTGTCACCACGGATGAGTGAAGACAGTGAAGAGAGCGAGGCATGGGCCGAAACCTCCACCACGACCATCCAGACAGCCACCGAGGCTAGCACTGAAGAAGAAGAGGATGAGGACACTGGAGAAGGTGAGATAGCTGTTGCCGACGTCGACGAGCCCGTCCGCGAGGAATGGGTGCCTGACGCACACGTCGCCGTGCCCGAGGGCGAGGACCTCGAGCGGAACCCAGAAAACGTTGGAAGGCCGACCAGCTACGAGCCCGTCGTGCAGCCCGAGAACGAAGAGCCACCGATGGAGAACCTGCGGAACCTCGGCGAGCTGTTCGATTTGTAGGTCATGAATATAAACCAGTACGTGAACCTACCCTACCCTTTACTATCTACCTTACCTTACCTTTCCATTGCACGGGCTTGGGCCTGCAGTGACTTCTTCCTGGCCGTGCTTGACCCGCTGCGAGCCGACTTCAACGCTCCCCGGGCCGACTTCTTGGCCGTACCCCTGGCTGACTTCTTCCCACCCTTCCCACTCTTGGCCACCGCCGCACCGAGGTTCGCCAGAGCCGGCACCGGCGCCTGGACGGGTGCGGGGCTCTTCACCTTTGGAAGTGTCGCCAGCTGGGCCTCGATATCGGCCAGCTCTGCCTCCATCGCCTCCATCTCTTCGGCGCGCGTCTTGAGCAGCTCTGCTCCGTCGGACATGAACTTCTCGTGGTCAGCCTTGCCATCAATCTCGGCCTGTGCCGCCGCCTCGAGCGCTGCCTGGTCAGCCTCGAGCAGGGCCCGCTCTCGGTCCGCGTGCTCCTCCGCCTCCCTGATAGCCGCGTCGCTCTCCGCCTGAGTGGCTTTGAGTGTCTCTGACTTGTCTGCGATCTTCGTCCGGATGGCATCGGTCTCCTGCTCGATCTGCTTCACCTGGGTCTTCATGCTGGCTTCCTTGGCTGAGTACTGGCTCTTGATAGCGTTTGTCTCATCCTCCACGGCCCCGACGTACGTCTTGGCCCTGCTGCTGGCCTGTCTCTCGACTTCGAGTTCCTCCTTCACGTAGCCGAGAAGTCTCTCGCTCGAATGAAGCTTAGCGAGCTGCAGCTGCATCGTCTGCGGCCTGCCGTGCTTGGTTGCTAGCTTGTTTCTCGCGCACGCCTGTTTTATGGTCCGGATCGCCCCATGGCTCACCTGGTTACCGGTGATATCAACCTGCAGCACGGTACTGCAATGCAGAGCGATCTGGGCGATGGTAGAACCGCTCACCTCATCGATATGGTTGTCGCCCATCTTCAACGAGGTCACTGTGCCCGAGCTCGTGCCGTCAATCAGCCCAGGGCCGCGACCGGCCGCAGCTCGGGCCAACGCGACAGCAGCTTCGCCTCCAAACCTACATGTCGTGAGGTCGAGTGTCTTGAGCTCTGTACGCGGGATGACAGCCGCGATTGACCGTACCAGATCGTTGCCGAGCGGGTTCTTGGCGAGCTTGAGGTCCGTCAGGCTGGGGGTCAGCAGCAGATCGTCCACAAGGGCCGACGTACACGCGGCTGAGATCCCGTTGCTCGTCAGGTCCACCGACTGGATGCTCATGCATGATGCGAGGGCCGTGCACAGCGCGTTGGCGCCTTCTGCCCCGAGGCCGCAGCCCCTGAAGTTGACCACACGGAGGGCGGCGTTATCACGGAGGTTGGCGCAGAACAGTGCGAAGTGGGGCCCGTGGGCGGGATTCCTGGCCAGGTTGAGGTACTGCAGTGAGCACGACTTGATGGCCGGGCCTAGATAGTTGGCGAGAGCGAGCCCTGAAAGGCCATTATCCGCAAGATGCAAGGTGCGGAGCGTGCTGTTGTGCGCGAGGCCCTCTGAGAGCGCCACAATGCCGTTGGTGTCGAGATTGTTGTCACTCAGACCCAGAGTCTCGATAGTCTTGTTACGAGCTATCAATGTCGACAGCGACCCGCACCCAGCCTTGTTCCCACCACCGATATCGTTCCCATTGAGACCCAGGTACCGGAGCGTCTGGTTGTGGAGCAGTCCATCGGCCAACGCCGCCACAGCCTCGGTGCCAATGCAGTTGGGGTGGTAGAAGCGTCGGCTAGAGCCTAGCTCGAGGTGCGAGAGGATGGTATCGTATTTGATGTCCTCTGCAAGGGCGAATATGGCGTCGGGGCCTATGTCGTTGTTGCCGACGTCGAGCCTCTCCACCGTCTGGGACATCTTCATGGTTTGAAGGACCGCAGTCATGCCCACGCCGCGGATGACGTTGCCAAATAGATCTATGTTGGTCAATTGGGTTCCTTCAAGTCTTTTCAGAAGTGTGATGGTCGCTGTCGGGCCGAGACGGCATTTCGGGAGGACTAATTGGCCAGCAGGAGACGATTCGGCCGTTTCAAGAAAGATTTCCAGACCTTCCTTTGTAGGTGATTCCCCTGTATCCTTACACAGGGACAAATACACTTCCTGGTAAAGGCTTTGCTGCATTTTTTGCTTGTGGAAGTGATGCCACTGATTTATAGATACCAGCTTCTCAGCGAATGTGGGAGCGTGAAACTAAGTATACATCCCACCCAACTGCCAAGTCAACTTTCAACTGGCTTCCCTGCTGAAATTATCTCGCCTCCTGAAATAATCCATCATAGAAATGCCGAGAACAAGTGAATGAACTTTACATATGATGGTTGATGTCGCCTCAGTCCGAGTTGGCGCCATACCTTTCGATCGCCTCGATAATTTCGCCATAGTTCGTCTCGCACCCCTTCTTCCCGCCGCCGGCCTCCTTGATGGCCATCGTCGCCGTCTTGAGCACCTTGACCACCTGGCTGATTGCTGCGCTGGTCGCCACAGCCACAGGGTCCACCGCCACGCGGGGATGCGGCTGGATGGACACGGGCATGAACTGTCCGTCGCCAAACGTCTCATTGGACACCCGAACGAGCGAAAATGCCGTGTTCTGGACCAGAGGCGCCTCGGGGGCATCCGGGAGCGGCTTGGCACCGGGACGCCGTGAGTTCGCGCCGCGCGGCTTGGGCTGAGTTTTGGCGGTGCTGGTGCTCAGGACTACGCGCTCATTCTGCATCTTGTTGAAAAACGTAACGGGTTTGACCAGAATGAGGTCGGAATGCTGGGCATACACCGACGCACAGAATGAGAAGGTCCGGCCGTCGTCGTTGGGGCGGGGGTCGCCGCCAGCACCGTGGGAACACCCAGTCAGACCGGCAAAGAACTTCCACGAATCTACAATGTGGTTCTGACCGAACGAGAACCCAGTCGCCCACATTATGACGGGCGGGCGGGCATTGACGTGCGGCGTGGCGAGGCCGTCCTCGACGTCATCGCTCTCGTCCTCGCACCTCGCCGCGTTGACGGCGAACTCGACGGTGACGAACCCAACGAGGTCAGGGGCCCCGCGGAGGAGATGTTTGGTGACGGCTGCGGCGTGTTCCTGGCACTTCTCGACGACGAACCGGGAGCATCTTGAGGGGTAGACGATGCCGGCGGGGGTGACCTCGCTGGACATAACCCTGTCGACAGCCGTGAGCACCTTGATATCGCCTGCGGGACTGACGGACATGACCACGGCCACCCGGATATCTGTTGGGTCCAGGGCCTCGACGTATCCACCGTGGATCGCCATAGATGAGACGACTGAGTCAAACGTCGCGGAGCGGTCACGGGAGACCACCCGCAAGAATGACGGCGACCCGAGCATGCTGTCGATGTGTGCGAGGGCCCGCTTGCCCTTGAGCTTGCCAATCTCGGCCTTGGTGGGGGGCTGGGAGCCGTCCGCCTCGAGGGCGATGAGCTCCTCGTTGACCTCCGTGCTGGCCTCCTCGATCACTTCCATCACTTCATACCGATCCACAATTATAGCTTGCCGGAATTGACCATCCTTGACTCGCACTATAAACTTGTTGATCGCCTTGAGGGCGCCGTTCGTGACAAGGTGAATCAACATGGCCGGCAACTGGCGGGGCATGATGGCGTCGAACCCGCCCAGGAACGGCACCGCGTGGCCCTTGATGGAGACGAACACGTCTCTCGGCGCCTTCTGGGCAGCCCTGAGGTAGTCACTTGGCATGGGGCCCAGTACGGGCAGGTATAGCCGCGCGGACACGCTGGGCAGCAGGGTGTGGGCTGTGGTGCGACGTCCAGTGCGGAGGAAGGCGAACGGATCACCCTTGGCATAGTACTTGGTGATGCGCTGGAGATAGCGGTCGCTACTGGCCATCAGAGCTGTGAGGGTCGACGCGGCGGGGCACACCCGCGCGAGGACGCTGCACACCGCGGGCTCCGGCTCTACGAACAGGGCGCGGGACAGGGGGTTGGTCTGGGCCGCGTCCAAACCCATGGCCAGACACAACGTCCGGCTGGCATATCTATAAACAAGAGAAGTCGAGTCGAGATACGGGCTAGATTCGACGTGACCATCCGTGACCCTCGGCGTGGTAATGTATATCAGCTGTACGCGTGGGTTGGCTAGCTCGAGCAACACGGCCGGGTTAACAGCGTCGGACCACGAGGCCCCGCCCATGGTGGCGTCGCTGACGTACACGAGGTAAATGGGCTCCTTGGAGAGCGACTTGGTGTAGAACGTGCGGGCGAACTGAGCTCTATGGGCGGCGCACTGCTCTGTGACGGCCTGTTGTCTAGCTCGTCGGAGGGACCGGATCTTGCATCGGGCGAGGAACACCCTAGCTACCGTCTGGAGGGTGAGTCGGGCGTGGATGCCCCGCAGCTCGTTCCTGTACCGGCGTCGGGTGAGTGCCATCCTCGCGGCGGCCTGGATGGTCACTGCCGCGTAGTGCGTCGCCCGGATGCCTCTGAACAACGCGCCAGGTGCCGCCATGGCCTCATAAATGGCGCCCGGGTCAGCGAAGCATCGCATGAGGACGTCTTGTTGAATGGTGGACAGTTGTGGGTGGTCTCTGACGGTCTCGAGAATTCGGGCCCCGTCGAGGAGACCGAATGGGATGTCGTAGATAGCGCAGTGACGCTCCAAGGCAAAGATGAGTTGGCCGATCGCCCCGTCGCGGTCTGCATTGAGGCGCCGGAATGACTCGTATTCCGGCGATTTCCGGATCGTGCCCATGACGACGGCAAACTGAAATGTTCCAAATTGATCCATGAGGTCGCGATAATCGCGGCCCTCCTCGACCTCCCCCTCCTCGGCCCGGGGTCGGGCACTCGGCTGCCCCGCCACCCGTCGTACCGGGCCGGGGGGTGAGCTCGACTTGGGCATGTCGGGTAGACCCGTCATGTCGAGCAGCACACTCGACTCGCCCGACCCGACTGATAGATCCGCGATGGACCCGAGTGACATGTCCGACCCGGCGTCCGAGACGTCCTGCTGGGTGCCATCCTCCTCCTCGATGGGCTCCTTGGCTCGGAGCGTCTTGCGGGTCTGGGCGGGGAGGGTGTTGGCAAGGGGCATGGCCGCACCCACGCGAGTCACAAGATCTAAACGGATGTTGCCGACCCCCGACTTGAGAGTCGAGTCATCAGCCACAGTGGTCCTATCCAACCTATGATCCGGGTGATGTAGGTTGGCCTGAGAGGCTGCGAGTGGCGGTTGGCCCATCGCGTTCGACAGCAGCGCCGGTGTGACGTCCGATAGCCTGTGGACCCGCCCTGACTCGATGAGTCTGAGGACGCCCTGCTGCAGGTCGTCGCCTGAGATGCGGGGGGGTTCATCGAGCGTGTGTTGCTTATCCTCCCACTTGACTCTGTCGTACGTGGGGTGGGCGGGCTTGACCACCTTGTACTCGCGTACCTTCTCCGCTGCGGGCTGCGCGCCCTCGAGCCTCTTCTTGCTCCATGTTGCGGCCTGTGCGGTGAACTCGGCGACGGTGGGGAAGCCCTGGCTCAGCTGGGCGGCAACACGGGAGCTGGAGGTCAGGTCCTTCATGGCTCGGAAGCCAGCAGACTCCCGCGCGCCCCGCTGAGGTCGTGGGTAGGCGTCCATCGGCGGCACGGAGTTGGGACGGGGAGGCGCGTTCGCCGAGGGGCCGTTAAGGAGCTGGTTGAGGCTTTGGGGTTCAATGGTGGTGTCAGTGATCACGTTAAGGAGCCTTCCGCTCAAATACGCGATATCTGTCTGCGCATTGGCGACAGACGCCTGCAGAATCGCTGTACTAGTTGTATTATCAAGTGTAGACCCCAGATTCTGCAAGGTCTGGACAACCTCCAGGAGCACGGCACCTACACGCTCTTGTAAGTGCGGTTGCAACTGAGGTTCTTTCGAATTAACCACCATGACAGCAGTTTCTGACAATATTTTCCTTTTCAGTCGATTTAGAAACAAGCCTGGAGGGCTGGCCAGAGTAGGTGGGAGGAAACAACCACTCCCGGTATACAGACCCTAACGATCGGGGGTTTGTGATATTGTGCGGTGAGATTTTAACTTGCTTCCGTCCTTCAAGCCTTCGGGCCTGTCGGTTCTTCGCAGTCTTGATGCCGGCTCGCCAGAGTCGAGAGACGATAAGGTGTGAGATGAGATAAGCATGGGAGTGCATTGGCGTCGCAAGTCTACCTATGGCCCAATACATACCAATATACTCCACTGGCGGATCGACGACACCATCAGTGGCCCATATCAGGACACTGTAGCCCACGACTGGAGCCGCCATGCCTATTAAGCGGGTGAATATTGGCCATAAACTGCACAAGAAGAGATTACCGCGGCTGCTTTTTGATCGTTGATCGCACTGAGGGAACAGTGATTTTGAGATTATGATGACGAAAACTGTGGCACCACCAGGCGTCACTGCGTTGGTTACGGAGGCTGGCGTCGCTGGTGTTAATCAATCAATCCTGATTCACTTTATAGCTCCTCACAGAAAGGGAAAGACATGAGGCTGACCGCAGATGAGGTCATCTCTGGCATTGTGTCGTTTGCCATCTATGTGACAGTCTTTGGAATCGTTGTTTCCGCCATCGTGATCGATCTTTCAAGGTTTGTGCGCAATCCCAACCAATTTCTCACTCAGGAATGTGATGGGCCATCCCCGTAAGTTTATCCTTCTCCGTACAGGCAACTGGCTCATCATGGGTCTGTCGTACGCCATGCTTTTCTTCGGGCGGTACAACTGGGCCGCCATCAACACTGAGGAGGTGCACACGGCTATCGGTGTGTCCAAGACCGAGTATGGGTCAATTATCACCAGCGGCCTGTGGTCCTACGCGATCGCCACCATCGTGAACGGCTCGATTGTCGACAAGATTGGTGTCCGCAAGGGTATCATGATTGGCTGCTTTGGCTCTGGCACCATGAACCTCGTGATTGGCCTGTTCTTCTTCATCGTCAAGCCTAAGACCCACCTGTGGCTCCCCCTCTACTGGGTGTTCGTCGCAGTCAACAACGTCTTCCAGTCTTTCGGCTCTCTAGCCATCTGCAAGCTCGGCGCCTATTGGTACCACATCAAGGAGCGCGGCGTGTTCTCGGGCTGCTTTGGCGTCATCGTCGGCTTTGGCTTCTTCCTCGCCCTGAACGTCAACCAGACCGTGATGGGCCACATTGGGTGGCGTTGGTGCTTCATCGTTCCCGGCGTGTGCAACATCACCATCGCTTGCATCGATTTCTTCGTCGTCCGCTCCAACCCCGTGGAGGCTGGCTTCCCCGCCATTGAGGAGATCGACGTCGAGACCGGCAAGGCCGTCGACCACGCCGCCCAGGATCAGCAGGGCTTCTTTGATGCCGTCCTCAAGGTCATGCGCCAGAAGATCTTTATCGTGCTCTCCCTTGTCGAGTTCTGCCTCGGGTGGTGCCGTGACGGCGTCCTCACGTGGTACACGGACATGATGGGCACCCTCTTCGGCGCCCAGCCCGGCTCGGCTCCCCTCCAGCTGGCGTCCGGCATCGTCACCGTCGGCGCCATGTTCGGCTCCCTCCTCGCCGGTGTGGTCTCCGACATCCTCTTCAAGTCCCGGCGTCCCCCCGTGGCCTTCCTGGGCATGGTGGGGCTGACGATCATGATCTGCCTCATCCTCATCTGCCCTGAGAAGTGGGTGATGGCCATCTTCATCGGTGTGTCGTCCTTCTTCTTCTCGTCCGTCCACGGCATCACCGTGTCCACGTGCGCCATGGACTTCGCTGGGTCAGGCAGCACAGGCACCGCCGTGGGCCTTCTGGATGGCACCCAGAAGTTCGGCTCGGGCTTCCAGTCCATCATTCTTGGCAAGATCATCTCGCTCGGCAACAAGATCTCCCCCCTGGGCATGGTCGGCTTCGGGTACAGGCTATACGCCCTTGCCATGATCCCTGTGGCCATCATCGGCACCATCCTCATCAGCGTGATCCTCTTTAAGAAGCCCCCGAC
>PPCM01000691.1_pt1 | contig 23490 bp, 35 predicted proteins | sample 1555541 | NCBI WGS metagenome assembly PPCM01 (sample SAMN05284479, study PRJNA326546) | Marine sediment metagenome, whole genome shotgun sequencing project. | isolation source: marine sediment | place: Germany: Wadden Sea | collected 2012-09-05 | reverse complement strand
TATGCAAAGCAACTGAAGTTAAATGTCATTGATGCAGGGCACTTTGAAACCGAAAATGTTTTTATGCCTAGATTAAAGACATTACTAGATGGATACTTTGAAAAGAAGTCATATGACATTAATGTTATGGTTTCAGAATCGAATGTTAATCCTTTCCAGTTGATTTAATTTAAAAATTATTGTATGATAGAGTTCGAGTTTGATAATTGATCGCATGCAATTGCATGAGGAAAGTCCGGGCTCCATAGAGCAGGGTGCTGGCTAACTACCAGTGAAGGCGACTTTAAGGAAAGTGCAACAGAAATAGACCGCCTACTTCGGTAGGTAAGGATGGAACGGCGAGGTAAGAGCTCACCAGCATATAGGCGACTATATGGCTATGTAAACCCCACCTGGAGCAAGACCAGAATAGGAACTGAAGGGAAGCTGCTCGTTTCCCGTCCGGTATGGTAGGTCGCTTGAGCTTATACGGTAACGATAGGCCTAGAAAGATGATCAATCACGACAGAACCCGGCTTATCGTCAGACTCAAACCATTGAAAACACTAGCGGTCACAGCTAGTGTTTTTTATTTTGTCGCCAATTTGTCGCCATAAATTTCAGACGTTAATTTTTGAACTGCTGATTTCTGCATTTCTATGCTTACGTGCGAATAAATATTCAAAGTTGTATTAATATCTGCGTGACCTAAACGTATTTGAATAGTCTTGAAGTCTACTCCTTGAGCAACTAGTAAAGAGGCGTTGGTGTGGCGCAAATCATGGAATCTCACAGGTTTATCAATAGATGACTTTTTCATCAATTTGTTAAATCTCTTGGTATAATAAAGTGGATGAATACCTTTACCATTTTCCCAAGTTAAAACAATATCATATTCCTTATCATCATATACATTCTTGCAGTAATTCTCGCCATAGTAGAGTTTGTTTTTGTTTTGAACTTTCTTATACTCTTTAAGAAATGAAATCAAACCAGACGATATATATAAGGTTCTAATACTCTCCAATGATTTAGGTGTTGTCATATATGTATGGCCGTGTACATACACCAGATTATTCTTGATCTTCAACGTATTCTCTTTGAAGTTGATATTTTTCCATTCTAAACCAGCAAGTTCACCTCTACGAAGTCCAAGCTCTAATTCGAGTTGAAGGGCAACAGTAAATATATAATCACGATAACTACTAATATCTAATGTATCCAAAATTGAGAAGAATTCTTTTACACTTAAAGTATTACCTATAAACTTATCTCTTTTAGGACGATCAACAAAATCACAAGGATTACGTGATAACACTTGCATTTTGATAGCTCTATTAAAGATATTGTTTGTTAAAGTATAGATATGCTGCAGTGTTGTTGAGCTAATATCGGTAAGGGAATACTCTTTCAGCATCTTCTCGATATGTATTGGCTTAACCTTTTGTAACTTAAGATGTCCTAATCCTGGTCGAATGTATTTTTTAATTAAACCTCGATATCTCTCTGTTGTTGTTCTTTTTAACTTATCTTCAACAAATAATGCAAACCATTCATCAAGAAAATCATTGAAACTCATATTTGTAGGTTCAATGAATCCGCTTTCATATTCATTCAATGCATTTCTTAAGGCTGCTTGAGCCTCACGTTTTGTATCACCAGCAACTCTTTCAACTCTTTTTCTAGTACCCACTTGCGTTTCAATCTCAAAACAGTAATACCACTTTCTACCTCGTTTTCTTACGTATCCAGACATACTACACCTCCTAACTTTATGATACATGGATTAAATAAATGATTTTAAACAGAATAATCTGTGAAACAGATATTACTTACGATATATATTTATCAAATTAATAACTATCAAGGTATTCATAAAAATCAGGATCCCAAATATCAACAATCGTAATAGTAGGTAAATCCATAAGGTATAAGTATATCTCATCTCTTAACTGCCAGAAGCAGTCTTTTCGTTTCATTAGTTCTAATTTCTTAATAATAAAATCTTCTGTTACTTGAAAAAAGTCTGCAATATCAGATATCTTAGCCAATGTATTATGGCTCAAAAAGTCTAATAATAAATCAGTATCAATTAAATAGTCAATTGCCCATTTTATAGCCTTATTTTCTTGTTTCTCAATCATTAGGCTCCTATGATAACCATTTGAACCATAAGGAACATTATTTCCGATACAGGTAAAATAGTGACCGATTTCTTCTGCTAAGACACATTTAACTCTAGGTAAATTGTGTTGGAATCTAATATCATCAGATAATAAGATATAGGATGTTGTATCATCTTGCTCATAATAGCCAAGAAGTGATGCTGGTAATGTTGTTTGATCAAATGCTATGTCGTATTGTTGTATAATTTGTTTTAAATCTGATATGGTTTTCATAAACCTCCTATCGAACGTTTGTTCGTATTATTTTATCATAGGCGAACAATAAAATAAAGAATTAATTTTGTGATTTTTTAGATTTTGTATATCGATTGAAATATGAAATGATATATTCATTCATATATCTGTTTAACTAGATTTCCTATATTTTGTCTAGGTGATTAGCAAACTTCTTGTCAGTTCTAGATATATTAAGATTTAGAAATCCGCACTCCAAGTTATGAATAGCTCTATTGATACAAATAGATACTCGTTCAACTTTTAGATAATTTTATTAAACTATTTAGTCATTAAATCCATGAATATTCTGATGTATGTTAGCTTGTACTAATAATGTAGTAATGCATCATTCACTAATATATGATTCATAGGCCATAGAGTATATTATTACAATTATTATTTGAAATCAAACTGTAGTTCTCTTTTATTCTGTTAAATTATGGGATATGATTTAATTGGTAATGACAACCTATAATTGAAATGATAAGTATAGATAAGTTAAAGAGAGGGTGTGATGATGTTGAGTATTAGTAGAGGTTCTGAATGGAGACAGTGGGATTTGCATGTTCATACAACCGCATCGTATGACTATGGTTACAATGGTAGCGATGCTGATGAAAAGCTAGTAGAAGCATGGAAAGAGAATGGAATTGAAGCAGTTGCCATAACAGATCATTTTCTAATTGATAATGAGAAAATAAAGAAACTAAGAGAGCTGGCAGCTGGAGAAATAACAATATTTCCAGGGGTGGAACTTCGTGTTGATAAAGCGACTAAAAATCTACATGTGATTCTGATTTTTTCAGAACAGGAAGATGTTGATAGTTTAGCTAATGATTTTCGAGTTCTAATGAGAAATAGATTAGCAAAAGCTCCAGAAAGTAATGACTCGATATATTGGGACTTTGCTGATGTTGTTGATTATGCTAAAACTAAGAAAGGAATCATCTCTTTACATGCAGGGAAGAAGACAAGTGGATTAGATAGATGTATAACTAATCATACACCATTTGAAATTGCAGTAAAGGAAGAAATCGCAAGTGTAACAGGGATTTTTGAAATGGGTCAAAAGGTTGACATAGATAGTTATTTAGAGCATGTAATACCTGTGATTGGTAGTAAGCCTATGATAGTTTGCTCTGATAATCATGATCCTAGAAACTACACGAGGAAAGAAAAATTATGGATTAAAGCAGATATATCTTTTGATGGACTACTCCAAGTTTTAAATCATCCTGAGGAACGAGTATTTGTAGGTGATGTGCCACCAAAGATAGACAAGGCTGAAAAAGGTAAGAGTGTTTATATTGACTCGATAAAAATTAAGAAAGATGCTGATGCTACGAATCTAGATTCTAATTGGTTTGATATTGACATGCCTTTGAACAACGGACTATCTGTTGTAATCGGAAATAAAGGTAGTGGCAAAAGTGCATTTGCAGATGTACTCGGTCATCTATGTCAAGCTAATTCTATGAGAGAAGCATCTTTCCTTAATGGTGATAGATTTTTAAGAGGTCCTCAGAGGTTTGGTAACGATTACTCAGGTTCAGTTAAATGGTTGGATGGTAAAAAATTTAATATGGTGAAGTTGTCAGCTGATACGAGTGGCAATACAACTCAGTATGCTCAATATTTACCTCAAAAATTTATTGAAAGAGTTTGTACAGATTTAGATATAGCATTCCAAGATGAGATTAATAAGGTTATTTACTCATATGTAGATTCGACAGTTAGAGGTGAATCTAAGAATTTAAATGAGTTGATAGATACTAAATCACATCCGTTTCTAACTAGAATCAATACGCTGAAAGATGAGCTGTTTGAGCTGAATGCTCAGATAATTTCATTAGAAGGAAGATTAACATCACAGTATAAAAAAGAGACAGAAGATAACTTGTCTAAAACAAAGGAAATGCTAGACAGACATATTGCAACTAAACCAGCAGAAGTGATAAAACCTAAGAGCAAATTATCAGAAGAAGAACAAGGACGTCTCACTACATGTGAAGCAAAAATAGAAAATTTAAATAAAAAGATTGAGGATTCTAGAATAGACCTAACAACAAAGAATAGTGATATAAGTACTTTATCAAATACTATAACTGATATTTCGACAGTTACTAACTCTATAAATCAGTTAAATGCAAATCTTTATGAGATCAAAGAGAAGTATTTTGAAGAAGGAACAGAGTTAAAATTAACTTACACTGACCCCACAGAAATAATTAATAAGAAGATTGATGAGTTGAAGGTACAGAAAGCTGACTTAGAAAAAAAATTAGATGAGTCTGAATCAGCTACAATACTATCGCTATATAAGCAGTTAGAGAATGAAATAGTAGCTAAGAAAAGCATAATAGAGAAAGCTGATGTTGTAGAGAAGACATATCAAAAGTATCTTACAGACTTGGAAACATGGAATACTAAGAAGTCACAACTTGAAGGTAATGAGATTACCGAGAACACAGTAAAGTATTATGAAGTTGAGCTGAACAAGGTTGATAAAGACTACAAAGAATCTTATGAGGATTTAAAGACAAAGAGACTTGATAAAGTAAAGGAAATATTGGCTGAGAAAGGTAAGATAGTATCGATTCATTCTGAGGTTTATGAGCCAATTGAAAAGAAACTGACTGATCTTTTATATGACATGGAAGAAAAAGTTGATTTCAAGGCTAATGTAGTATTGAAAGACAAGGAAGCAGGTCAAAACTTATTGAAGTATGTTAATCATACTTTTGCAGGGATTTTCAATGGCAAAGATAAAGCTCATGTGAAGATGCAAAGCTTCTTAAGAGATACAGATTTTTCATCAGTAGCCAGTATACTTGAGTTTATTAGTAACGTAATGAAAGTTATTGATGAAAGCGTTGATGTGTTTGATAAATCCTCAGATATTGTGAAAGATAAGGCAGGATTTTATCGAAACCTGTTTGGATTGGATTATATTGGTGTTGAATTTAATCTTAATTACTCAGGTAGGGACCTTAAAGAGTTATCACCAGGCGAGAGGGGGATAGTCTTATTGATATTCTATCTTGCTCTAAATCAAGGTGAAGAACCATTGATAATTGATCAACCAGAAGATAATCTTGATAATGAGTCGGTTTATAAGAAATTAGTTCCATGCATTCGTGAAGCTAAGAAGAGAAGACAAGTTATTATTGTCACTCATAACCCTAATATAGCAGTTGCATGTGATGCTGAGCAAGTAATTCATTGTCATATTGATAAGAAGATGAATGAAATAACTTACTCATCAGGTAGTATTGAGAATGAGTCAATCAGACAAAGGATAATTGATGTTCTGGAAGGGACTAAACCAGCATTTGATTTAAGAAGTAAGAAGTATATTTTTCAAGAGTTGTAAGAGAACAATTGATAATTTAACTTATCATCTGTCATACAATTTGAAAGTTATAAGCCTGATTATCCTATGAGAGTTAGGATTTTTCAATAGATTAATAGAAGTGACGGGTTCTCTAGTTCTGGACAAATGGGAGGTCCCACCTAATTGGAACAATGACCTAATCAAATCGGTAAATGTATTTAAACATGGCGTAAAGTAGTCTTATTTTAACAGTATGATACACTTACTATTTTCGAAAGTGGACACACTAGTTGTCTTGACTTAAAAATATCTTGAAAGTTGTTTATCGTAAGAGTAATGCACAGGCAATCGAATAATTAGATAGAAAGGTGGTTTACATGAAATATCTAAGTTCTGAAGAACAGTTTGCAGAAATTCTAAATAATGAGGAAATTGGTCGAATTGAAGATTATGAATTAAGGAATATTAGGATGAAATATTGGAGAATGAAACACGAAGCTTTTCAAGATGAACACAGGATATCTGATGCAGATTTAGGTAAAGAGTATGACCGGATTAAAGAACTCGAAGACGCAGAGATTGAAGAATACAAAGTCCGTAAAGGATTATAGAGAAGTAGTGAAGGGAGAGACCGATGTCATGTATAGTATTTGATTTTTTAACAGAAAGCTTTTTATTTAATTCAAGTTATATTGAGGATGGGTACTCTAAGTTTAGTGATAGAGAACTTCAAGAAGAATTACTTAATTACCGTGAGTATGTTATAAATAATGTGAATGAAATATTTGATGAAGTTAAGGCAAGTAGTAATCTAACAAATACAACCATCGAGTCATTTGGTTACTTACCTGATTTAGATATGTTAAAGCGACTAGCTCTTTACATAGATAGAGTTGTTATTCCAGATCCACTTTTTGAGTGTACTGATATAAAAAGTGATAGCGATAATGCGTTAAATGAATACTTAAATCTGGATTATTCAACGAAACTGGATAGGATAAAGATTGTTGATGCAATAAAGTATATGAAAGGGAAAACAGAATTGACAGTTAGAAAGTTCATAGTCTATTTTCCAATTTCACAATTACATGAAAGAGATAAGGAACTGCCTCTCAAATACTCTAAAACTGCATTTAGTGATATTTTATCAGAAAATATTATGGAGTTCTTTTATGATAGAGCTATAGTCTCAAATGTAGCTATTGAGAACGGTAAGTTCAAAGTCTATCCTAACGAAAAGTTGAAGGTTGGTACTGCAATCTGTGTAGATTTTGATAAAGATGACCTGAGTAGAAGTGGATTGTTTCAATACATGAAATCGGAAATAGTTGAACTTAATGAAAAAACAGGAAGGTACATAAGTCGCAATTTCGTTCCAGATAATATCAGTGTTATGGAGTTTAATCATTGGGTTCATCAATCAGTTAATCAAACTGCAATTAAAGTTTATGATGATGTTTTTAAAGAGCAAGTATTAGCAAGAGAGTTGGATTGTATGTATCTTACTAGTTCACAACTAGTGGCGAATTTGTTAAAAGTATCAGTACCTCAAAATAGTATTAATGCTGAACTTGCTAATCTAGGTTTACAGTTTCAGTTGCCAGTTATTCATAATATATCGTTAGAAGACATTATCAGAATAAGATATGACAATGGCGAAGCATTTCACAACTTCCGGAACGAGTTGAATGCTAGATTGCTTGAATTGCGAGGTGTAGATGATTCAGATGAGCTTATCAGAAGAATTGAAAATATATCATATCAAATGAATGAAATTCAAGTTAATGATGTGGATAAAGAGATTCGTAAACTTAGAAAGATGTTAGGATTGGATACAGTGATTCTCACTGGAAGTCTAATAACGGGATTTTTATCAGGGGGTATTGGTTTGATGGGTGCAGCTGGAGCTGTTCTCAAGGGTGGTATAGATTATGGGAAATATAAGATTGATACTAGAGAAAACAACAGTTATTTCCTATGGAAATTAAATAAGAAAGCGTGGAAGTAAGTTATACTTATTAGTTGTGAGGACTAGTGATTATGAGAGCAACTAGGTTGTTAAAAAAAGATTAATCATCTCTTAAATAAGAGGCAGGCAATTGGAGAATAATTATCCTTACATATGAAATAGATCATTGAGCTAACTTTAAATTGTTGGCTCTTTACAATATTCTGACTTATGTGGGAGAGTGCAATTTTAGGATTACCTGTGATATAATAAATTTAGAATTATTAGGAGTGAACGAAACTAAAAACATTATGTATTAGTGTATGGAAATAGGTGATTAAACGCAATAAATACTTTTGCTTTTTATTCTAACATTCGGATTTACAATGTTGCTAATTGATTGTAGTAATGATACGAAGCTAATCGATAATTCTATTGCTGAATATAAAAATCAACTTGGTATAATTAGTTTAGGATTACTTAGAGCGAAATAGAGTTTAAACAAGATGCGTTGAAAGAAAAGAACTCATCACTTGAGCAAGTCAGAAAGTTACATTGAAAACAAAAGATTTTGGTCTAAATTTAAGAAAAATAAAAGCATTTAATATAGTTAGGGGAAAGTCATGGATAAGAATAGGAAGTTTAAAAACCTGAAAATTGATTGGACAAATCTTTTAATAATCAGAGATGATTTATTAGGGGATTTTTCCTATAGTTTCGAGAACACTCCATATGACTATTTAGAATATGCAAAGGAAGATTTCAGTTCATTAACGACAAGAGGGTTTATAAATGCAATCACAAATGCGAAACGTTCGATTGATTGCCAAATTGATTCGATTATAATTGCCCTTGGCTATGAACTTAAAACCTTTGATGAGAATAGATATGTAAAAGAATTTATTAATGAGAATTATGAAACTCAAGATGAAGTTAATGGTGTAACAAATAAATTGAAGTTGATTAGAATATTAAATATAGCACCAGTGTTTCTAATTTCCAAAATTAGATATTTAAGAAACTATGTTGAACATGAATATTTAATACCTACAAAAGAAGATACACGAGAGTCGATTGAAGTTGCAGAATTATTTCTTCATTCGAGTATGAGACAGTTTAATACAACAGTGCCGTGTTTAACCTTTGGAAGTAATCATAAATATTCCTATGATGAAGAGAAAAATTCATTTGAATTAGATAATTTATACTCACCACATATACAGTTCAGCATAGAACCGATAGATGGTCTTTCGGAGATATCTTTGATAGATGATGGTTCTTATGTCACTACATACATGAAAGATGGAGAAGAAGTTAGTACATGTGGATATTATAAAGCATCAGAAACAATCCGTTTAGAAAAAGACAGTTCTGAATATCTTATTGCTCTCCAAATTTTCTTCACCGAAAATTATCGGAAATTACCCGAACTGCTAGGAAATAAAATGGACTCTAAATTTATGAAATGGGTTACATATTAGTTGAGAAAGGAGTTTATCTTGGAACAGGATATTAGGTTTAATATAGATTTAGGAATGTCGCTTGAAAACATGATAGAAGAGATGCTTTTGAACATAGAAGTGTATAACTATGAACGAGGTGAAGAAAAACACTTTGTCGAACTGATAAAGAGTATCTACTATGAATTAACAGGTGGACGTATGTTATATAAGCTCACCGAGAAAGATATGGCAGTAATTAAAGAAAAACGGGGAAAATATGTTTCAGAAGCTTCTTGGAAAGAAAGAAAAAAAATAGAACGTTTTGCTTTTGAAAGTGAAAACGAGGGAGAGTTATTAGTTGAATTTAATAAGTTGCAGTGGAGTACTATAACTCGTGTTTTAGATGATGGAAAATGGGGATATGATTTGTACAATAATGCCCTTGAATATGTAAAGACCAAACCCAAAAGAGGATAAAAAAATATTATATTTGAAAGGTGGTTAATATGCCAAGAATAGAAAAGCAATTGATACAAGAACTGATTAGGGAATACTTAAAATACGAGAGTATCGGGAACATCACAAACCAATCTGAAATAAGAGATGTCAATGGTACTGTATCATTGGACCTGATTCTTAAAAAGAGTAGTTTTGATAAGAAAAAGGGTGATTTTATGTTAATTAACGAAAATATATTAAATGTCTTGTCAAGTCAAGTAGCTGTTATGGACCATCCGAATTACGTACAGAAATATAAGGAAAACCAAGGGAATTTACTAATAGTCGAATTACTAGTGAGTATCATTGATTAATTAAAAGCATGATGTGTAGCCGCTTTATGATCTGCAAGAAATTCATTATAGAAATCAAATAGCAGCACATTACTAAAACAGGGTAGCAATTAGTCCTTAATCGGTCAAATAGTTATCCTGTTTTTCATTATAACATTTTGTTGAATTACACATACAAACGTGATGTACTTTTACAAAAGGCGTGCTCTACTTATAACACGATAACGTATAGCGTAAAGTTAGCTAGAAAGAAAGGAATAAAACAAAATGACAGAATAAAATATCAATTAGACTTTGAATAGTGTAGTCGTTATCTATTCTTTTTTTAATCCCCCCAATTGAAAATTACGTTAGCCAATCACTTCATTATATAAAAATATGCAAAGGTTATTATACCTCTACTTATATATTACGAATTGAAGTCTGTAATTTGTTCGTTAGCGTTGCCTAATAAGAATTAGCCTGATCATCATATGATAATCAGGCTAATTCTTTTGATTAAACTTATCAACTTATTTTATTCGTTGGCTCAATAGCAAATGAGAAGTTTACCTTAGGTAAAGTGATAAAGTGTATCAATCAATGCTTACTAATGATTCTGATCAAGTATCATTATTGATAAATAATTTAGAGGGAGCAGAGTTAACTGAATAAAAAAAAGCCACGTTTTAACATGACTTTACTTATTTGCCTTATGGCTTTCCTTTAATCTTTCAACCATAGCTTTAACCATTTCAACATCCTTCTCATCCAGACCATCAGTAGATATTGAATGAAAAGCACTATTAAGAGATGTATTAGGATTTCTTATATTAGAACGTCCTAAAAGATAATCGACAGTAACGTCAAAAATGTCAGCTAATAGTCTTAGTGTCTCGGAATCTGGATCTCTCTTGCCAGATTCGTAGAATCCATATCCACTGGCTGATATACCTAGTTTGTCACCTACGTCCTTTTGAAGCCAACCCGCTTCTTTTCTTAGCGTTTTAAGCCGTTTTCCTAAAGTATTATCCATATTATCCTCCGTACATAATTTTATAACATATAGTTATAAAATGAAATCAAATACAACAAAGTGTAATATTTTTATTGACATCCATCTAACTGTTGGTTATAGTAATAAATATAACAGAGTGTTAGATTGGAGGTGAGTTATGAATCAGTTAAAGAAATTAAGGGGAGAAAATAATCAAGATCTTCTGGCAAAAGCTTTTGGAATTACACAGACTCATTATGGGTATCTTGAAAGAGGTATTAGAACACCATCACTTGCGTTAGCTAAGAGGATATCTGAATACTATAATCTTTCGATAGAGGAGATTTTTTTTAGATATTAATACAACATTATGTTGTATTAATTATATACTGACTAAACATATATAACGTTTTGTAATATTAGTTGTTTAGTTAAATAAAGGAGATGTTATGTCTTTTGCAGATATTTTAAAAGAAACACGAGTTAAGAAGTCAATGACACAAAAAGCATTGGCTGTAAAAGTTGGTATAACTCAGGGAAGGATCTCTGATTTCGAAGCGGGTGCTGAAATACCTAATGATATTGCGATTAGTATTATTAATGTGTTAAATTCTCCAAGATTGTCTTTAGCATTTAGTCAGTTAAGAAAATCAGAAGTAATCAATATTCCAATACCAACTAATATCAATGATGATGTAGTAAATGTTTTAGATGTAGTAATGGAAGAAGCTGAGGAACTCATTGAAGCTGGTAGATTATTAAAGAAGATTATAAGAAACAAAAAATCGCAGGATGATTTTACAGCTATTGAACTTGATGAGGTATTTAAGTTAGAAGAACAAATTGCAGATCTTATCCCATGTATGAGATTACACTTCATAACGATGGCTGAAACATTCAATATTGATATCTCGAGGATTGAGAAGAGAATGCTTCTGAAATTCAAACAAAAAAATCTAATAAATTAAGGAGGTCCAATGTCAGAAGGAAAACCAATCATTGAGATTCCACCAATTGGCTTAAACATTGAAGTTAGTAATCTTGATGAAATAATTGAAAAGCTTGAAAAAGCAAATTCACTTGCTTCAAAACTGATTAATAAAGAACCATTTGATGATTATTTAATCAAAGTTAGTGATGCAGCAACAATACTAGGTGTGAACGCTGCTAGCGTAAACAAGTTAATTAAAGCAGGAGCACTAAGAGCATTAAAACTAGGTTGTACTAAAATCAGGAAAAAGGAGTTAGATAGATTTATGCAAGAAGCTGAATCAAGTGGATTGACTTTAGAAGAACTTTAGGAGGTAAAGGTGCAAAGAGTAATAGATCAATTAATATTATCAAAAGATGATTTAGAAGGAAACATCAAAGAATTGATGTGGGAAAACAAGATTAAGAAAGAGATCATTGATGAATGTCAGGATGAGTATCGTGTGCAACTCATGAAAGAAGATGTAGAAGACAATGAGTTTTCAATGAATGACTTTAAAGAAACCATAATTGAGATTAATCAAGTAGTAGAAATGTTGTCAGTAGCCAATGAATTATCAAAAAAGTAAAAAGACCCTAGCTTTGGTAGGCGCCCAGGTCAATTACTTTATGTCATTATATCAGAGGTTGATGACGTTATCAAGGAGGTCACATGGAAAATCCAAGTCTAATTCAGATTGTGAGTTTTAAGAAGAAAAAGAGGCATTATTTAGACAAGGTAATTATTTGTATTTGTTGTCTAGGGGGACTGATAGTCCTAATGACTCCTTTCATATAGGTGGGGGATCATTCCCTCACCATTTAACGGGGTGCTAATGAATTATATAAAAGAAATTAATAGTTTTAGAAAGTATTGTAGTGACAATCCGATGCACGTAACCACTCAAGGTCTGTGGTATTTATTGATCCATATCAACAATCTTTCAAAGTGGCGTGATTGGTTTAGCGTATCCAATTCATATATTTTATTGGAGTTGCAGATATCTGAAAAGACATTGATTAAACATCGAGAGATATTGATGAGTAGAGATCTGATTCAGTTTAAATCTCAGAAATCAAAGAAGAATCCTGGTGTCTATCATATCAATTCTTTTGGCAATATGTATGATTCTAATACTGGAATAACTCCAGTATCAGAAAAAAATGAATCAGCTAATACTGGAATAACTCCAGTATCAGAAAAAAATGAATCGCTTGATACTGGAATAACTCCAGTATCAGAAAAAAGCGAATCACTTAATACTGGAATAACTCCAGTATCAGAAAAAAACGAATCAGCTAATACTGGAATAACTCCAGTATCAGAAAAAAATGAATCAGCTAATACTGGAATAACTCCAGTATCAGAAAAAAATGAATCGCTTGATACTGGAATAACTCCAGTATCAGAAAAAAGCGAATCACTTAATACTGGAATAACTCCAGTATCAGAAAAAAACGAATCAGCTAATACTGGAATAACTCCAGTATCAGAAAAAAATGAATCAGCTAATACTGGAATAACTCCAGTATCGGAAAAAAATGAATCAGCTAATACTGGAATAACTCCAGTATCAGAAAATGACAAATCAGCTAATACTGGAATAACTCCAGTATCAGAAAAAAGAAAATCAGCTAATACTGGAATAACTCCAGTATCAGAAAAAAGCGAATCAGCTAATACTGGAATAACTCCAGTATCAGAGAAAAGAAAATCAGCTAATACTGGAATAACTCCAGTATCAGAAAAAGAAAAAACAGCTAATACTGGAATAACTCCAGTATCAGAGAATAGAAATCAAGCTAATACTGGAATAATTCCAGTATCAAAGAATGAAAATCAAGCTAATACTGGAATAATTCCAGACATACATAAACATAGTAGTAATAGTAGTAGTAATATAACTACTACTACTACAAGAAATTCTGAATTTAAAAAGGTCATAAAGTTTTATCAAGAAAATATTAGACCGATCACACCTTTCGAAGGTGAAAAATTAAATTCTTGGTTTGATACCTTTTCTTCAGATGTGATTATCGTAGCTTTAGAAAAATGTGTGTTGTCTGATAAACGAACTTTTAATTATCTTGAAGGTATTTTGAGAAACTGGAAAACCAATGATCTGAAAACTGTAGAAGCTATTGAAGCCAATGAAAGAAAATTTAAATCTGGTATAAGTTCAAGTCAAACTGGATCTCAGAAAAAGAAAAACAGTTTTCATAACTTTGATGAAAGACCTAAATACTCAAATGAGGAGCTTGAGAAAAAACTAGGCATACGCTAAGGGGTGAATCGATGAACAATCAAGTTAGAGAGTGGTTAAAAGAAAATCCTGATTGGATGTTAAGAAGCGAATTACTGACTTATCTGAGTCAACCTAAAGATTTAGATAGAATCTTTAAAAGTCATGAGTATGGTTTTCTAACACAAGATGGAGAGTTTTATAATCGTTTGATTGACTTACCGAACTTCGTAAACATCAAGCAGGTTGTAAGAGCCAGCTATTTAATTCCTTATGCGAGTAAACTTCACTAGTCGTATTTTATTTAAAACATCGAAAGAACGTACATTCGAGAGATGAGTATGAGAAATCAATAATTGGAGGAACCGATGCCTAGTTACATAAATGAATCAAATCAGATTAGATGGGATTTTAGAAATCCTGAGTACTTACAAAAGTTTGAACTTGGAGATAGTTTTTATTTCAAAGGTGAAATCTATAAATTGTGTTATGTATCGTCATTACAAGTTATGACTGAATCAGGGAATGGACATTTCTTTGTTCTAACTGATGATGGACAGGCTCACACTATTAAAGCAACACTACAAGAAGTAGTAGATCACTATGCAGATAAAGATATCTTAATCAAAGTGATAGCCACTGGTTTTGAAAATGGCTTTGTCATTTACACACCAGTTTATACGATGGAGTAATAATCACCGGTTATGGATGGAGATTTGATGATGAAAAGAAAAAGAAGTATGTACTCAAAAAGAGTGGACAGGATCATATCTGCTATATGGATAACAAAAGAACCTGTCTACGAAGAACAGAACAACAAAAGAAAGATGCAACATAAACCAATGGTTAGATATAGAATGCTGCAACTGATAGAAAATAGATTACTAAGAAGGTGAATATGCTTAAGATTGAAGATTATGTAGAAGTGCTTGAAAGTCTAGAAGGTACCATATGTTTTATCGAAGGTATGGATGAAATCGTATCAAGTACACTGGACTACTATGATGTATGTTTTGATGATTTATCTACTGAGGATAAAGATTATATTTCAGAGATTATTACCGAGTGTAACTGTGGTGTTATCAAGCTTGTTGAATCACCATGTGAAAACTGTGGAGGATAGATGTTAACGATTAGACAGAGACAAATAATAGATTATATAAATGAGTCGGTAGAGACTAAGGGGTTTCCACCAACCATAAGAGAAATTGGTGAGGCTGTAGGATTAAAATCCACTGCAACTGTATCAGGTCATTTAAACAGACTTGAAGTAAAAGGTGTGATAAAAAGAGATCCATCAAAACCAAGAGCCATTCAAGTTGTGAAAGGAAGGTCTTAATGAATTTAAAGGGTCAAGTAACCATAAATCTAGAAGATTATCATTTTCTTTTAGATACACTACAAGCATATAAAGCATTTCATAATAAGTTTATGGAAGGTGTAAAAGAAATTGAATCTGATGATGATTTGATTGTTCTAGAAATAGATAAGTCTGTTATCAACAAGCTAGCAACAAGTCATGGTGATTATATGACAGATGGTGAAGTTGGAAGTTATAGCGATCCAGAGTGGTTTAAGTTTATTTATTCACCTGATGAAGTTAAGGGAGTACAATCATGAATCAAGTTAATCAGATCGGGAGATTAACAAGAGATCCCGAACTAAGGTATATACCATCAAGTGGAACCGCTGTTTGTCGATTTGTAATAGCAATAAACAGAGATTATAAAAAAGAAGGTCAAGCCACTGCTGATTTTATCAATATCAAAGCATTTGGTAAAACAGCTGAGAATGCAGCTAATTATCTTAAAAAAGGTTTGTTGGTTGCCATTACTGGCAGGATGCAGAACAACAATTATGAAGATAAAAATGGTACCAAACATTATGGAATAGAAGTCATTGCATCAAGAGTCCAGTTTCTTGAGTGGAAAGATAACAATCAACAATCTACACAGACTTATCAACAAAATTCACCAAAACCGAACAACCATCAACAGGATATGAATGGTTTTCAGCCTTTATCAAGGGATGATGATATCCCGTTTTAAATAGTCATAATCAACTAACAAAAAGCTAAGGAGAGGGAAATGTTAAATACACTTATGTGGCTTTTCAGTATAACGATTATTGTTTTAAATATACTTCAGCTAATACATAAAATTATTGAAAAAAGAAGCCTCGATAAAAAGCTGATAGTTGATTGTCGGTTAGTGGATGCTGAACTAAATATGATTATGATTTGGATTGTTATATGGCTCATAAATTTAAGAATGAATTATCAGTAAATAGAGAAGCTGAGTTGATATTTAATCAGGTAATGAAAGGATATAAGCATGAAGATAATCGTTAAAAGTAATGCAGAAAAAGAACTGATGGAGAAGTTCTTAAAAGAATTAAAATCATCTGATATTGTCCATGAAATCTCAAAAGATGCAAAACTGACAGATGATGAAGGATCATTTATATTCAATGGCTTTTTCTACTCAAAAGTTGAGATTGGAGATACGGACTCAATGTTAATCAACAGTGATGAGTTTGAAGGAATTTGTTGTGAATGTGGTGAATCAACTCGAGGTGTTAGAAACCGAGATATATTGTCACTTGATGAATATAGGGAGTATTCATCAGAAAACTATAAAAAAGATTGGCGCTGTAACAGCTGCATATAGGAGGCGTAATGTTATTAAGTAAATTGATTAAAACCATGCAGTATGAACTTAAGACAAAAGGTGATTTTCATCTTGTAGATATGGAAGATGAGAAACAACCCGTTAAAGCACTAAAATTCGATAATGACTTACAAGTCTACTACATCACCTATGATTTTGATAATGCTGTTATTGGCTGTTGTGAAAGATGTGGTATCGATAAGAAAGAGTCAGAATTCTATTATGACCACTGGGACCATGCTTACTGTGAAAAATGTTTTGAAGATGACCATGAATTACTCATGTTTTCAGAAGCTATTTATAAGCTTGTTCAGGATAGAGACGGTTACTATAACTTAAAGAAGTACATCAAAATTGGTGGTACCGAACTTGATTTTATAAAAAATGGAGAGCAAAACATCAATCTTTACTGTAAAAAGTATGGTTATACCTATGACGCAAAAGAACTTGTGAAAGTCTATAAAGATTATTATCTTAGGAATGCTTATATAGGTCATACGGCTAAAGAGTGTATTGAGAACTTAAAGGCTGATATAAATCTACTGTATGAACATGGAGGTTATGATGAATGATAAATATAAGGTACTAACTGATAGAGATAATATGCATGATGGTGATGTTGAAAGAAAAGCATTATTTTATGTGTTGGCAGGTAACTCTGATTTATACAATCATGTGGATGATATATATAACTTTGAAGATCATACAATTAAGCTGACTTGTTTCAATAAAGCATGGTTAACATCATCGACGAGAGGACTGATTAAGTTAGCATTTAATCTATTCAATAATTCTCAAAAGAATACCACTTATGATTCATTTGTTTACTTGGATCATAAAAACACTGTATTAGCCCTTGAAGCTATAAAGATAAGATTTGTGAGGTAAGAGATGGCAGTTATATATAATTATCAGTTTGTTCAAGAAAAACTCTACGATGAGCTTAAAAAATGTGAAAAAAGTAAAGATAGAAAAGTTAGAGTGATTGCTCAACCAGTTGCTACTAAACTCATTAAGTTTTCCCTTGATAAAGATTTTGGACTTACTATCCAAAAGAGTGATAAAACATTGTTAGATTGTTGTACTTCTATCCTAAAAGATGTAGGACCATCTATTTCAGACATTGAAGTTTATAAGAGAGCGGTTAAGTTTTACTTTCCTGAAGCTGATATTGAGTTTTCCATGAATATCAAGGTACCAGGAAACAAGAATAGGAGTGATCAAAAGATTAACATTACATTTGATGAATTGTTTTAGGAGGGATTATGAGTCAACTAACAATAAATAGAGATGCTGGTATGATTGCCTATGAAATTAATATCATCAAAGATCAAGCAGATAAATTTCTTCTTCAAAGCTCCATTGAGATTGGTAGAAGACTTAAAGAAGCTAAAGAAATGGTGGGTCATGGCAATTGGTCCAAATGGCTTGAAGATGAAGTGAATTATTCTCAAAGAACTGCTTCAAACCTTGTTAAAATTCATGATGAATATGGTCAAGTCCTCTTATCGGGTTCAAATTCGCAAGCGCTTGCCGATTTGGGTTATACACAAGCAGTTGCAATGTTGAAACTTGATGTGGAATCTAGAGAAAACTTTTTAATAGTACATGATGTAGATGCTATGTCTACAAGAGAACTTGATCAAGAGATTAAGAAGGTCAATGAGATTAAAGAATCTAAAGAAGAACTCTTAAAACAGATTGATAAACTTAAGGGATCTAATCAATCTCTAGAAAAAGATTTAGCTAAAAAGATTAGAGATATCGAAGATAAAGAAAAAGCCATTAAGGATTATGTGGATGATATTAAGGCATTAGATAAAAAGGTTAAAGAAAAACCTAAGAGCAATCATTCTGATAAAGAACTCAAGTCATTGAAAGATGAAATCAAGCTAAAGAAACAACAGATCATAGAGCTTGAGAATGAACTTAAAGCCAAACCAAAAGAGATTGAAACTCAGCAGATAAAGATTGAAACACCAAAAGAAGTCGAAGAAGAGCTTGAAGAGTTAAGAAAAAGGGTTAATACATCAGAACATGAAATGAAATTTAAGTCTATCTTTAATGTTTTAATGGCTCAGTTCAATGAACTCTTAAGCATTGTTGGAGAGATAAAGACGAATGAACCAGATGACTATGAGAAGTATAAAAGCGCAGTGAATAAACTTCTTGAAAAACTGGTCATCAGTGAGTAGGTGAGATTATGGCCAAAAGATTTAAACAAGATCAAATTGATGAACTCATGAAGGATGTCCCTCTGTTACCTAAGACATTTGGTGATTGGATGAGATCAACACCCTTTACTGGTGTGAATTATTTGTTTTACAAACGTATCAAGAAAAAACTACATGGCTACTGTAGTAAGTGTGGTGAATTAAATATCTATGAGAACAAGAAATCACATAATGATACAGGGCGGTGCATGAACTGCAAAGCTAAAGTGACTTATAAAGCAATTAATAAAGCTAAATCATTTGTAGATGATGAGATAGTCAGTATTCTTCAAGAAATGAATGATGGTTATTTGATTAGATATTTTAAAGTCAGAAGAATCTTTAAATCAGTCAATGATGATACTAAAAGCTTTCCAGATGTGATATTAAAAACACTCAGTGATCCATCAATAGGCTATTACGAAGGATCTAGAGTTTACATAAGTTTTAACAAAAGAGGTCTTAGTCAGTTTAGATACTTTGAAGATGCCTGGTCCTATAGAGATGGCGATTATAGGTGGGTTAACGAAAGAAAACGTGGAGGCATAAATAATAAGGAACTTCTAAGAGCCTCTAATCCAGTCATGTATAAGAGAAACCTAAAATCAGTTTTGAAGAAATCTAAGTGGCAGTACTCAGGACTGAATCACTTCAAAGGTAAATGTATGAACATAGATGATTATCTGTGTTCATACGAAAGATATCCAGCAATTGAAATGCTCAGTAAACTGAACTATCAAATCTTACTTAATCAAGTTATTTATAGATCTTGTTGGTGGGGCGGTGTGAGTGGTGTCTTAAAAATGAATGAAAAGAGACTTGGTCTAAGTAGCCAAGTATTCAACAAGGCTAGAGAACTTAATTTAAAGATTGAGGGCATTGAGTTTATAAATACCCTAGAAGAGATGGATAAAAAGTTAAGTGACAAGCAGATACTATGGGCAATACAAAATACAAATACTGAGACTTTTACTCAGTTACTGAAATGGATAAATCCTCAGAAGATTATCAACTATGTAGAAAAGAATACCAGTGATGATGGTGAAGATAATTATACTGGAAATAATCCCTATAAGTACAAAGGACACTTTACTTCTATATGGCGAGATTATCTGCAAATGTGTGAGAGATTAGAGTTAGATACAAACAATGACTTTGTCTTATTTCCTAGAAATCTAAAAGAGAAACATGATGAGTTTGCAGAACTTGTAAAAGTGAAAGTCAGTGAGGAACTGAATCAAGGGATTAAGGTCCAATATGATAAATGGAATGATTCACTGTCATACCGTGCAGGACCATTAAACATTGAGGTAGCATCAAGTCATGAGTTAATTCTCAAGGAAAGTCAAGCACTAAGACATTGTGTTGGTAGAGCGAGTTATGCAGAGAGGATGACCGATGGTAAAAGGTTGATACTCTTTATCAGGAAAAATGATAAACCGTTTTATACTGTTGAGTTTGATGTGGAGGACATGAGGGTCATTCAAAACCGTGGTATGAAAAATAAAGATGTTAATAAAGAAGTTAAGAAGTTTATGAATAAATGGAAAGTAAAAAAACTTATGTTGCTACAAAAGACTAAGAGAGAAGCAATATAGTCAATCGAAGAAATGGAGGCGATATGGCAAATTTTGATTTTAGTGAGTTTTACAATGGAACGGACTATCAATATGTAGCCCATCAAAAGAAGTATACAAAAGAAGAGTTTGTTAAACAATGCAACATTGAAAATGAAAGAGAAGATCGTCAAGAAATTAAAGCTGAAGATGTTTATATATTTCAAGTCAGACATTATGTAAAAGCACCTGATTCAGTTTATGGTCATGAAGAACTAGAAAGTGGATGTTATTCATTTTGCAATAAAGGAGAAAGAGGTAGTTTTCCAGTTTGGGTTGCTAATGTAGTCAATAGATCATGAATGTTACTTTAGAAATACAGTGAAAGAGGTGAGGATGATTCCTGATAAAAAGATACTTTGGAACAATGAAATGACTCTTGCAATATGTCTAGTAACTGAACTAGATGAAAAAGAGTTTGAAGATAAAGCATTAGAATCTCATATGTCGTTAACAGGTGAGTCTCTTAATGACAGTGAGTACAAAATAGAATCAGAACTTGATATTAGAAGATTGGAGGTTGTATAAAAATTGAGATACATAAAAGATTTGATGATTGAAAAGGCAGCACTTCAAATCATCAATGGTGAGGAAATTATTGAGAGTAAGTTACTTGGTATCAATGAGGAAGTAGAAGAGTTTATAAGGCGCCATGTTATGAAGTCATTAAATTCTATGAGTACTTACAAGGCAGTCCTGTTAAAAGAGAGCTCCTTGAGAGCCTATATGTCTAGACTCGTTGATGATAAAGAATCTTTCTTAGAAGTGGTAACAGATATTTCTAAACTGTATGAGAAAGTCAGTAAAGGATTAGAAGATCCTTATTGTGATTTGTTGTTTGCTCAATATATCGCTGATGAACAAAGGTGTTATGCCATGTTAAGACTAGACTTTAAAAAGTCATACAATCACTTTTGTACCGGTGATGAATATGGATTACATGAAGCAAGTATTTTACCTGGTACCAATACAACTCTAACAAAGTGTTTGTTCTTCTCAAAAGGACCAGAGCTTGAAGTACTTGTTATTGATAAAAAGGAAAAAGTCGAAGATAATGACTACTTTGTAAATGACTTTATGGAAGGTCTTGTTATTAGAGATGATGTCTCAATGACCAGAAGAATCAAAAGTGTTATTGAGAGTTGGATCAATAGAAATCTTATGGACCAAATAGAAGCAGCCTCTTCTTTAAGGAGTCATCTACATGATTACCTGCAGAATGAAGATAAGTTTGTTGTTGAAGAGTTGGCTGACTTCTTTGAACATCCCACTTTGTATGAATCCTTAAATGAACATCTAAAAGAAAGTGGTATCAAAGGAGAGTTTCAATTAGATAAGACTTACATAGAAAAGAATCTACAGAGTAGAAGCTTCAAAACAGATTCAGGCTTTAGTATCAGTGGCGGTTGTGATGGATTTAAAGATGTTTCAAAGTTTTCTGTAAAAGAAAATGGTGATGGCACCATGGACTATATCATCAAGAATGTAAGAAACATTACTGAGAAGTAGGTGGATATGAGAAAAGAGTTCGTAGGCGTTGGATGGTTGAGTGTTGGTAGTCGAAGAAAGTATACAGTGAGTTTTCCCTTTGATAAAGAGGGCAGATGCAGACATATACATCTCTTTGAAGATCAAGTGCCTTTTTAGAAATTAAAAGACATCCTAACATGAAGAAAGTATCAGACTTTCTAAATAGTAAGTCAGGTATTGAGTATCTCAATGAAAACTATGGCTTTAACATTGATACAGAAATAAAAGCTTGTTGGAGTTGTAAGTATCAAAAGAGTAAAAAGAAATGTAGCGGCTGTAAAGATGAATCAAACCATGCGTTTTTATGGACAATCAAGCAAGAATAACAAGAGGTTAAATGGAAAATAAAATAAAAGAACTTATAGATGCAGGATACACTGTAGAAGATATGTTAAAAGCGATAAGAGATTATCAAAGGAGTAACGCTCATGAAATCATAAGATGTGGGTCATGTAATAAAAGACTTGAAGATATTGATAAAGGAGAAGTTATTATAAAGTGTCGGTGCGGTCAACTAAATAAAATATCATAGAGAGCCAAGAGCTTCAGATTAAATTCTGGAGCTCTTTTTTGAGATAAGAATGGAAACTAGAAAGAATGTCATGAAAGAACTTAAGACTTATAACTTAATCAAAAATAGAAAAAAACTGCTTGAAGATAGACTTGAGCAGTACGACGAAAAGAGAAAACCAGAAGAAGAAACTATGCCATGGAAAAATGGATCACTTTATGACATGAAGATGGAATCAATATTAGATGGCATTGATGAGTGTGATAGCATCATTGACAAAGTTGATGGATGGTTAAAAGATTTGGAACCACTAGAAAAGCTCATTATTGAGCAGAGATTCTTTATTGGTATGTCGTGGATTGATGTTAAAGATCAAGCTGGTTACAGTGAACGAACGGTTAGAAAGATTTATAGCAGAGGCTTAGACAAAATTGCAGAAAGATTAGGAGGCAGTTATGCAGATTAAAAAAAATGAAATGACTCAGGCTAAGCAAGAATACAAAGATGAAGTTAGAAGGATGCTCAGAGAGTATAAATATTTGTTAGCAAAACATGAGTCGTGCAAGAAAGAGCTTGCTGAGTTAAATGGTGAAGTGACCGTTGCAGGGTTAAAGTTTGGAAGAACCAAAGTGCAAACATCTGGAATCAATAAATCGACAGAGTTCGATGCTATGAGGAAGTTGACAGCAGAATCAGAGCTCTTAAAGAAGATATACGAACTTGAACAGAAAATGAAAATCATTAGAGATGCAGTAAATCATCTGGACCATGATAAGGCTGCTGTTATTCGAATGAGATACATTGAAAGATATTCATGGACTGATATAATCTATGAGCTCTTCATCTGTGAAAAGCAAGGTAGAAATA
>PPCM01000690.1_pt1 | contig 23503 bp, 26 predicted proteins | sample 1555541 | NCBI WGS metagenome assembly PPCM01 (sample SAMN05284479, study PRJNA326546) | Marine sediment metagenome, whole genome shotgun sequencing project. | isolation source: marine sediment | place: Germany: Wadden Sea | collected 2012-09-05 | reverse complement strand
TTGTTTAGGATTTAAGTCACGTAACGGTACTGGCATTTGCCCAAACCAAATACTCCCTGTTCTTTGTTTCTTTCCCCAGACCGAAGCTTTAATTCTTTTTTTAAGAACCTTTTGTTTGATGCCCGTCAGCTGGGCGACGTTTCGCAATGCGACTACACGCAAGTGCCTAGCAGTCTTAGAAATTGCTCTTGCACATGCTTTGTCGATTTGTTTTTGCGTAACGGCAAAATCTGAGGCAATTGCATCGAGCTTGTCAGCATCAACTCTTATGGAAGATTTAGGCATAACTTTCCTCTTCTTGAGCTAGCATCAATTCAAGTTCACCAAGCCCGGTGCCGTCTGCGGTGAAATCCAAAACATCGTAAATCTTGTCTTCCATGACGACCTGATCACTACGGTTCAGCCCGGAAGCGTCAACTTCCTTGCAGGTCAATAGGGGATGATCCGGGTTAAAAACCATAGCCCGGCCCAAGGTGACGGAATCCATGTCCGTATTCTTGTAAGCCGTGAACGTGTGGTCCTCACCAATTACGGCTATTTCCACGGCATCAAACCCCTTGAAGAAAATGTCCAGATCATCGTGTATGCTCATTTTTCAGCCTGTTTTTCGTAGCAGTTAACAGTGGAGTTCATGGCCTTAAGTGCTCCTTTTAATACCACTATGTTGAACATCATGCGGTCTACGTTTTCACGTGAGCCTAAATGAATTTCTTCAAGTACAGGTTTAAGAATTGGGTCAGCCGGGCGCGGGCATTTTTCATAGCTAGAAACGAAGACCACTTCCCGAACTTCATCAATTTTACTGACTCGCTTCTGATTGCAGGCCGAGAGTATTGTTAATAAACTCAGCAGCAAGACGGCTTTTTTCATTGCTTATTACTCCCGTTGAATTGGTAACCGGATAGTTCCGGGCCGACTTCAGCAAGCGCACGGCTTTTGCGTGTTTCTGGCGAAACCAGCGTGCATTGCTTTGCGACTCTGCAAGCTGACCTTTAAGCCCTGCGATTATTCGCGCTGTCTGGTTGCCGCTTTCCATGAGTTTGCTGATTTCCGTGTCCCGGTTACGCACCTGAAGCTTGTATCCGGCTATGTCAGATTCAAGGTGTGAAATGTCGCTATCCCGGTCAGACACAACGCCCTGAAGCTGGGCAATGTCGAACTTGAGGACTGAAACCCAGATCAGGAACCCGGCAACAATCATCAGCCCAGCGGCAAGCCCAAGAACGAGCTTGCCTTTGCCGGAGCCGATGAAGGTAAGGATGGTGCCGAAGGGGATCATGATTACCTCTTAGGAGTAGACCCAAGTTACAGGCCCCATGCTTTCCAGCTTTTCGGGGTCAATATCCACATGGATAAAGCTCTTTGCGATGCCGATACGCTCAAAGCCAGCCATGATAAGGCCCTTAAGAATTGCAGAGCGTTCAGGGCCGCTTGTGGCTGCAATGTCCACGGCGTAGCCGCGCACATGCGAAGATGTGGGCTTGCTACCAATAGCGGCGTTATGTTCTGCGCACCTGAATCCGCTGTTGACGGTAAACGGAACACCAGCCAGAGAGCGGGCCACGTCCAACTTTTCAAGCAGGCCGGGTGCAAGGTCGCAAACTCCGCAACACTCGCAGGCCAGTTTGGGGTCGGTTTCCAAAGAAAAGAATTCTGACTTAACCATAAATATCTTCCTCATTTACGTTTTGATTCGTGGGCATTCCTGAAGCAGGACGTTGACTATTTGCCGGACGATGAACGCCGGAATATGTGGAGTGAGAGCCGAAGCCATGCCCGTAGTCCATGCGTCCGGTTAAGGGGTCGTATCCATCACGGAGATTTTCAACACGTTCAATCAACCGCTTTGGAACAAAGGAAATGCCGAATTTTTTAAGGTGGTTTGAAATGGATATGAATTCGGTTGCAGCCAAAAAGAAGACTGCAAATTCACGGAATTTTGCTAAAACTGACGGGAAGTCACCTTCTACAATGGTCACATCCACCATGTTTGAAATGGCGATGACCACGGCGTAGATAAAGAACTTGGCGCAGCCGTATAAAAACTTGTTGCGGCGGTAAGTTCCGACACACAAAGCTATGGACAGGCCCAGAATGAAATCTGCACACATGAGAACCAGAACAGCCGCAAGAGCCATGTCATAGCCGCCTATGAGCCATGAAACGCAGGTGCAAAGCAGTGAACAAACGGTCTTGATTGTGATGTTGTCAAAAAGCTGAAACATGCTTTCTTGATTCCCATGCTGGCCCGCCACCGGATCAACCGATACCGGGCCATTTTCAGTTATGCGTTAATCTTCACCCGGACGACTTCATCAGCGTCAGCCGCAGGAGCGAAGGCGAAACCAGCCTGTACGTTGTTTTCCGCAACGGTAGTGATTTCCTTGTTTCCATCAAGGTAGACGGTCGCACCTTGCAGGATGGCCCCGGCTACCTTGGGAAGTTCCCAGACTTCCCCCATTGCGAGTTCACCTGTTTCACCATAGGGAATATTGACGAGGGCAACGCCGATTCTGGAACCAACCGGGACAGCATCACCAGAGACAACATCGGCCCCGGTGTTATTGGTCCATGTCATCTGGTTGCCGCGCTGTACGTTATTCAGTGCCATGCTTAATGCTCCTTATTTTTTGCCGGGGTTCTTCTGGAATGCGCGGTGGTCCATCACGCCAGCACCAGCCTCAAGACGGACCTTGATTTTCAGGCCGTCAGAATCGAAGTCGGGTTCTTCATCCACGAAAGGCTCTTCAATGCCGTCAAGGAAGGCCACTTCAATTCCATCCACCTGTGCGGGGTCCGCAATCAGGTAAGAGGCATCGGGATCTTTATCATCAAGACGGGGTTCGGCGATGGGTTCGAGCTTCCCGGCCCACGGGTTGTGAACGCCGGAAGACTTGTTTTCATCGGGAAGAGCTGTAGAACGGATCAGCACTTCAGCGTCGGTTTCCTGTTCAACAGGAACGAGCAGAAAACGGGGCCGCAGGTCGAGCTTGGCACCCTTGGGGCCTTTCTGAAGACGCATTTTTTTGCGCCCTGCTTTAAGGGTATCGCTGCAAACGTGCTTCAAGAGGGCTTCGTCTGTTTCGACGTTGTTGTGTCTGGGATCAAAGAGCGGAATTTTATCGCTCATTTTGGGATTGGAAAGCAGCAGGTCATAGACAATATCCGCAACCTTACGGGCCGAGGCATTACCGAAAAGCTGGGGGATTCGCAGGAAGGCGCGCAGGTCGTCATTGATCATCATTTCGCGGGAAAGAACTACATTCTTGCCGTAACGGGCAATGCGGTAACTTTCCATGGAATCGCCAAAGGCTCCGGTCTTGTACTCGCCCTTTTCGTTGATGAGTTCCAGATCGGGTGCTTCGGAAAGACTGATACCGTGAATATCCCTGAAGTCGGAAACCGGGACTACATTGGTCCACGGCTTCCATGTTGCCGGGGCTTCTGCGTATGCCTTCTGCAAGACCTTGTTTGTGATAGCGGCAAAGATTGACGGGAAATCGCTGGTAGATGCAGAGAGGTGCAAGGGCCGCAGAACCTTCTTTGAAAGCTGGCTATGCGACATGCCACGAGTGCTTACCCCTCCCCTTTCCAGTATATCGCGGGCCAGATCGGTTAAGCGCATTACCCGGAAATCTTCATACCCCGGTGCGGGCTTAGCTTCCTTCACACCCGCCTTGAAAAGCATGCCGGAAACCATGGCATCATGAAGCTTTTCACCTTCGGTGAGTCCGCCGACAATGTATCCTGTACCTTTAAAGGGCTGATTTTCGGGCTTGCTACTGAGTTCTTCAAGGATAAGGCCGTTCAATTTTTCCACGCCCAAGCCCCCATTAATCAAGCTCTGTTTGAATTTATCGGACAGGCCGAACATTACGACCTGTTGGTCAATGAACTGCATGCGCTCACGTTCAGCCAGCGCGACCTTTGCCGGGTCCATCTGTTCGGGCTGGGGTTCGGTTCCTGCGGAAGCCTGAACCGGGGCCTGCGGCGCGGGCTGCTGGGCAGGTGCAGGGGCAGCACTGCCGCTACTCAGCCATGCCGGGGCAGCTTCAAGTGCGTTCAGGGCTTCATAATCAAGCCCCATCTGTTTCAGGTGGGTGCGGGCTGAGTCCTCAGTAATATCTTCAAGGCCATTAGCCCGCAGGAAAGCTTTCAACCATTTTTTCATGACTGAGTCCTCCGGTTTAGGTTCAGGCCGTTGGTTCATCGCCACGGCCCCGGTATTTCCATCCGCGCCAAGGACGCAGAAGGAAGTCTCGCGCACAAAAGATTTGCGCCACACATATAAAGGTCCGGTCAGTTCAACGCCGTTTACGTTCACAGTCGAGCCGGACTTCACTTCTTCAACTGCTTCAGGCCAGACACCTATGGAAGCCTGATAAGGCCAACCCTGATCCGAAAGGCGGATAATCTCTTTTGCTTCGTCGGTATCCACAAAGGACCCTTCAAGGACAAAGCCTTCCGATTCCACCTTGCTGGAATCCGCAAGGCCGACTTTCTTTTTGACTTCATGCTCTTCAAGAATGGGCATGACCTTCTCGGAACGGATACCGTTCAGGTCGATTACAAAGCGGAAATACCGTTGAATAACGGCCCCGGTGTATCCAAGGATGCGAAAGCGGCGGGCTTTACCTTCTTCGGCTTCGCTGAGTTTCAAATCGGCTGTAAGCTGAAGCGGTTCCGTAGCTTTCGCTGAAAGATTGGCAGGAAATTGTTTAGCCATTGTTTGCTCCTAGAATTCCGCGCTTTCTGAGGTCTGCATTTTCGCGGGCGAGTTCTTCGACTACTTCGTCGTAATCTTCGCCACGTTCCGCGCAGATTTTGCGGCGGGTGGTGCAGCCCATGCCGAGCATCTTTTCAGCCGCGTTTGCGTCCTTAGTGGGATCAACCCAAGGCCAGCCGGGATACTGGCAAGTGACCGGGACACGCGGCCCGGTCATGGACGGTTCAAGCTGGCTTAACCAGAGCATGCGGCAGAACATGTGCCATGTAGGAACCACGGCTTTACGGCCTGTAAGCACCTGCTGCACACGGTAACCGCGCCGTTCTTCCAGAGTGGCGGAACGAGCGGACGCATAAGAAGCATCTGAATAGTCATTGGAAAAAGCTTCGTAGGACATGCCGAAGCCAGTGGAAGAACCGCGCAAACTGGTTTTCACATACGGTTCATAGGTAGTGCCGGGATGATTGAACTGCGCTTCATTGACCTTGGAGCCGGAAGGCAGGGTTATGACCTGCCCCGGTTCCACGTAATCGGGAATAAAGGCTTCGGCGCGTTCCGGCATGTCTGAATCATCAAGGCCGAGCGGGTTTTGCAGTTCGGGATAAGGCGTTTCCACAAAGAAGCCGAAAGCAGCCATGAGCCGGGCAACAATGCGGTGCGAGTCCTGAAACTCGCTGAAATCGCGCATCTCCATAATGACCGGGGCCATCCAAGATATTCCCCGGTGCTGGCTGGCGCGTCCGGGCTTGAAGATATGACGCACCCAAACAGCCGGAACCCGCACGGATTCACGACTCATAAGGCGGCGCATATCGCCGGGATGCTCACTGAAAAGATGATAGGCCACCGGGTGACCCTTGCGGTTATATTCCACGCCACGGATAGCGAAGTTTCCGTTTTCACGCAGACCATCAACCGAAGAATCAAGGTGGTCACATTCGAGAAGTTCAACGCCCAGAGGTGCAAGCCCCTGCCGCATCAAGTCCGGGTCAGGATAGAAGCGGAGAAGGCATTCTCCGTCCTGCCAGAGGTGATTCAGGATCAGCCGCTGGAGTTCATAAAAATCAACTTCGTCAGCTTCGGCCCAATCCTTAAAGTGTTGCTCTAACTTTCGGTTGAAGCCGTGGTCCAGTTCACCATCAGCAGTCAGGCGCGCGGCCTGCGGTTTGATTCCGGTATAGATAACGTTGTTCGCTATGCGATCAAGCGCGCCGGAAACATGTGTGGAGTTGCGCACCAGATCACGCGCACGGGATACGATTAAAGCATGTTCGTGCCGTGAAAGGTTATCCGCACTGCGGTTAGTAGGCCGCCAGCCCGCATTAGGGCCACGGGAAGTAGCCGCAGTGTATGCGGAAAGCTGCATGCGGCTTTTAACCCAATTGGTAGCCATCTGCGGAGAGATAGCCCCGACACACTGGGCAACAAAAGAAGTCCAGCCTTCATACAGGTTCATGAGCGGCCCCTGTACTTAGCTTTAAAGCCCCTACCGCCATTTTTTGTAATGGCGATACGCATTTCCAACTTATCGCGCTGTGCGTAAAGCATTTGCAATGAACCACGGGTGAGAGTCCGACCATTCAAGGTATAGGACTGTGCGCCGTCTTCAATATCGGCAATCGCCTTATTTACAGAGTCCAGTTGTTTCTGGAGCATGAAAAAACCTCAATTGTTACTGTTTACCTACAGGGCGAACAATAACAATTGAGGTGGTTTGTTTGGAATGGGGTTGTTTACTGGGGAGTAAAATTTACTGGAAAAAAGAAAATAGAAATAATACCGTTTCCAAATTCATGTTTAAATATTTCAAAAAAGGTATCCATGTTTAAAAAAAATAAAATATTAATTTTGCAAGAAAAAGTTAATGATATTGAGAAATTAAAAAATGCAGGTTTTAGTCAACAATTCAAATTATGGTATAACAACACCTGCAATGATATTAAAAATATTTTTATAGACTCGCCAAATAAAATTGAAGAATTCAAAAGTATACCTTTTGAGTCAGCTGTTCAGCCTATTGTATTTAACGATACAGTAATTGTCCCTTCTGATGAAGTAAAAATTGAAATGTTTAACGAAGGATTAGATAAAGCTAAAATTTTTCTTGAGTCAGCTATATACGAACTAGAACAGTACCATGTTGGGCCATGTTCTCGTTTTTTTAAGGGTGTGTTAACTTATCTGAAAGAATTTTTTAGCCCTAGAACTATACTTGTACTTGTCAGCGTGATTATCGCTTCTGCGGCATTATACCTAATGATTAAAAATGACGATAGTGCAGCAAAAAACCAAAATATAGAGCAGCAAAATATAGAAAAAACTGATGTTGAAAAAAAGACAGAAAGTATTGCTAATGAGGGTGGTAAATTTACCATAGTTAACGGTTCATGCCCAGTAGATGAAAATCCTGATTTTCTTTCTGATGAAGAATCTCAAAGAATAATAGATGAATTTGTGAGATGGAATTCAGATAGTTCTTCAAAGTCACCTTCAGAGGTTGCCTTAGAGAAGTGGGCAAAAAATGAAAAGAAGGCATCTCAAAAAGATCTTAATTAATAAAGAAAACAATGAAATCTAACACATTATATTTTCAAAACTTAAGTAAACCAAAAGACGAAACCCCGCTCACGCGGGGCTTTCAATTTGCTTATTCCAATCAATAATCTAAAATATTATAATCCGTTTTACTTTCAAATTGTGGGCATTCTTCGTCCGGCTTAGGATAGTCTTGGTTGCAATTCCTACATATGAATGAATATGGTCTTTCTTGAACAGGAACGTAATGGCCTTCTGTATGACATTTTGTACAATATCTTAATTTTTTACCGCCCTTAGTGGTTTCATATAGTCCATATCTATCGTTAAAATCGAGTTCTTCTTCGCGTTTTAGCCGCTCTTCAAGTTCCTTAATCTTTTCGTCTTTATCTTGAAGGGCTTCACGAACTTCAATAATCTTTTCATTGGCATTAACGAGAGCTTCCCGCAGACTCACAAGATACTCTTTCAGTTCAATATTATCTGTAGCACTTTTTAAATCTCGAATTGATTTAGTAATATCACCAGCACCCTTGATAGACGCTAGCGCGGTTGAAATCATGGTTAAAGGTTCCATTACACCCCCTTTGGTTTGGATTCGGATTTCTTGGCTACGTTCTGAACTTCTTTTCTCATGCTTTGGGCCATCATGGTCATGGTTTCCATGGCTTCACGTGCGAAGCCTACTTCTTTGTTTTTGAGTAGGTAAGTGTCAGGCCATTGGATTTCTTTTTCAAGCATGTCTAAAACTTTTGTCTTGTCAACATCTCTATTACTTTCTTGAGTAATTGCAAGGTAGGCAAGGTAGTAACGATCCATAATTGTTTTTATTCGAAGAAGGTATGCAGCTGTGTCAGTATATGCTCTATATTGTTTCAAAGACCACGCACTTAAAAACTGCATGAAGATAAATATTGCTGTGCACGATACTATCCCATAGATATATACTTCTTTAAACCCTGTAATATAAGACAAATATTGCCATATTATAATTGTTAAAACATAAAAAACTATTCCATTCCTAGAGTATGAAAGTCCTTTATCTAATAATATAGAACCTTTCTCGTCAGCATCCTTAGACTTGTTGACAAGCAAAATGATTATATTTTTAAAGTATCTATTGAAGTCAGTTTTTTCAGCTAAAAATAAATTATCAATGCAATTGTCCTCACTGCTATATCCTGATCTCGTTCTCTCATCCACATCCTGAACATTTCTGTTTTTTCTAAACAATAAATAGTAGCAAGTAGAAAAAAATACTGTTGCCATTCCAGCAAGTAAGGGCCATTTTTTCTTTAAAAATGTAAATAGTTCTGTGTCAGTCCTATCAACACCAACCCATATTAAAAAAAACACACCCGAAAGAGTCATACCAATAAGGTAAACAAGAAGTGCGTTTTTGCTTGTTTTAATAGCCACGTATCTCTCCTGTGAAGTGATTGACCTAATTGGCTTGTTACATACAGCAATTATTTTCAATGTTCAATTATCCATCCCCCTGAATACTCTTAACCCCCTGCCCCATCTTAGCCAGCAAACACCCCTCAGCCTTACACTTATGATACCGAACCTTTATCCCCCCATCCCACTTGGGCGATGAAGTAACCGGAATCCGCACAGCCTAGCGAAAGTGATGTCATATGATATCACGTCATATCATTTTGCTTGAATATCGCCCCTGCATAATTTAGATTAGAGCAAACAAACATGGATAGGTTATAAGATGACATCGACACCAGCAATTGACCGCCTCATTGATGATATCCGCCTCAGGATGACAAGAGGAAGGTTAAGCGAATTTGAAGTTGCTATGTATACCAAAAGGGCCAAGCAGTTGATTACTACTGATCCGGCGCGTGGCTTTTGCTCTTTGGGAATGCTTGCAGCAGAGCGTGGCAATGAAGAAGAAGCCCGCAAAAATCACATGAAATCGTTGGAAGTTTCAAGTAACGACCCACGCCTTCAGTTCAACTACGCTTGTTCTTTGGGTATTCTTGGATTTCATGAAGAAGCCATTGAGATAGTTCTTAAAGTGATAGAATCCGAAGAGAGTAACCTTGAATTTTTAAACGATATCATTTGGTTAACTTATGAAACGAATGATGATCGTTTGCCTTATCTCCTTGACCTTTGGAAAGAAAGGACACAGGGAGAACAGCATCCTGTTGTTGAAGAAATAGAAGACGCGGAAGACGTTAGAGCTGCACTTGATTCAGTAAAAGTTGAAGGCACTGTTAGCTGGGAACAGATCAAAACCGAATGCAACTTGCAGTAGTATGTACGAAATTTCTTTTACCAAAAGTGCTCAAAAACAATTTTGCAAGTTACCTTCCAGCGTACAAAGTCAACTTCAACCAGTAATTGAAGGGCTTAAAACAAATCCCCGCCCACATGGATACACAAAATTAAGTGGTCAACTTTCCGGTTTTTTCCGTGTTCGATCAGGATCGTACCGAATCATTTATTCAATTGATGATGGAAAGCTAGTAGTCATGCTTCTTAAAATCGGAAATCGAAAAGAAATTTACAAGAAATAATCCCGAAACCCCGCCCCGGCGGGGTTTTGAAATTTATTCTGTTGGCAGGCTAATAATTCGCGCTCGTGGTCGCAGCCTAACACCCGGCATTTTTATTATTGAATCAAGTCTTGCACCAAAATATTTTTCTACAATGCCATACTCTTCATATTGGTCAGGCAAAGCCTTATGAGCATACCTTCTGCCAAAAAGAGCACATAGCCAGTCTGCACACTGCATAACCTGATATAAATGACTTTCTAGCTGGTATGGCGGTTCAATCAATGTTTCACAGAAGTCATACCCAAACATTGTTTTCCCTGCCATCTCAACAGCAATAAGGCGAAAATGTCTTTTTCCAGTGTCATTATCTACAGAGTCTAAAAACAAACTATATGTATCACCAGTCTTGCAAAAATGTTCATCAAGACGTTTGATAGCATACTGAAGCACCTTTGCATAAAGGTTCTCAGATTTATGAGCAGAGGAAGGAGATTCTTTTTCAATTCCATTGCAATAAGCAAATCCACCAACCTTATCAATTCGCTTAAAATATCTGTTTGTTGCAGTGCGTAGTTGACGATATTTCTTAATATTTTTGACAGTGTATAAGGAGCTTCCTTTTTTCTCCCATTTACATGCAGGTGTTTCCGCATCCCGTTCACGTTCAAAAGCAAGTAACTGATTTTTTAATTTGAAAAAGAACGTTGAAAAATCTCTGATTTCATGGACAGGAAGGGCAAGGCCACCAAGTCCAAATACAGGGCTAGTCTTATACTGACGATGAGTTCTTGATACAAACTGCCCAATATGCCCAAACTCATCAAGGTAGACAAAATAATGCATAGCTCATACACTCCCTGTTCATTAGAAACACGAAAACCCGTACATACTGTACGGGTCTCGGAACCGGAGCAGGACAGTAAACCTGCCGTGCTTCCTGATTTAAAATTAACTCTTTTTGTAGATTTGTCAACGCTTAATCTACATAAACAATAATGGGTATGCCACCCTAAAAATTAAGAATCAGATTAGAAGCAAATTTAACATCTGAACATGTCTTTTCGCCCCCGCCCCGGCGGGGTTTTCCTATTCCCCCTGAATGCTCTTAACCCCCTGCCCCATCTTAGCCAGCAAGCACCCCTCAGCCTTACACTTATGATACCGAACCTTTATTCCCCCATCCCACTTGGGCGATGAAGTAACCGGAATCCGCACGGCCCCGCACCACGGGCATACCGCGCCATCCTTGGGGCTGTATGTTACGCCCTGCTTCGCTTTAGCCAGTGCCGCAGCAATCAACTTAGCTGACATCTTATCTCCCGTTGGTGTAAGGGTTGGTGGTTCGTTTCGGAGCCTGCTTTCTGGGCTTGGCACTGCCTTTCTTCTTAATGGACTTCACGTTCAGCAGGTCCGCAGCCGCTAAGTTGTATCCGGCTATATCCCATGCATGGTTCGGCCTTCCTTTGGGGCATTCCCAAAAGCCTTTTTCATTCACAAATTCGGCAGTCATTTCCCGCGCCCATGCATCCGAAACTTCACTATGAAGATTATACGCCCCCGGATCAGCCGGGTTGATTTCCAGACGGTTGGAAAGCGCGTTCTTGTAATGGGTCACGTTTAAGCGCAACAACTTCAGCCCGCCGGGAATCGGTTTATTTGATCCGGGGTAGGCGTCAATCTGGGAATAGACAAAAGGACGGGCCATAGTCTGTTCACCCTTGATTGGCAAAATGCGACCCCGGTTCATACGGCAGAAATCATAAACTTCGTCGGTGCGATGCCCCATTGCATCTATCAGGGCCAGCCGGACAAGATAGGGGTTACCCTGCGAATCTTTGTACTCACGGTCCCAAAGGACTTCGGCGAGAGCTTCAAAGCTATCCACCTCACCATCTGCAACCAGCCACGATTCATTGATCATGCCGTAACCCCATGCCCGGATTTCATAGGGGAAATACCCACCGCGCCCGGACTGCGTATCAATGGCGGCAGTCATACACGAAACCACATCCCCGCCGGGAACCAACAAGCGCGGACGGTCGTCTTTCAATGCCAGGATTTTAGCTTCCGTGCGTTCCTGCTGATAATTCACCCACGGTTCCGCTTTGTGGGAGTTCATAAAGTCCTTTAATTTCTCCTTCCAATCCGGGTTAAGGCTGGACTTCTGACCACGCAGGAAAGCGGCGGCAACTTCGGACAGCGACACGAACCGCGACAGCCAGCTAGGAATATGGAACCCGATTTTCTTAGGCCGATAGGTCTTGAGGTAGGTTTTAATGTCGATGCCTGTTACACGGTCAAACCAGCCGCCAAGCCCTACGGCTTTATCGCGGATTCCATCATCCCATTTACAGCCCATGTTCGGGCATTCATACGCCGCCAGCTTTTCGGATTCGACGGTTTCAGCGTACAAGGAAGGGTCCATTCCTTCACGATCCGGGTACTTGATTTGGTCAAAATCAATTTCATGCTCATGCCCGCAGATAGGACAGCGCACCTTGTAGCCGAAGACCACTTGAGCTTCATTGTTCAGGGCCACCCAGATCGGGCCGCTTTCCGTGGTGGGTGATGAAATTTTCAGAAACTTGCGGTTGCGATATGTACGCCCGCGCTTTTCACCGAGGCTTTGCGGATCGGCTTCCTTTTTGTTTGATGTAGTCGGGAACTTATCAACTTCATCAAAGAGAATATACCGGGCAGGTTTGGAAGCCAGCCGGGAAGCAGAATGCGCCCAGCCCATATAAATCGGCATATGCCGTAGGTTGATGCGAAGCGAACCTTCATCGTCCGTGGAACCCGTGAGATATTGCGTAAGCTGGGGGGAAGATTTGAACAGCGGCTGAATACGGTCCCGGCTTGCATCTTGAGCGGCGATTTTGTCAGGATAAATAATCATCGCTGGCCCCGGCTCCCGGTCTACGGCATAGCCCAGCGCATTAAGCAGCACTTCGGTTTTCCCGACCTGCGGAGCCGCGCAGACTATGACGGTCTGAACGCTGCTGAAAAACAGGCTGTCCATTACGTCAACCAGATACGGCGTTACGTCATTGCGCCACGGCCCCGGCAAAGAGCTTGATTCCGGCACAAGCATACGGTGGCATTCAGCCCATTTGCTGACGGCGGTCTTTTTACACTTCCGCAGAATCTGTTTTTCACCCTTGCTAAATTCGAAGGTGTATTTCGTGCCGGTCATTTCATGCGGCAGTGAAAAACGATCCACTGAAACCGGGACTGGACTTGCGACCAGCTTTCTAACTATCGCCCTAGCTTCCACTTGAGAACTCCACGGTTATTTCATCAGTGCGCGCAAATTCACTAAAGAGTGCGTCCAGTTCATCGTTAACCATCTGGATAAATGTGTCTTCACGTTCCACTTTTCCATCCACGGCAAAGATCAGGTCGCGGGCTTTCATGAGGAACAATTGCCGAAGCCCGGTATCAAGCACGGCGGTTTTCCCCGCCATAATCATTTCTACATTTTCACGGTCAATCAGCTTGCCGAGTTCCTTGTTTAATTTCAGTCGCTTGAGTTCGGCTTCACACTCTTTGTCTTTGGCTTTCGCTTCCTGAAACCGTATTGCAGCATCCCCGGTCAATCCTTCTTCGTCCGGCTGATCCGCTTCCGCAACCTGCCCGAAGGGAACCCATCCAAGTTGTTCGGCAAGGTCTGAAATATCATCTTCGTAGTATTTGCCGTTCAGCGGCGGAACTTGCTTGCCCTTGCCCACATAATTGAAGAAGGTCCGGCGCGAAATCTGCCAGCGGACTTTGCCGAATTGCTCCCAAGCCTGATTTATGGATTTGTAAAATTTATCAGCCATTTAAGTAGCACCTGAATTAGAAGTAGTGACACGATTGATGCAGCTTGTGCAGTGTGCATATTTTTCAAAACTTTCCGTGTGCAAAAGACTCGGAGTCAGCGTTACCCGTGATTCATGGATCGCCGGGGAGGACCCAAAGGCAACCGCCCTTCGACCAACCGCTTCGGCGGTTCATCTTCCACCAGCGGTAGCCGATCCATGTGGAGCAAGGCGATAAGCGGCGCGGCTTTTTCATACAGCCCCCACATTTCCCAGAGGGTTTCGAAGTTCGCCTTGCCCCATGCTTCATCAATGATAACGACCAGTTCACCGACCATGTTCCGCTTAAGCTTGAAGCCCGTGCGATGCTCCCGGAGAAGCTTGCCTAATGTTTTCATAGCCTCATGCCCTGCTTCATAGGTCTGCCAATCCTGATTGAATACTTCCTCGGATACCGGAATAACTCCTTCCTTCAAGCATAACCGCTTGAATTTACTGTAAGGTGTTTCCGGTTCGGGCTTCCTGTACTTGTCTTTAAGCTTTGCTAATGCGTTCATACTGGTTCCGGTCCCAAGGTTTGTCCCGTGTTAGCCAATGCTAAAAACCACTGAGAACATTAGTCTTTTTTCTTTATGTCCAACTGTCCCATGTACCAAGCTTAAAAACCAAATGCTGGAAGCCTCGCGTGTATGCACGCACCCACACACGCATATGAACCTCTTTTGCCCTGCACCGTGGACCGCTGGTACCATCGTGGACCGAGCCAGTATTCACGGGCTTTGCCAAGCTCTTACACATGGGCCGGGCGGTACCAATACGCTGGAACCACTTCACCGGGGGAAGTAGAAATTCCGAATAAGTATTGATTTGCCCGGCGGGTAAGGCGTGGCTACGCCGCAGGTCATTAGAAGGGGGTGCGGGGGAAACAGAGCAGACCGCCCCACATGGATATATGCCAGTGAAGAAGGTCATTACGCTTTCAACTCAAATCTGGTTTTGATACCTGCAACCATGCGGCAACGCTTTCCATCAACGCGCGGGCGTGTCTCTTTAAGAGTCTTCACAGCCGCGTATAGCTCACGGAAGAAGTTTTCCTTATGCATGGCCTGATAGCCGTTTTCGGAACTGTATTCGCGGTATGACTTATACAGTGAGTCTTTAGACTGCTTTGCGCCGTCCTCAAGTTCACACTTATCTTCCACGAAAGCCTGAACGGGGTTGTTAAGCCGCCTGTAGTCCATGAGCAGTTCCCGCGTTTCGTCGCAGCTGGTGAACTTGCCTTGCTCATAAAGACGATGCAGCCCGACCAAAGCCCAATGGAAGATTTCGGAAAGCTCATGCTCCACGAGTTCTTCAAATAGGTGCGGGTTGCGGTCTGGATCGTCTTCAAGAAACTGCTTCTTGAACTCAATGGGCAGCATGCGCCGGAAGAAGCCGTCAGTGTTATCCAGAACGCGGGGCAGCTTGTTAGCGGCGAAGGCCAGCTTGCAGAACGGTGAGAATTCAAAGCTGTCCTTATGCTTGAACGCGCCCTGAATGGCATCACCGGATACAACGGCCTTAAAGATGGGTGTTTCCATTGCCGCCGATCCGATTTCCGTGGAGATGTTCAGCAGCTTGTTATAGAGGCTGGCCCGGCGGAACTGGTCTTCCAAATCCTGAAAGGCCACCGCCGAGCAGTTTGCAGGTGACACAAGTTCACGCAGAACTTTAAGAAGTGTCGATTTACCGTCTGAACCGGGACCGAGCAGCAACAGGCACTTTTCAAAGCGCGTATCGCGGGTAAGGCATAGCCCTGCAAATTCCTGAAGCTGGGCTATTGGTTCGGGGGTCTGAACGGTCTGTTCCAGAAACTTCAACCAGCGGTCACAGCGGGCTTCGGATTCCGGGTTGAAAGACGCGCCTAGACAAATGGTGGAAAAATAATCGTGCTGGTGCGGCTTAAGTTCCAGCGTTTTAAGATTGAGCATGCCGTTTTGCAGGCAAACCCAGCCGTCACGGTCATTGACCGCGCGCCCATGAGGAAGATTACCGAGAGTGATAGCCAAAGAGGTTGCATCGTTCACACGCGCGGTTGTGGCCTCGATGCCGAGATAGTGAGTAGCCGACTGTTGAAGCGTTCCGCGCGTAATCTGTTCCCAGTATTTGCCGTTCCAGTGATAAAGCAACCCGGTTACATCGTCAGCAAGCAAGGGCTGGTCGCGTAGAAGCTGATCAGCCAGCAAACGCGGCTTGAATTTTCCGTCATAAAAGAAAGCCCACTCGCTACCGCCTTCAAACTCTTTAGGCGGTTCAATCTTGCGCGCCTTGGCGATAAGGTCTTGAAAGTCCTTCGCTGTCTTGCCGAACTTCATAAAGAAGTCGGTGAGGTCGTGACCGTCCTTTTCGGGCCAGCTTCCATCCGGCTCCCGGCCCATGAAGTCGGGCCACTCAATTACGCGCAAAGACCGCACCACCGGAAGCAAGGCGCGGATAGCTTTTTCCGCATGAGCTTGCCCCGGCTGGTCGGCATCATAGGCAAGTATAACGTCACGGCCCACAAACGGCTCTAAATGCTCTTGTGACCATTTAACCGTCTTTGATGTTTGGGTAGCAGTATTGAAACCGAAGGATTCACCGCACAGTGTGTCCGGTTCGCCTTCGCACAAAACTATAGGCCCGGACTTGGCAATCATGGACGGAGCAGGAAACAAACGGGCATTACCGTATCCCCTACCCCATGAAATGATTTTGCTCTTAAGATTGGTGCCGGGCTTACGATAAAGCCGAATATTACGAAGCTGGCCCCCAGCGTCCCGGATCGGGATAGCAACGCGCATAGGCGCGCCGTTAATGGGCTTGATATTTTCGTCCCGGTCCCGGTAGCACATCTGCATGCGCAGGTCGTGCCGCTTGATTACTTCCGGCGACCAGCCGCGCACCTTTTGAAACAGGGCAAACCAATCATCAGGCAACAGGGCCATCCGGCCCCACACGCTTTCCGGGATAACCGGAGTCCTACCGCCTTTCCCTTCCTTGCGCTTCTGCTGGACGGTCTTTCGCGGCTTAGGTGCATCCTTTACGCCTTGCCCGTATTTATCCTTGAAGCTTTTAAAGGCTTCATCATTTGCAAGGCCATTAACCAGCCCGTAAAGCTTGATCAGGTCGCCGCAATCGGTACACCCGGCAAGGCATTTGAAATAGTCTTCTTCGAAATTGTAGCCAAAGGATGGGTTATCATCAGCATGAAACGGGCATTTGCCGTTCAGCCATTTCCCTTCTTCCTTTGCGACCTCAAACAATGAACGCGCTATGGTCTTACGTTCATCTTCGGAAAGATTTGTTCCGGCCCAGCCCATCGTTAACCCTTCACAAGATATTTAATGCCATTGCGCCAGAACAGAGCCGATGAAATCAGTTCCATAAGCTCTTTATCGAACTCCGCGAATTCATCAGCACTTACCTTGCCGTCTTCCATAATGGCGGCGAACTTGACCACCGCGTCACTGAATTCTTTAGTGGTGCGGTTCATGTCGTCTTCAAGGGAATCTGAAAAAATACCCGCCTCGGGAAGCGGGACAACAACCATATTCATCTGCTGGGCAATGGCTTCAAGCGGTGCCACTGATCCGCATGTTTTCATAAGCGGTACGAGGTCCAGAACGCCCATTTTCGCGGTGGAATCTTCGGGGTTCAATTCCTTGTATAAGGTCCAGTGGCTTTTGGTGGAACCGAAGGTCTGTTCGGTTATGACTTCCACCGACATATTATGATGCCGCAGCACCATATTCTGGATTTCTACGGCTACGCTTTTGCGTTCGTCTTTCATGGGGTTCCTCCGGTTCCAAAGAGGGCTGCTACCTGTAGTAGATAGGCTATCTTTGTGGTGCTACTGTTCAGTTAACGTGGTTCAAATTTATCTTTGTCATTGCTCTTCGGAAGCTCCTTTTGATATTCATTCAAACACCTATTTTTAAACCATCAAAAATTAATCAGAAGGAGACTTTGAAAGTGCTTCCTAAAAAACACTGTCCAATTGCCAATTATGACGTGCAGGAAATTGGTTCGAAAGATTCTGCATATTGTGACAACCATGAATGTAAATTTTATAATGATAAAGAAGGAGTCTGTATTTTAATCCACACCTATTCATTGCAAAAAACAATTGCTAAGAGCCTTCGTCTCTACAAAGAAGGTACTGGTGAATAGCTTTTGGTAAGAGCTGATCGGGGGAAAAGTATGAAGAACATACTACCCTCGATCTATCTTCATCAACCTTCCGTTGTACAACATCTATAGCTTCGTATGCTTCTTGAAAGGTTAAGCCATCCAAAGCAGCAATCATAATTTCTGCTTTAGATATAGCCTTAAGCCTTGCCTTTTCACTCAATGCCATTTTTCCTCCCTTCCAAAGCAACTCACCATCTGTAATGGATAGCCTGTCACTCTGGTGTTAGTTATTTACAATTGCAGGACACATACGCCCCACGGTCAGCATGTTTATATTTTCGGCTACTATTCATTGTAGCCAATTAACGGACATGAATTAGCTGATTCAGGTCCGCTATTAGTGTGCCTCTTGTGGTGGTAAAGGGAACTTCTCAGGATAGGCGATGTGCTGAGCCAGCCGGGCAACTGTGGAATCAGCCCGCAGTGTCGATTTGATACGGCGGTAGGATGCTGGGTGAATTGATAGCGCGCTGGCTACGTTTGTCTTGCCTATTTTTTGCTCTAGTTCGGTGACTAAGTCTTTTGAGAATGGTTCGCTTCGTGTTGACAGACTAGTGAAAATTGCGCCATAAGAATAAGAGTAATTTTCAAACTTACGACATATATCAATATGATCTAATTAAGGTTTATGAGTGCAGAACTTTTTGAACAGACGGTAGTCGAAGAAATTTGCCGGATCGCAGAAGAAAACGACATGAATCATAGCCAGCTTGCGAAAGCTGCTTTTGGTGATGCCGAGAAATCAATCACAAGATGGCGGCAGATCAGACTTCCGAGAAAGAACACAGGAAAACCTCAGTCTCTTACTGTAGCTGATACATATAGATTGTGTCAGGGGTTGGGGATTGAGTTTGGTTCTTTGATGTTTAGGGCTGGGGAGCGGTTTAAAATGAAAGAAAAAACATTGCTATCCGAGCATGAACAAAAGTCAGCTTAACGCTTGTTTTCAGCTCCTGTTTGACAGTTAAAAGGCAGACGAAGAGAGTGCCGCTGAAACCCATTTAAAATTGATTAAAAGTAAAGTTGTAATACCGAGTTAAAAATGACGTCCCAAAACCAAGACTTAGTAGCCTTCATCGGACATAGGATCGTAAGTAAGCAAACTCAAAAGCTAAAAACAGACCCAGTTATTGCAATAATTGAGCTCTTAGCTAACGCATGGGATGCTGGAGCGACAGAAGTTGAAATTACTTGGCCAAGTGAGGGGAATTTATTTTGTATATCCGATAATGGTCATGGGATGAATCGTGATGAATTCATAAGTAGGTGGTTAGAAGCTGGGTATAATAGGCGAGCAAATCAAGGCAGTGAAGTAATCGTATACGGAAAGTCTAATACAGAGACGAAACGGAAAGTATATGGAAAGAACGGCTTAGGTAAGTTTGCATCTCTTTGTTTTTGTTCAAAGTATAATATCGAAACAACGAAAGGCGGTGAATGCTTTTCATGTGATATTGAAGAGAATCTTGCTACGAGTCTGTACGATTGCGTCAGGGAAGACACGAAGAAGACAAGCGGTCATAGTGGCACAAAAATTACTGCACTCGAAGGTAAGAATATTTCAAAATTACCAGAGAAAGGGATTATTCAGGAGATCAGTCACCGTTTTGTGTTTGATCCAACTTTTTCAGTTTTCTTAAATGGTGTAAAAGTTAATAAAGTTGAAGAGCATTATACACAAAAAAGAACTATAAGGATTGATGATAAGAACTCTATCGATCTGCTTATCTTTTCTCGTGCTAAAACAGAAAAAGACCTAAAATTCAGTGGTATATGTTGGCATGTTAAAGATAGACTCGTAGGTGATTATTCGTGGAAATTTTTACATGATCAAAGTTTGCTTGATGGTAGAGGGAAAGAGGCTCGAAGACATGCTATAGTGATTAAAGCTGACTGTCTTAATGATGCTGTTAGTCCTGATTGGTCCTCATTTGATGAAACAGACCCGTTATATAAAGATATTGTTGATAAAATTCAGAAGCCAATTAATAGCATTCTTTTAGATATCTTACGAGAAAGTCACGACCAAAAGCGTAAAGAAATTAAACAAAAAACAAAAAGTCAAGTAGACAAACTACCAAGAATATCAAAAAGTAAAATTAATACATTCATAGATAAAACAATTGACCAGTGTCCTTCTTTAAGAACCGTTGATCTTGAAAACATTACACGAGTTCTCGCGACCTTAGAGGAAACATCTGGGCAATATGGTATTTTGCAGTCTCTTTCTCAGCTCTCTGTAGATGAATGGGATAAACTTGACTCAATTCTTTCTGATTGGACCGTAGAAATGGCAAAACAAGTTCTTGATGAAATTCAAGAAAGAATAGCTTTGATTGAAGAGCTGCGCAAACGAACGGCTGACCAAGATACTCTAGAAGTTCAAGAGCTTCAGCCTTTGATGGAGCAATGTCTTTGGATATTTGGCCCTGAATTTGAGAGTATTCATTTTACTTCTAACAACACAATAACTCAATGTATTAAGAAACTTTCGGGTGCTGAAGTCTCTGGCTCAAAGAACCGTCCTGACTTTCTTGTTTTACCACAGGATCAGGGATGTTGTGGTTTTAGGTGTGTTCATGGATATGACGAAGATTATCATGAAAGTCGGATTGACAAATTGATAATTGTTGAACTGAAAGCTCCTAGGGCTCCCCTTGGAATTGAAGAAGAGACACAGCCTCAGAAATATTACGAAGAACTTTTGGATCTTGGGTTTATAGATGAAGGAACAAAGGTTACAGCCTTCGTGCTTGGGGTGAGCACCAAAAGAAGGTACAAGATGTCTAAAGTGACAAAAGGTAACTTGACTATTCACCCTATGCTTTATGAACATGCCTTAAGAAGAGCTGAAAGCCGACTTTTTAATCTAAATAAAATAGTTGGAAATGCTCCTTATTTTACAAAAGATAATGAAACAGATTTGCTTTTATTAAATTAAATAAAGAATAAAGCCTTGCACAAAAAAAGCCCTGTTCGCGCAGGGCTTTTTTTGTGCTCAAGCTTATAATAGTATCGCTCTTAATTGTTATAGAGCAAATTGCGCTATTTTTTTGTTTACAACTAGTGTAATTTGCACTGGTTGTAAATTTCAACACAACACCCCACCACCCCAAAAGCTCCGAGATAATGAGCCAGACAAAAGATAGGCGGCTACAATTACGAAATCGACGAACAGGGCCAGCTTTTCAGCACGCCGGACTATCCGGGCTACGGCATCGGCTATCAGCTCAAGCCAGTAAAAGCATATAAAGATTGCCGCCCAAGCTACAAGCTACGCAGGAAAGGGGAAACTATCACCCTACGTGCAGACTTCCTTGTAGAACAATACTTCGAAGCCCCGACCAACTTTGATTCAAAATGGTTCTGGCGCACCCGCAAGGCAGCAGAAATTCATAACGAAGAATTGCGCTTCGCCTTCCTGAAAGCCAAAGGTGAAAACACAGGACAATCAGCGCGCCGGAAGTCGGAGCCAACCCCGATCTACCCCAAGTACAACCACATCCCGTGGGCCAATGATTTCGAATTGCAGGAATGCTCCCGTATCGGGGAAGAGTACTCTGCCGCAATCGGCGGTGATTCACGGGATGCTTCCATGTGTCCGTTTCGGTGATTGATATGAAACATTCAATTTCAATCGTCTTCACCCACCACGGCAAACAAGTAGGAATATTAGAATCCGTAACGGGTTCCAGCTATTCGGAATGCCTCATAAGAGCACGCGGACTTGCTGAGAAAACAGCCGCACGGCTCTTGTGTGATTCAAAGTCAGACGGCGCAGTAAATGTCTGTGAAGCCGGAAAAGAACAAGGCCCCCTACTTTGGTCTAGCCGGATTCTTCCTGTTGTTGATGATCCATACAAACCTTGGAGGGATTAATGGAACTCCAACCACCAGACATAGACCTCACCTGCCTAAACTATAAGGAATTGGCAGAGAAGCTAAAGCTGGACTTTAAAACCCTCCGCTCACGATGGAAGAACTATCCCCATTTCTTTGTAACACCTAATGGCTGGCAAAAGCCCCGGCTTGAATCAGCCCGATTTGATTACCACGAAGTACTGAATCACTGCAAAGCTCAGAGCAAAGGATCGAACAATGACACTGAACGTATACTTTCGCCCATACGAGGGGAAACAAGGGAAGTACCGGGCGTTCTTCAAGTACAGAGGAAAGCAGCCGAGCAAAGTGGTAAACACCCAAAAGGAAGGCAAGCAGTGGGCGCAAAGAAAGAAAAAGGAAATAGACAGGGAACTAGCAAGGCTCAACGCTTTGATGTTTTCCGCCGCGTCATATGATTACCTGCTGGACTGTGAAGATAGGAATATGACCCCCGGCACGGTACAAGAGAAGCTCAACCACTTAACTGAATTTGCTGAATGGACGCTGGAATACATACAGAGAATCAATCCTGAAGCTGTTGATTTTTTGCTTGATGATGTCAGCCTAGAGATTGCCCGGAAATACTACCGCCACACCTGCAAGACCCGCACGGTCAAGACTGCGAACAACCACATTAAAAACCTTAAGGCTTGCTGGAACTTTCATATCAAGGAAGAACGGATATTATCTAACCCTTGGCCCAAGCTTGATAAATCCGAAGGCGACGAAGCCCCTGTTTATATCCCCCCTGCTGAAGACGTAGTAGCGGCGTACAATGCTGCGGAACCGTGGCAGCAGGATTACATCCAAATTTTACTTAAGACAGGTGGGCGCGCTGGCGATCCTCGCCGCCTCAAATGGGAAGAAGTTGATTTCGCTAACGGAACCCTCAGTTTCTGGACCAAAAAGCGCAAGGGTGGAAAAAAGGAATATCGTATAATCTCAATGCCGGAAGGCTCCACCCTGCACACCCTTCTGTTAAGGATATGGAAAGACAGAGAGCTTGATTCAGAATACGTGTTCAATAATCCGCGCACCGGAACCGGATATACAAGACAAGCAGAAGGCATTAAATACATGCTGCATTACGCTTGCGCAATTGCAGGAGTCCGCCGATTCACCCTAAAGGACTTGCGCGACTTCGTAGCCCTTCGCCTTGAGGATTCGAAAGAAGCCAGCTTAACCGATATTCAAAACATCCTCGGACACAAAAGGCCGACCACAACAGATATTTACCTGAAGGCCAAACGCGGCAACACCGAAACAGCCGCCCGAATATTAGATAGCGACGACTTAGTTTAAATCCCTTTCCCAGAAACCAAAAAACGGCCCTGCTGATCATCCAGCAGGGCCGTTTTGTTGTTTTGGTGCATGCAAATAGGCTCTTAGCCCAAGCATACCAAAGCTTCCCGGCCTTGCTTAGGTGCAAAAAATAAATTGCACCAAACGGATATTCAGTAGCCTTGCTATAGAAAATAAATTTACGAAAAAGCCTGCTATCCCAATAACGGCAAAGGCTCCCGCCCTTACGTAGGTGCAAAATTTTTTTTGCACCAAATGCCCATTCAGTTCTGACTACAGGCCAAGATAAATTTTGGAACTCAAAGGCAAAAAACAGATTGAAAATAAAAACGCGCACAAAAAGGTGCATTTCATGGTGCACAAAATAGCCCCAAAATGAAAAAGGCTTTACGACAATCGTCGTAAAGCCTTGTATTTACTGGCGGAGAGGAGAGGATTTGAACCTCCGTTAGTGTTACCTAAACACGCTTTCCAGGCGTGCTCCTTAAGCCGGACTCGGACACCTCTCCGCTTGGGTGAAAAAGGATTTA
>PPCM01000689.1_pt1 | contig 23543 bp, 18 predicted proteins | sample 1555541 | NCBI WGS metagenome assembly PPCM01 (sample SAMN05284479, study PRJNA326546) | Marine sediment metagenome, whole genome shotgun sequencing project. | isolation source: marine sediment | place: Germany: Wadden Sea | collected 2012-09-05 | reverse complement strand
TACTGTCGGATACAGAAAGATAAAAGAAAAACACCCAGAAGTGATATTATTAGTTTGCCTAGAACAAAATAATATTACAGAAGAGGTGTTTTTCTTATGCATAATAGTATACAGCAATTTATGGATTTAGGTGTCAAAAAGATTGAAAAAATAGTAGATGATTTCATGAAGAATGAGGAAATGAATATCGGAGAGTTTGTGCTGGAACTAGGAAAGCCACTCCAGGAGCTGCAACGAGAGATTATTGCAGAAACCATTGAAAAGATAGATGAGGTCTATCGAAACTCAAAATATCGGACAGATCGCTACGTGATTGAGCGGTCAAATGATGCCAATGCCTTCATGAGCACCTGTGGTGAGATCAACTATAAACGAACCTACTTCAAGTCAAAAGAAACTGGTGAGTACATTTATCTGGCAGATCAGGCTTGTGGAATTACTAAGAACATGAGGAAAAGTGAAGATGTTGTCATAGAGGCAATCAAACATGCATCAGATAGCAGCTATAGAATTAGTGGTGAGCATGCCGTAAACACAGATGATGTTATAAGTAAGCAGGCTGTTATGAAAGACATTCACGCTTTAGAGATTCCAGCAATTATTCCAGATGTAAAGAAAAAGAAAGAAGTAAAAGTACTATACATAAATGCAGATGAAGACCATGTATCCTTACAGTTCAACAAGAAGAAAGGTGACCTAAAAGTCGGTAAGAATGGTTATAAAAGCAATACGATAGAACCACGGCTAGCTTGCATATTTGAGGGTATTGAAAAGGAAAGTGAAGGCAGTAAAAGGAATAAGCTGATTGGGAAGCATTATTTTGCAGGCGTCTACAAAAAGGCAGAAGATATTTGGCTTGAGGTACTTGAATACATCGATGCAGTATATGATGAAGAGTATTTAGAGGCAGTCTATATAATGGGTGATGGAGCTTCTTGGATTAAGGCGGGTGTGGATGTACTTGGAGCTAAATGTCACTTTGTCTTAGACAAGTTTCATTTGAACCAGGCAATTATGAGAGCGATAGGTCATCTTGAGGATTCTGTAAGTGATGCAAGGGATGCCATATATGATGGGATAAGTTATGAAGATAAGGAATCGGTCAAGAAGGTCTTTGAGATAGCCAAAGAATGGGCAGACAGTGATAATAAACGGGAACAGATAAGACGAACAAAGGTGTACATAGAAAATCATTGGGAAGCCATTATACGGCCCAATAATGATGAGTATGCAAGGATGGGGTGCAGTGCAGAAGGACATGTGAGCCATGTGCTGTCATCGAGATTAAGCAGTCGACCGTTAGGTTGGTCGGAAGTTGGTGTAACAAAAATGGCCAAGCTAAGAGCCTATGTAGCCAACGATGGTAAAGTTTGTGAGTTATTCAAATACAAGAAAGAAAAGCAACAACGCATCATTCAGGAAGAAGTCAGAAAAGAAGTCGATAGGCAGGTAAAAAGAAGACAAAAGACATATACAGATGTGTGGAATCACGAAACGGTAGCTGGGAGTACAGGTCTGGTTAATGGCATGTATTGCCTTACCAAAAAGCTTAGGGGTATCTGCGGTTAAAGGTATATGATAAAATGAGTTCAGGCAAATCTTGTAAAATCACAAAGGGATTCTTCTATCCTTCTATTTCCGACAGTAAATTAACGCGACCAAACCATAGAGACATAATGATAATAATTCTCAAATGTGATATAATGAAGTGAGGACCTTTATTGTGAATAGATTGGAGGTTTTGTAATGGACAAATATTTAATAAAGAATACCACAAAAGAAGAACGGATGAAGATTATCCATGGCTCCTTAAGTTGCGGTGGCGGCGGATGTGAATCTTGCTCAGGTTGTGGTGTGTTTGGCGGTGGCGATCCATATGATATGTATCAGCCTTATATTGATGGAGAGATGGAAATCTCAGAGATTAATATGGCCTATAGAAACCCTTACAATGTTAGGGGTAGATGATAAGATGAATGAGGATAGACCCCTTGGGGTCTATTTTTTTGTTAAAAACATAGCAGGATACAGGGATAAGAGAGGATAAAAGCAGATGGGGTTATTAACAGGATACAAGGGATCGAACAGGATTTAAGAGGATAGGAAGTATACTATTTTTTGTAACTTTCCGCGCCTACCGCGTCCTCCGCGTTATTTATTTTGCATTTGTCTTTTATTAAAAACATAGCAGGATACAGGGATAAGAGAAGATAAAAGCAGATGAACAATTAACAGGATGCAAGGGATCGGACAGGATTTAAGAGGATGGGAAACTCAATCATTTTATGCATTTTAATCTGTGTCATCAGTGAAATCAGTGGTAATCTTTTATCTCCTAAAAACTGGATTCTCACGTCGGCAAACTTCGCCTCCTCAGAATGACAGAAAGTTAATTCTCTTCCGCGCCTACTGCGTCCTCCGCGTTATATTGTCTTCATAGTGTTTTCAGCAACCATCTATTGCGTTTTTGCGTTAATCATTTGATACATGGCACTTGTCTATGACTGTAGTAGTAAGTGGTTCTTAGGAACTTACACCTTACTGGTTCTTGTGAAGTTAATATAATAGCTATAAAATTAGAACTACATTAAGTAAACACAAAAGGAGTAAAGGATGAACTATAGGAAATTAGGAAGAACAGGTATAGAGGTAAGTGAAATAGGCTTTGGTGCATGGCAACTAGGCGACAAAGACTGGGGAGGGGTTGAAGGCAAGGATGCCATTTGGCTGGTCCACAGTGCTATCGATCAAGGATGTACCTTGTTTGATACAGCACCACCTTATGGTAGAGGACAAAGTGAGAAACTTCTAGGTAAAGCCTTAGTTGGCAAAAGAGATAAAGTGGTTCTAATTAGTAAATTTGGCCACAATCCAGATGGGCCCAGTGATTTTTCAGCTGATAAAATAAGAAGCTCAGTAGAGAGAAGTCTCAAGGAGCTTAGAACTGACTATTTAGATGGACTACTGCTTCATAATCCAGAAAGCCACATATTAGCCGGTGAAGAAAGCCATTACGAGATACTTGAGGCACTAAAACAAGAGGGTAAGATTAGGTCTTATGGGGCTTCTGTAGACTCAAGTTCTGACTTAAACCTTGTTATGGATCATTCAAAAAGTGAGATAGCTGAAGTATACCTCCATGCACTTCATCAAGAAATGGCCTTAGCCTTTGAAAGAGTTAGACAAGAAAATATGGGGATTATAGTGAAGGTGCCATTGGACTCAGGGTGGTTAACAGGAAAGTATAATGCACAGACGGAGTTTACAACTGGTTATAGAGACAGGTGGAGTCAAGAGATCAAAGACAGAAGAGCAGCTTATATAGAGAAACTAGCGTTCTTAAAGACAGAAGGTCAATCAATGGCTCAAGGTGCTCTAAGATTTCTGTTAAGCTATCCAGAGATATCAACTTTGATACCTGGTGTCAAAAATCAGAAGCAATTAAAGGACAATCTATCGGCTTCAGACCAAAGGTTGCCTGAGGACCAAATCAATACAATCAAGCAATTATGGATAGAGGATATTCGAGAGAATCCACTTCCTTGGTAAAAACAGTAATGCGCCCAAACTAAAGCGTTTATCTAGATAGATAAACGCTTTAGTGATGTTTTAAGGTTTTGTTTTATCTTCTCATCCTCACAGTTATCAATAAATGAAGGGCTGGTTATTTTGGAGTAACGAATATACCTTGATTCTCTTTCGCGTTTATAGCGCCAATAATCGCTTCGATTCATAGAAGTAATTTTTGGTTTGAAGACTTTACACTTCATATCCCCATTAAACCTTATATTTGAGAAGTCTACACCATCAACGTGGCAGGATGCATCAAAGGTTGAATTTGTAAGGATACAGTGTCTAAAGCTTGTGTGATAAAACCGACAGTTAATAAAGGTCACCTGATCAAATGTACAACGGTCAAGGGCAGCATAAGAAAAATCAACATCTGAAATTACAACTTTGCCAAAAGTCTTAGATATGATACTAATACCTCTTAAGTCGATTAAAGGAGCAACTGAATCATTAGCCATGGTTATTTGGCTAAAGTCATCAATTGTGAAAAGAGTCCGCCCGATTTTAGCCTTCATATCTTTTAAGCCTAGCTGAGTTCCAGGTTTAGACTCTCTAAGTAGACGGTCAAGGGCTAGTCGAATAAACATACCACGATGTGATCCCCATCTCACTTTGTATTTGAAGGCATCAACATCATGAAAGGACGACTTGGCGGATTTGAATTTGAGTTTATAGGAAGAGAGGATGTCTTTTTTATGGTCAAGCCAATAGTTATAGATGTTATCAATTCCGTTATAACCATGCTCATATAAGTAAGTAGTTAATGGGTTGCGAACTAACATGACATTCTCCTTTGGAAATCTATCCTAAGTGTTATCAATTGTTAAAGAATTTAAGTTGTCAGATTAAGCTTATCATTAAAGATGCCCTAATTCTATAGAATAATTGATTAAAATACAATTGGTATATAGTAAAACAACGCCATGGCTTATGGCGTTGTTTTTGACTGACTATTTTAAGCTCTGACCACTAGCGTCTATCAGAGACAACATTTTAATGGTATTCCCAAAATAGGTTTCATCTTCTACAGGTGTTTGATCTAGATAATCATATAATGCGTTATACCATTCCTCATCTCCAGATAAAGCGGCTGGTACAATAAGCGGTGCTGTAAACGCCATATCAATCCAGTCCCTATCGGGGATTGGTTGACCTGGCTGGCCACTGATAATTAGATAACCAGGCTTATAGTTTACAGGGTCACCAGCCGTTACTTCCTTACTCCACTTAGCAAAGTCCAGTAAGTAGTCATCATACTCCGTCGTGTCTGTATAAAGAGCATATTGTCCGATGCGCCAAGGTGTTCTGCAGGCATTATAGTTGTTGTCACCGTCATAAGAGTCTTCTAGAACATAACCTGGAACAGGGGCGTATCCAGTATCAGTATTAGTTATAAAGTCTGGCATTAATCCTGTACCATCCCCATAATTTCTGTAAAGTTGGTTAATCATTAATTCAGTTTCATCTATGATCTGTGTCCATTTTTCTGAGTTCTCAACATCAATTGATTTGAGGGCGTATAGATTTCTTACTAGTAAGTCTGATGTTCTAGTAAGTGATTGGTGGTGTGTACTTTGTTGTACCCAATCGGCGATCATGATTCGGCCATCCTCAGAAACAAGTGTGGTAAGAATAGCATTGGTATATCTTTTCGCCATGCCAAGATAGTCAAATTCTCCATCTGATCCCCAAAGTCTATCTGCCAGTATTAAACTATAGGCAATATCAAGATCTCCATCTGTCGCAGAACTTGACCCTTCTGGCGAGTTAATGATTGTTGTCACTTCACCTTGACCATTTTTATCATAGCCCAATGAGACCATCTGCCAACACATAAAAGCAGGCTGAATCGCTGATCGATGTACCATATAGAATCGGACAAAATCATCATAATCCGCCTGGTACTTTTCTGAATTCTTACCGTCAATATTGGCCATATTTGCAAGTATTAACATACCATAACCATGGGCTTCAGAAACTGTGACAGCTTGTTTATTGGCCCAAGTGACATCAGGATCAGTTCGTTCATCAACGATATAGTCCACATATTTTTGGTCCAGACCTGGCACATCTTTCACATATCGACCTGACCATGCTTCATAGTGTTCGACCAGTCGGTCACTTACTTCTTTCTCTGTCAGAGCTTTAGGTGTAAGACCACGGTAGGATTCCTGAATCCTTTCAGGACCTTGTTGACAGGATGTCATGACGATCATACTACATAAAATTAAAGCGATTACCTTCCTCATATTACTTCCTCCATCTACATACATAATAAGTTGTATCTATAGAGTAGGCCAATTAAAGGTGACATGACACCATACAAATTAGTATTCTTTTCCCTAAAATTCAGTAGAGGATTTAGAGATGACGCACTAGCAATAGTTTTACTGCCTCCATAAAAAGTTACCTTGGTAAACTTGTTTATAGAAACACTGGCAAAAGTTTTCCTGCCTCTATAAAAAGTTACCTTGGTAACTAGTTTAAGTAACTTTCCTCACTAGTATATAATATTCCTATCAATTAAAATGATATAGGTATAAATAATATCAGTGGGAGAATAAATATGGAAAATAAGTTAAGTCAAAAGGAATTTGGGTACAGAACAGTTATCAGCAGTTCTTTACAATTAATGAGAGAGAATTACATACAGTTAATAGGGATTACAATTATAACCCTTCTTCTGGGAGCAGTGTCTACCATATTAAATTATCTAGTACCTCTTCTTTTTAGTGGGGTATCCTCTTCAATTATAACAATTTTAGTTGTGTTTCCAATTGGACTTGTTAGTATGTACTTCTCGATACGCGTTATTATCGTTCTTTATTTTAGTATTTACGATCAAATTTACTACCAAGAAAGAGGCTTTGGACAAAAGTATAAAGATGCAGGTGCAGTTGTTTGGAAGTACATAGGCACATCACTTTTAATTGGCTTAATAATTGGAGGTATATATATAGCATCCATAATCATAGGTCTTATTGGAGGTCTTGCGATTTCGGTATTTGATAAATTAGGTATATTATCTATTGTAGTTGCTATAGCTTTTGGCCTAGCAGTTGTTACTTTAATACTATTCGCTATTGTAAAATTGTACCTTTCCTTACCCATTCGAATATTTAATCCTGAAGTTGAGAACTATTTCAATCATAGTAGAAGCCTTGTTAAGGGGCAATTCTTTAAAGTGTTAAGTCTCTATTTGACACCAGCTTTAATCCAATTACCAATATTTGGCGTTGCCATATATTTTATGATTATTGGAGCGATTAACAACTGGGTGTATATGGGCATCATATATATCAGCTCACTTTTTATAACGCCACTTTTTGCCTGTGGTTTTGTTGTTATGTATGTGCTTTTAAGAGAGAAGTATACATATGATACAAGTGATGATCAAGAGCAGATGGTGGAGCAAGAAGTGATGATATAATAACAAAAGATTAAGTAATTAGAATGAAAAGTACGTGAAAGAAAGCATCGAAAAGAGGTTAGCAAAATGCTAACCTCTTTAATGTTTTTTCTGAATATGATCCATCCTATTTATCCGTGTTCCTATGCTTTAATCTTTTAATCAGGGCAAGGTTGATCATAATAATAATCTGGCTCGGTCTTCTGTCTCTTCTGAATACGAATAATTTCTTTATAGGCTTGGAATAGAGTTTTACGCTCAGGCATATCTGATTCTAAGGCTTTACTTAATTCTGGTAAATTATAGAAGGGTACACCTGCATACATGTGATGTTCTATATGATAATTCATGTTCCAGTATAGGAATTCATAAATTGGGTTCACTTTTACTGAACGGCAACATTTTCTTGAATCAGCAATATCAGGTTGTAGACCTGTATGTTGAACCATGGTAATTGTATAACTAGCGATACTACTTGAAGCCATTGGGAAAGTGAAGAACAATAGCAGTAAATAGTTACCACTTAAGATGATGGCACTCGCCATAAGTAGATGACCAATGATTAAAACACGACACCAGTGAATAACCTTTTGTCGTTTCTTGGGGTTATCCTCAGGGAAAATCATCACTTCCCATTCACCTTTGATAATACCAAGAGCTCTTCTGGCTATACCAATAAAGGTTGATAAGGTGAAGTAAGGATTAAAGAATGTGGCAAAAACAAAGTCACGAATTCTGAGGGTCATTGGTAATTCCACTTCCATCTCAAGGCCATGATGGGCAGTGTATTGATGGTGCATAGTATGGCTGGCCTTGTAGAAAACATGGTCTGCCCAAGTGAAGAATCCAATAACATTTAAGAAAAAGGCTTGTAGCTTTTTGGATTTAAACACTGTACCATGAGTCATCTCATGTAAACCTGAACAGAGTCCAATAAATATAAGTACATTGGTATAGATAAAATATATTGGAATACTGAAGTATAAAGGTAATACTTTAAAGGCATTGTAACTTATAACGCCTAAAACAATGATCAGTGTTATGTGGGTTAAGACGTGGACCAAAGCTTTGGCATCACTCTTAACTGTGAATGATTTGAATAAGGCTGGATCAATAGGTGATCGGCGCCATGGCAGTATTTTTTGTTTGCTCATTTGAAACCTCCTAAGTCTTTCATTGATATTCATAGCCTAGACTTTTATAATAGAGATAGACCCTAGGAGGCATTATGAAAACTTTGAAAGAATTATCGCAAATTGAATCGTATATTAAGAACCATCATTTAGAGGCCTTATTTGACCACCACCAGATGGGGGTTTTGCAATTACATCAATTTCAGCAACATGAATTCATCGTTGAAGAGAAAACAGATGTGAAATACTTGTACTTAGTACTAGAAGGTGAATCTCGTGTTTCACCAGCTTCAATTAATGGTAAGTCGGGTTTATTAGAATTCATTTTTCCAATGGATGTGATTGGTTGTTTGGAGTACTTCGCCAAAGACCAATACTATTATAGTGTGGAAGCTTTATCGGTATGTACTTTCTTAGCCATACCAGTGTCTAGCATTGAGACACATTTTACCCATAACATTCCTTTTTACAAATATATGTGTGAGAATATGGCTAAACTCATGAAGCGGACATCAAGTCGTTATTCAAGCTCTTTGTTATATCCGCTTAAAAATAGGTTGGCCAAGTACTTGTCAGATGTTTCATCCATGCAAAATACGTCTAGTATAAAGATCAATCAAACCCAGACAGCTGAGTACTTTGGTGTAACATCCAGACATCTAAGAAGAATCCTAGCGGAACTTGAAGATGAGTTGATACTGTCTCGTCAAGGCTCTCATATTAAGATTACGGATATGGACAAACTAAATGAGTATGTAATGGTCTATCTATAGGATTGTGATGACATTGGCAATGCCAAGACCTTTGGCATAAGCTTCTATGTCACTCATATCTTGTTTGCTTGGAACGGCACCTTTAAGGTGAACGGCTCTGTTTTTGGGTAAGCCACGACCATGAACTCTTATAAGTTTAAAAGGCACATGGGGATAAGCCTTCATAATATCAGCCAATGTGTGAACAACTTCATGGACATCATAGAAACCCTTAATATAGACAAGCCTTACTTCCTCAATTTTATCAAGAGCAAGTAGGGCTTTTAAGTTGTCTAAGTGTTCACCTGCTTCACTAAACCTTTTTTTATATACTGCATTCACTTCAGTTTCCTTATCAACATCTGTAAAACAGAGTTTAGTTAAATCGGAGCCAATACCTTTGACATCAAATAAAAATTTATCTGTGACATCTATACAATCTTTCAACTGTTCAAGGTCAAAAAAACCATTGGTATCAATGTAACAAGTTAGACCTAACTCATGTACGGCTTTAAAAAGCTCTGTTAGATACTTATGATAAAGTGTCGCTTCACCACCTGAAACAGTTATACCTCTAATAAAGGGCATATTAGATTGAATGAGTGGTAATAATTCACCTAATTCATATCGAGCAACACCCTTATAGTCCATGGATATGGTCTCTGAATTATGACAATACAAACAATTAGCGTTACAGCCTTGAACAAAAATGCTGGTACGGTTACCAATACCTTCTACATTTGAAAAGGGGATGATTCGATGAACTGGTAGAGTTAACATGGTCTACTCCCTTAGTTTACGATCAAATACTTGAGCGGTGTCATCAGTACCCATACCAAACCATGCCGTATCTCTAAGGACAACTTGATCATTTCTAAGTTTCTCAACTTCACTCTTCTTAACTAAATAACCTGTAACACGAATTAGGTCGGTATTTTTCATGTAAGTTGTGATGTAACGATAGCCACTAGCAAAAGCGCCATCAATAATATCTACAACAGCAGATGGATGATCGACATAAGTCTGGTCAAAAGCGAATAAATCCCCAGTACCTGATGGGAAGTATTGATGGAAAGGTGCGGAATGTTTTAAGTGATCAATAAGGGTTGGTTCTTGGCCTACTTTAACACGATGGGCTGGTGTATTGAAATTATCTTCTTCATCTAAGCTGGCGCCTACTTGGGCATGTAAAAGGTACTTGTTGTTTGTACGACTTACATATTTTCCTTCATGGGCATCAACAACAGCTTGAACAGACTTCATAATCATATGACCAATTTCATCACCACGTTCAGATTGGCCGAAAGTTTCATCTAAGTTTTCAAGCTTTAACATATGGTTAACAGCATCTGCTAAACCAATAATGGCAAACATTGCTGTGAAATTATCTTTGTTAATAAAACCTTCTTTTTCAAGGAAACTAGATTTGAAGAAGTTAGCTTTTTCTACGATGTAACTGACTCGTTTGTCCATCATAGATAACATAAGTGAAGCTACTTTAGGTAGTAGGTTCTCAAGAAGTTCTTCTAAACTATCAGCAGACTTAACAATTGTGCCAAGTCTCATACGCATAAGTGTATAAGCACCACCAGCATATGGGAGGGCATTATAGCAACTACAAAGTGCATGATCACCTACATCTTCAGTGTAGTAAACATTGTTAGAGAAAGAGGGTTTCGAAACAAGTAAACAAGACTTAGCGGCAAGCTCTGCAAAAGGTCTTGATGTTTTATCTTTGTCATAAAGGATGGTCATGTTTGGTGTTGGGTTCTTAAGCTCCATAACTGCCTTAAGAATGAGTCGTCCGGCAACTGTCTCATAAGGTCCAATGTCAGCGTGACAGAAAGAGTCTGTAATGGTCTTATCTATATGATTTAGGAATCTCTTAATCTTAATATAGTCGCTAGCTTCATCTGTCATAAAGGGCTCGAAAAGTTGATCAAGCTTGCCAATGAAGACTGGGAAGGATGTAATGGATGGCACATGTCTGTATAGGATTAGTAAACCATCAAGACACTCATCAAGGTCTTTGGGTGGATCAAGTTCAAGGAAGTCACAGCCTTTTTCAATATAGACATTATAATTAGGCACGATATAACGTGGACGGTAGATAGCATAACCTTCATTTAGGTCACAGATCATTTGATTGTCCATATAGGCCATTTCTTCTTCTGTATATCCAAGTAAATCAATAGGTGAAATCATACGTTCTGTCACGTTACCTAAGTTGATAAGTTTCTGCTGGATTGTTAACATTGGATTGGTTGTAATATCTAAAATATCTTGTGTTGTTGATCTCATCATACACCTCTTCTTGACAATTCATTTATGGATTAAGTTTTACACTTGTTCTTATACTTTAATTTTATCAGCAATAGAAAATATTAGTTAGGACATATGTCCGGATTCAAACCTTTTCCTATAGATTAGGGTATAAAATCTCACGAATGACCTTAAGACCTTGCTCAATGGCCTTGCTTGTAATATTACCAAAACCAAAAAGTAAACAGTGGTCATACTTAGGGTTTGATAAGCGGTGCATTCTAGCCGGATCGATACGGATATTCTGAGCCTTAATCTTAGCAAGTATATTGTCATCTAAAACTATATCGTGAAATTCAACCATAATATGGATACCGCCACTATGACCATGGATGGTAACCTTATCACCAAATTGGGCCTTCAAAGATGCTACAAGAAAAAGACATTTCTTCTGATACAATTTTCTAGAATCATTGACATGTCTGGCTAGGTAACCTTCAGAAATAAATCTAGCGAGGGTCAATTGCTCAAGGACAGGAGAGTGAAGGTCTCCTATGTATTTGACATCCATCATAGAGGTCATTAAATGTTTAGGTAAAACCATATAGCCAATTCTAAGAGCAGGAAAAAGCATTTTGGTAAAAGTACCTAAGTATATGATATGGTCTGGGGCCAAACTTTGCATAGAGGCTATAGGAAGTCCTTCATATCTAAATTCGCTATCATAATCGTCTTCAACGATATAACTATTGTGGCTTTGAGCATACTGAATTAAAGAAAGACGTCGATCAATTGGCATAACACCTCCTGTGGGAAATTGGTGAGAAGGTGTAGTGAAAATAAGTGTATTGTCTAGCTGGTCATACTCTTTATGTAGCGAATCTGCATTTATACCTTGATGATCAACTGGAACATTATAAGTTGGCATGTTGTAGTATTGAATGATTTTGGTGATGCCATAACTGATAGGGTCTTCAAGAATTGCAGATGTCCCTAGTTTGGAGAAGTGTTGTACCAATAAGTTAAAGCCTTGAGCTGCACCACCAGTGATGAGGATCTGATCGGGTTCGCAAGTCACACCTCGAACACTTCGTAGATGCTCAGCTAAGGCTTCACGTAATATATAACAACCTCTTGGTTCGTAATAGTCTAATTGATTGCTTGGTAGGTCGACACAAACCTCCCTGTATAACTTACCCCATCTAGCTTTTGGGAATAGGTCAAAATTAGGTATGCCAGTTCTAAAATCCAATTGGTCATCTTGAGGTTCATTTTGCAAACCTATGAGGTTCTGAGAATCTATGAGCTCTGATCTAGGGTTGAAATCATGTACAAGTCCGTCTTTGACATAAATGCCTGATCTGTCTTTTGTATAGAGATAGCCTTCTGCAATGAGCTGATTATAAGCTTCTAATACTGTATTTCTGGAAATGCCTAGGTGGTTTGCCAAGGACCTAGTTGACATGAGTTTGGCGTCTCCTCTTAAGTGACCATTCAAAATGTCTTTCTTAATTGTTGTGTATAAGTGTTTACTTTTTGTCATCTCTTCAGTATTAAAATCAATATACATTCTGCCTCCTGAAACTGGTACCATCATATTTGGTGAAATCTGGCTCTACAATAACCAGTTCTACTTCTATAGTATACAGTATGGAGGTATGCTTATGAAAGATAAAGCTTTGATTGGATATGGTATGTTAAGTATGGGTATGATTCTAGCAGGCAGTTCGGTGGTTGTAGGTAAAATTTTAAGTCAATATCCTATGATGAGTGTTATTGCTATTAGTCTTGTAGTGGCGGTTATATTTGTTATACCAATCGCATATTTTTTAGAAGGACCTATTAAATTCAGGTCAATATCTCAAAGGGATTGGCTCTTCATTTTTTTACAGAGCATGTCTGGTATTGTTCTATTTAGAGTCTTTATGATGTTAGGCTTAAGGTATACGTCTGCTATTAATGCTGGAATTATGTTAAGTACAACACCTGCCATCTTAGCTATATCATCCTTAATAATACTAAAGGAAAAATTGTCTATTCAAGTTGTTCTGGGGATACTTCTTAGCGTCGTTGGTATACTACTTATTCAAGTTGGTCAATCAGGGGGCTTTACTATTGAAAGAAGGGACTTAGGAGGTTTGTTGCTTATAACCTTAGCGGTTGTTAGCGAATCTTTGTTTACGATCTTTAGGAAGAAACAAGAAAAACCTTTAAAGCCATATACATCAACAGCCATTGTTATGACGATAGCGGCTTGTGTTATGCTTCCTATAAGTTTTATCATGGATGGATATAGGGAAGGTTTATTTGTTGATCCCAAATTCATCTTTCCTGTACTGTTTTATGGCGTGATGTGTTCAGCTATGGCTTATGTTTGTTGGTTTGGTGGCCTGACATGGGTAAAGGCAAGTGAAGCTGCAGGTTTTACTGCATTAATGCCAGTTTCTTCTGTCCTTCTAGCAGTGTTAATATTGAAAGAAGAAATAACGACTAGGCATTTTGTGGGAATAATTTTGATCCTTATTGCCTTGTACCTAATAATTAGTAAAAAAGTATATAAGGGGTGTACTAGCAGAAGTCTAGGTAGATAATTAATTCAATTTAAAAAGTTCTCAAATTGTTCATAATTTATACATATAAAGGCGTATTATATATGATAAAATTGATTTCATAGTTATAATGACCTATTTTGCGAGGAGATATACATGAAAATTGGCCTAGTTACTAAGATTGACAAGGATTTTATGCTTATCATGACGGATACAATGACCATCGAACGTATCAAAATCAAAGATAACATAAGTGTTGGACAACGTGTTGAATATGGCGTAAGAGACATCTATAAAGGATTTAGAATAAGCAGTGCCAAAAAGCTTGTAGCTTTGATGGTTGCTGTTTTAGTGCTTTTAACCTCTTTTGTATCTTTCGCTTCACGTGGAGATGAAGATAATGTATATGCCTCGATTTCAATTGATATTAACCCTAGTTTAGAGTTTGATATTAACAAAGACATGATCGTTACTACAGTTCGTACTTTCAACAATGATGCAGATGAACTGTCATTAGATGAACTAGTCGGTTTGACTATAGAAGAAGCTCTATCATATGTTTTAATAGAGGCTCAGGCTAAGGGCTATATGGATCAAGCATCTAAAATATTAGTTGCGTCAACGATTTATAGTAACGATGAAGATAAAGTACAAGTACAAGTTGATCAGTTCCTAAGTAAACATGTGGACAAGTACGAGTTTATGTATATTAGTCAGCAAGAAACCGAGAAGAAAGTGGATAAGAATAAAAAACAATCAATTGGTAGAACGTATGTGGAAGAATTAACAGATGAAGAAAAAGCGTCTGAGTCAACGGTTGAAGAATTGTTTGTTCTTATTAGCACAGAAGAAGAGGAAACTGATTCGGTTCAATCCTATCAGAAGGAAGAAGTACAAGATAGAACAGAAGAAATAACTGACAAAGTTGAAGAAATCAAAGAAGAAGTACAAGATAAAGTAGAAGAGAAACAAGAAGAGGCTCAAGAGAAAGTAGAAGAAGCACAGGATAAAGCAGAAGAAGCACAAGACAAGACTGAAGAAATAAAAGACGAAGTTCAAGATAAAGTAGAAGAGACACAAGATGAGGCTCAAGAGAAAGTAGAAGAAGCACAAGACAATGCTGAAGAAGTAAAAGGCGAAGTACAAGATAAAGTAGAAGAGACACAAGATGAGGCTCAAGTTAAATCAGAAGAAGCACAGGACAAGACTGAAGAAGTAAAAGGCGAAGTACAAGATAAAGGTGAAGAGACACAGGAAGAAGTGCAAGATAAGCCACAAGAGGTTAAAGAAGAAGTAATGAATAAAGCTCCAGAAGATATTGAAGTAACTCCAGAAAAGCCAGTAGAGAACAATGAGCAAAGCCAAGAAAAAGTTGTGAAAGAAGAAAAAGTCGTTAATGATCAAAAGAGCACAAAATTTTAGGAAAGCTTGACATATCTAAGAACACATAAGAAAATAGACTTATAGTTTTATTCAGAAATTATAGAATAATGTTTTCAGGGTGTAATATGAGAATTAAGTGGATTCTAATTGTCTCAATAGTTGTCCTAAGTTCCATTGTGGGGCTATCATTAGTTAATGGTTTAAGAGACTCTGATGAACAAATTAAATATAACAATGATGAAATAGCTTGGTTTGAGGACCAGGCTATTTATGATGTGGATTATTTTATAGATGTTGAAGAAGTGAGCATTGTTAAGCAGGTAATCCAATCATTAGAGATTAATACAGGCTTAGAATTTGTGGAGATTTCTGAGAAAGAGATAGATACTAGAACCATTATTATTTCTGATAAGGCAGAGACATATGAGACATATCTAAGTAGTCGACCTATTTTAACTAAATATGCCCATCATTATAAAAAAGCTGGGTACACTAATGAGCTAGATGGTATGCCAGTAGGTGTACTTGAAGATCAATATAATTTAATAAGTGATATAGGCAACTATGATGATTTAACTTTGTTAGCAGTTAATGATATTGAATCCTTATTCGATCAGTATGCGAAGAATCTGATTGATGGTTTTATTTTGATTGATGAGAAGCCATTGTTGATTGATTCTAACAATGATCTTTATTATTGCATTACGACAGTACCCCTATTGTCAGAAACGACCAAAATATACACACATGACTCAGAAGCTACATTGGCGTCTATACTGTCTAAAGCTATTAACTACCTTGTGATCAATGAAAAGATAGATATGATAGTGAAGAACCAATATAGACAATTCCAGGAAGAAATCTTTAATGATTTGCTTGAGGAAGATGAAAGAGATTTACTTAATACTATTGGAAAAATATCGGTTGGGGTTGAAGAACAGCCACCATGGATTATTAAGAAAGATAATAATTTATATGGTATAGTCATCGCCTATTTTTCTCATCTTGAAGATCTAACAGGTTTAGAGATAAACTATGTCATAGGTGAAAGGTCAAAGATTAAATCACAGGAGAAGGCTTTGGCCTTAGATGCTCTTTGGCTTTATGATGAAGAGACAGGCTATGATCACAGCACTTCTATAGCTGAGGTGAGCTATGTGGTTGTTGGTCTTGGGTCATCCCATGAAATAAAGACTTTTAATGAAATGGCTTTAGAACGGGTTGGTTCTGTTTTTACGGATCATATTAACAGTGAGTTAACTGACATGATACCAACAGAAAACCTAACTTATTATGGGACAAATGCTGAATTAGTTGAGGATTTATTGGCAGGACAAATAGATATAGCTGTTATGACAAAGGCTGACTTTGACTACAATGAGATCGTTTTAGGTATAAGTGAACTAGACATTAGATTGTTCTTAGAGGATACTTATAATGCCTATATCTACTATCCATCGGATAATGATACTTTACGATCCATAATGAACAAAACAGCTTGGGTATATAGCAGTGACGAATATATTGAAGAAAGTCTTCTGGGGATACCTATCGAAGAAGATAGAAAACCTTTCTATTGGCAGTTGGTTACATGGGCAGCAATAATGATTCTATTTGTAGTACTGTTTTTTATAGGTCTCTACTTACTTAACAAGCGTGAAAAGAAGCAAATGAATTACTTATTTACCCATGACCAGATTACATTTTTGCCTAATAAATATGGGTTAAAGCAACACATTGAGGCATCCATCAATAGGGGGGATGAAGGTGTAATACTCCTAATTGATATTGATAACATGAAAGATATCAATGACCGATTGGGCCACCTCTATGGTGACCAGGTTATTATTGAATTTGCACAAGTTTTAATGAGTACCATTGACGACGATCGATTGCTTGGTCGTTCAGGTGGAGATGAATTCGTTTTTGCTGCAAAAACGACTGATCAAGAAGTGATTATGTCACTCGTCAACTATATTAAGGAATTAGCAAAGGCTTATGGTAATGATAAGAAAGAGTTGTATGAGTTTACCGTTAGTATAGCATCAATTACCTACCCAGAGCGTGGTGAAGTATTTGAGAATCTTTATAGGTATCTTGAATATTCTATTGACTATGCAAAAGAAAAAAAAGGTAACAATGTCTACATGGAGTTTTCTTATGAGATCTATAAGAATTATTTAGAAGAGCAAAGTCTTGTTGAAGAGATTAAACGTGGACTTGAAAATGAAGAGTTCATTTTATACATACAACCCCAGATTAATTTATCGGCCCACACTTTAACAGGTGGTGAAATTTTAGTTCGTTGGCAACATCCTGAGAAAGGCTTGGTACCGCCAGGTATCTTCTTGGAGATTGCAGAGAAAAATGGTTTGATGCGTGAACTTGATTATTATGTCCTGGAAAAATCATTTAGAATGGTGACTCAATGGCAGAAAAAATTTGATTATATGAAAGTTTCCATAAACATGTCAACAGCTACATTTGAAGATGAGGCAATGGTATCTAAACTTGACCAATTAGTATCTCTGACTAAGGTGGATACTAATTGGTTGACCATTGAAGTGACTGAAGATATGGGATTTGAGAATATGGAAGGGGCAAATAATCGCTTTATGGAGCTAAGAAATCGTGGCTTTAAAGTAGCCTTGGACGATTTTGGAAAAGGATATTCATCCCTATCCTACTTAGAGAAGATGACCATCGATATTCTTAAGATTGATAAAGCTTTTATTGACAATATTCATGAAGCTGACAAATCACTAGAAATATTAAGAGCCATTGTCCAGCTTGCGAAGATTATGGAAATTGATATTGTTGCTGAAGGTGTTGAATATGAGGAACAAGCTGAACTACTCAAAGAGTTTGAGGGAATTATCGCTCAAGGCTACTTCTTCAGTAAACCATTCTCTGTAGATCTATTTGAAAACTATGTAAGTCATTATTGATAGAAGCAATACTTTCTTTCCCAAGTAACAGAGTCACTAGGCTTCAAATCAACCTGGAAAAACAACTCTGGGCTAACAACATGACCACTTCCCCAAACGGCACATTTTGATACTGGGAAGCTTGAACATTCTTTGACGCCTACCCCAAGTTTTTTGTGAAATAGATTCCAATTATAAGGGGTATTGCAGTCTTTTAAAGCCACTTTAAGGTAAAAATCTTCTGTTGGTACACTTGCCCACGTAAGGGACTGACCATTAATTTGGCATTGTCCTGCTTCTAATTTGAAAGAATTAGCAATCGGCACATCCAACTCATAATCCATTCCAATAAGCGCCTTGTTAATACCGATGAAATTATGGTTATAGTCATCAGTGGAAATCTCTTTATTACCATTGTTAATTAGTGTATAGTTTATAGTGAGGTCAGAACCTGCTATTTCTATACGCTTTTTTAGTAGGCAGTCATAATCTGTTTCAGAAGAGAAACGGGCATGGACCTCATAGGCCTGATCAGATGTATAAACAACTTCATAAGTAATTGCATCAATGGCATAGGGTTTTGCGAAGAAGTAGGGCGCCTTGTCACCAGTAAGTAGGCCAACACCTATTTTAGGAAATTGCTGTCCTGGTCTAGAAGCATCATAGCCAATGACTTGTTCGATGCCAAATTCATTACAGAAACCTGAACCGCCCGTCCCCATGTTAGGGTCTAATGATTCTGGTACAGTAAATGTGAATTCCTTGTTATATATAATTTCTGTGATATGACCTGTCCAGTCAAATCTAGAACCTTTATAAAGGGATCCTGGCTCTGCAATGGTGATAGATAGTAGATGGTTGTTTAAGGTTGTTAAGGACATATATAGACTCCATTCTGTAATTTATTACTAACAAGTATTGCGAATTTTTACAATATAACATATAGATATTGACAAAAGGTTCATTTCATACTATCATTATAGAGCGAAAACGATTTCGAATCAAGACTTTTTTTAGGAGAAACCATGGCAAATATTCAAGATATTGCAAAAGCGACAGGCTATTCAGTAACTACTGTCTCAAAAGCTTTTAACAACTATAAAGACATAAGTGATAAAGCCAAAAAGATTATTCTGACTAAAGCAGATGAGATGGGTTATTTTCCTAATGCTCAAGCAAGAGGTCTAAAGATGAAAAGGTCTTTTACAATTGGTGTTATTCTTGATGAGCTACTTGGCCTTGGACTAGCCCATCCATTCTTTTCTAATGTTATTCAATCCTTTAGAATTGCAGTTGAGGCAAAAGGTTATAGTATGATTCTGATCTCTAACAATATTGGAGATAAGACAATTGAAAGTTACATATCACACTGCAAACATCGTGATGTTGACGCTGTATTTATCTTATGTACAGACAAGAAGGATGAAGGCATCAAAGAACTCATCCATTCAGATATTCCAACGGTTCTTTTTGACATGCCTGATGATGATACAAGTTGTGTTATTACAAACCATTATCAAGGTGCTTTTGAGGCTGTTGAATACTTACATAACTTAGGTCATAGTCGAATTGCCCATATCTATGGTAGTCAACTCATTCATGCTGGAGCTGAAAGACGTCGTGGTTATTCAGACGCTATGGCACAATTTGGTTTAGATATTAACCCAGATTATTTGGTGAATGGTGGTTACTTTGATCTTAAGTATGGTAAAAAAGCAATGGAAACCTTACTTGATCTTGAAGAAAGACCAACAGCAGTATTCGTATCTGGTGATATGATGGCTCTTGGGGCGATTCAGACATGTTACGAAAGAGGCATAGCGGTACCAGAGGAAATATCAATCATAGGCTTTGATAATCTTATGGTACTTGACTGGATTAAACCTTCTCTAACAACAGTGGCTCAGGATTATGATGCAATCGGTGAAACTTGTTCAAACATGATTGTTGAGATGATTGAGAATAAAGAGATAGATAAACACAGGACTAAAATAATCAATACCAGAATCATTGAGCGTAGCTCGTGTATGAAGGTATAGTCATAAAAAATAAATTTTATTACCAATTCACGAAAACGTTTTAGAACCTTAGAAACAAACCTAGAAAGTGAGGTCATTCCATGTATCAATTTCAAGATGACAAAGGAACCTTTAAAGTTAAAAATCCCGATCGATCAAGCCACATGTATTTTCCATTATGTAATGAAGCCGGCTTAAAAGGTGCTATATCACCTGAGCTTGGCGGAGATCTAAAAGTCAATCAGAATACATTTGCTCTCCAGCCAACGTCAATTGAGGAACTGCAGAACGCAAGAGCTACAAGAAATTTCTGGGTGAAAGTCAATGATGAGACCTTATGGTCTGTGACTGGTCAATCTGCTGCACAACATGCCCTTAAATATACATCTAATGAAGAAGAGACAGAGCTTGAAGCAGGCTTTTTATACCATACAGTAACTAGAAGTTCTAAAGTCCTAAACCTTCAATCTACTGTGACAAGTTTTGTACCTTCAAGTGAGGATAAAATTGAATTAACTAAGTTTGAGGTGACCAACACTGGAAACGAAGTGATCACACTTGAAGCCACTAGTGCAATTCCACTGTATGGTCGTTCGGCTGATAATTACAGAGACCACCGTCATGTAACTTCTTTACTAAATAGAGCACAGACAAGCGAACATGGCCTATGGATGAAACCAACTTTGTCATTTGATGAAAGAGGACATTTAACCAATGAGATGGTCTATGGGGTCATAGGTCAAGGTTTTGCAGATGGTCATTCATCTGTAGATATAGTGGGTTACATACCTACAGTTGAGGAAATGACTGGAGAAGGAAGTGGACTTGATTGGCCAGTATCCTTATTTGATAGAGATAATGCAATGAGCCCTATAGGAACTAAAATAGATGGTTATGAGACCCTAGCAGGTATATGTTTTGAGAAGTTATCTCTAAAGCCTGGTGAGACTGTGTCTTTTATACTTGGTATTTACATCGTTGAATCTTCTGTTGGTTCAATTAATGATTACAATAAAGCTGCGATAGAAGCCTATTGTCAGCCAGTAACTTTTGATGAGTGGCTAGGTAAAACACAAATTTCTTGGCAGGAAAAAGTGGACGTGATTAAACAAGAAACCTCTAACCATGCTTTTGACCAATGGATGAGATGGATCAACATTCAACCAATCCTAAGAAGGATATATGGTTGTTCATTCTTACCTCACCATGATTATGGACGAGGTGGTAGAGGCTGGCGTGATTTATGGCAAGACTGTCTTGCACTTCTATTGATGGAACCAAAAGATGTACGTTTCCTATTACTAAACAACTTTGCAGGAGTAAGAATCGACGGTACTAATGCAACCATTATTGGTGACCAACCAGGTGAATTTGTTGCAGATAGAAACAACATTAGCAGAACTTGGATGGACCACGGTGCTTGGCCTTGGCTTACTACTAAAGAATACATCCATCAATCTGGAGATATTGATTTCTTATTTGAAGAACAAACTTATTTTAAAGATGCCCTTATGAACCGATCTGCAAAAGTAGATGAGAAATGGAATGATACTTATGGTAATTTCCTAAAGACGGAATCTGGAGATGTTTATAAAGGAACTTTACTTGAGCATTTATTGATTCAGAATATGTCAATTTTCTACAATGTTGGTGAACATAATATTCTTAAGCTTGAAGATGCTGACTGGAATGATGCATTAGATATGGCCCACCATAAAGGTGAGAGTGTTCCTTTCACAGCCTTATATACAAGCAACTTAAGAGACTTATCTCAGATGCTTAAAGATATTAAAGTTAAACAAGGGTTAGATACGATTAAGGTGACAGACGCATTATTAATTCTTATGGAAGATGTTGATCTTACAAGTATTGAAGCGAAGCACAAGAAATTAGATACATTCTTTGATGCAGTAGACCATGTTGTATCTGGTGTGAAAGTGGATGTAGAAATTGATGACTTATGTAAGAACCTTGATGATAAAGTAGCCTGGATGACAGACCACCTAAGACAACAAGAGTTCATTACAAACCAAGAAGGTTATAAATGGTTTAACAGTTATTATGATGATCATGGTAATGCGGTTGAAGGGGACCATGAGAATGGTACGCGTATGATGTTAACTGGCCAGGTATTTACCCTTATGGGTCACATAGCATCAGATGAAGAAGCAGCTGAAGTTGTTAGAACCAGCAAACATTACCTACAAGATCTTAAGGTAGGTGGTTATAGATTAAACACTGATTTTAAAGAAGTTAAAAGTGACCTTGGTAGAGCTTTTGGTTTTGCCTATGGCCACAAAGAGAATGGTGCAATGTTTAGTCACATGGCTATTATGTATGGCAATGCCCTATATAGACGTGGTTTTGTGAAAGAAGGTTATGAACTTATTAGTGACCTATTTAATCACTGTTCAAACTTCGATGTTTCAAGGATCTACCCTTCTGTTCCAGAATATGTTTCAGAGCGTGGAAGAGGCATGTACACCTACTTAACTGGATCAGCTAGTTGGTTGATCTATACAGTTGTTACTGAGATGTTTGGATGTAACGGTCATTACGGTGACTTAAGATTAGCACCTAAACTTCTACAAGAACAATTTAAAGAGGGGTCAATACAGATGACCTTCTTATACAATGGTTCACCATTAACGGTTAATTATATCTTAGCTGAAGATAGTGGCCAATCCAATGACTATCAAGTGGGGAAAGTGTCTTCCGACTCCACTCAAATAGAGTTTACTACGACGGAGCAAGGTATCGTTGTTTCAAAAAGCGATGTTGAAAGAGTGCAGCAAGAGACTGCTATCTTAGATGTTGTACTCCGATACGACGTATAGTAGTGAATAGAGACAATCATCCTATATGACTTTTTGTCAGTTGTCTTGCAACCATGAAGGGCTGCCTCTTATGAGGTGGTCCTTTTTTAATGTGGAGAAGATTAACGCATAGATTAACGCTAAGACGCAAATATATAACGTTTAGATGCAAATAAATAACACGGTAGACGCGGTAGGCACGGAAGAAAAGATAAACGCAAAAACGCGAAAGGTAGAATTAACTATTTGTCATTCTGAGGAGGTGTATTTGGCGACGTGAGAATCTAACGTAAACTATTACAAATCAAAAGATATGGCCGCAGAAAACGCTAAGGGCGCAGAAGGGTTAGATAAAATAAACGAATCACATAGAAAAGAATTAGCTGTTTGTCATTCTGAGGAGGCGTAGTTTGCCGACGTGAGAATCCAGTTTTTAGGAGATAAAAGATTACCACTGATTTCACTGATGACACAGATTAAAATGCATAAAATGATAGAGTTCCCATCCTCTTAAATCCTGTCCGATCCCTTGCATCCTGTTAATAGTCCAATCTGCTTTTATCATCTCTTATCCCTGTATCCTGCTATGTATTTAATAAAAAGACAAATGCAAAATAAATAACACGGAGGACGCGGTAGACGCGGAAGAAAAGATAAACGAAAAAAACTCGAAAGGTAGAATTAACTATTTGTCATTCTGAGGAGGTGTATTTGGCGACGTGAG
>PPCM01000688.1_pt1 | contig 23563 bp, 20 predicted proteins | sample 1555541 | NCBI WGS metagenome assembly PPCM01 (sample SAMN05284479, study PRJNA326546) | Marine sediment metagenome, whole genome shotgun sequencing project. | isolation source: marine sediment | place: Germany: Wadden Sea | collected 2012-09-05 | reverse complement strand
GATAATGGTGTTACATCTAATAATAATACATCTTTAACTTCTCCAGTTAATACACCTGCCTGAATAGCCGCTCCTACAGCTACACATTCATCAGGATTAACACCTTTATGTGGATCATGTCCTGTGATTTTCTTTACTGCATCTTGTACTGCAGGGATTCTTGTTGAACCACCTACTAAGATTACCTTGTGTAAATCTGAACTTGCAATATTTGCATCTTTCATTGCTTTTTTCATTGGCTCTACTGTTTGATTAACTAACTTAGATGTTAATTGGTCAAACTTTGCTCTAGTAATATCCATTACTAAATGTAGAGGTCCCTCAGCATTTGCTGTAATGAAAGGTAGGTTTATATTTGTAGTCTGCGCACTTGATAGCTCTTTCTTAGCTTTTTCAGCCGCTTCTTTTAATCTTTGTAATGACATGTTGTCTTTTCTAAGATCAACGCCATTTTCTTTAGCAAAAGAATCTGCTATAAAGTTTAATACCACCTCATCAAAGTCATCTCCACCTAAGTGATTGTTTCCACTTGTAGATAATACTTGGAATACACCATCTCCTAGTTCAAGGATAGATACATCAAATGTACCACCACCTAAATCATAAACTAAAATTTTCTGATGCTCATCTTCTTTATCAAGACCATATGCTAATGATGCTGCAGTTGGCTCATTGATTATTCTTTTTACATCAAGACCAGCTATTTTACCAGCATCTTTAGTTGCTTGTCTTTGGCTATCTGAAAAATATGCAGGTACTGTAATAACAGCTTCTGTAACTTTTTCACCTAAGTATGCTTCTGAGTCTGCTTTCAATTTCATTAATACCATAGCTGAAATATCTTGTGGCGATAAATTGTTACCATCTATTTCAACATGATAATCAGATCCCATATGTCTCTTTATTGATGCTATAGTTCTCTCAGGATTTGTTACTGCTTGTCTCTTTGCAGTTTCACCTACTAATTTTTCTCCAGCTTTTGTGTAACCTACAACAGATGGTGTTGTTCTATTTCCTTCTGCATTAGGTATTACTACAGGCTCTCCACCCTCTAATACCGCTACACATGAGTTAGTTGTTCCTAAATCAATTCCTATTACTTTTCCCATAATTTTTACCTCCTTAGCCTATCTCGGCTATCACTTTCTACTTCGATACTTTTACCATACTAGGTCTAATAACCTTGCTCTTAAGGGTATACCCCTTTTGTAGTACGTCGACTACTATATCAGCTTCTTTACCTTCAACTTCTTCTTGCATCACTGCATGATGGAAGTTATGATCAAATGCGTTCTCTAATGCCACAATTTCTTCTAAACCAAACTTCTTTAATATGTCTTGCATCTGGTTATAAATCATATGTATTCCTTGTGTTAAAGACGGTTCTACATTTTGATCTAGACTTGCCATTGCTCTATCATAATTGTCTATTACTTCAAGCAAATCTACCATTAGCTTCTCATTGGCATAAGCGTAAATCTCAGTTTTTTCTGCTTCAGTACGTCTTTTATAGTTTTGAAACTCTGCATTTAAACGTAAATATTTATCATTTAAAACCTGATTTTCTTGTGTCAATTTTTCTTCTTCTGTTAGCTCAGGTTCTTGATTTTCTTCTTTTTCAGTGCATTCTTCTACCTGTTCTTCTTCAGTTAATACTTCTTCCTCAGAAACAACTTCGTTTTCTTTCTTTGTTGTCATTCTTTCACCACCTTTTATTCTTCTTCATCTTCACTAAATACATCACCAATAGCAGTTGCCATACATTCCAAAACTGCAGAAATCTGATTATACTTCATTCGAGTAGGTCCTATAACACCAATCTGGCCTACAGGTTTACCTTTAACACTATATGTAGCTGTTACTAAACTACAATCTTGAAAGGCGATATCTGCATTTTCATGTCCTATGGTAATATCTACTCCTTCTGCTCGAGTCGCAATAGCATTAGAAATGTGCTCTTTATGATCCATTACTTGAATAAAATCTTTTGCCTTATCAATATCATTGAATTCTGGCAAAGAGAAAATATTAGCTAAACCATTCATATAAAGATTACTGTCTAACATTTTTTCAAAAGTCTCTAAAATATTAGGCATCATACTGTTAGTCACTTTATGCATAACCTCTACATCTTCTTCAAAATCTTTAATCATATCCGATTTTATAATGCTACTTAATGTTTTTCCTCTATAATTAAAAGTCATAACTTTAGATAACATCTCAAGATTCTTCTCTACTAATAATTCTTTAGTTTTTAATACAGTATTATTAATTTTGCCATCTTCTGTAACAATCATCATCATAACAGTATGCTCATCAACCAAAATCAATTTTATATATTTCAAAATATTTTCATCAACTTTTGGCGTTACAGCAAAAGCTGTCAGATTTGTTATTTCAGACAAAATATTTGAAGCTTTTTCTATTGTTCTATCAAGCTCATTTAAATTAGAAGTAAGTTTTTCTTTAATTTGACCTTTTTGCTTTTGATCTAAGACGTATTTATCCATAATTGAATCAACATATAGCCTGTATGCCTTATCAGAAGGTACACGACCTGCTGATGTATGCGGTTGTTTAAGATATCCTTGTTCTTCTAAATCAGACATTTCGTTTCTTACTGTGGCTGCACCTATGCCTAAATTATAATTTTTAGCGATAGACCTAGATCCAACTGGTTCAGCATGTCTAATAAAATCATTGATAATTGCTTGAAGAATTTTTAGTTTTCTTTCATCCATACCCATATCAATCACCCTTTTTTATTAGCACTCTATCAAGCCGAGTGCTAATCCTTATGTTTAAATTAACACCTAGGGGTTAATTTGTCAATACGTTTCATCACTTTATTCTCTAAAAAATATAAGCCGATAACACGGTATTTGAAATATCAATACCTCTAGATGTTAAAAATAATTGACTATTTTTCTTTACTAAAAGACCACTTTCTAAGTGCTCTTCTAACTGCTTTTCAAATAAATCCTCAAACCTTGCACCCGTATACTCTTTAAATACTTCTAAGTCTATACCTGCATTTTTTCTTAGCCCTGTAAAAATAAATTCCGATATATTATCTTGTTCGGAATTTGTATGTATATCTAAAACTACTGTCTTGTTCTCTTTTAACTGCTTTGTATATGCTTTTATATCTTTGGTGTTAGTCCATCTTCTTCCATTAAGAAAAGAACTTGCAGATGCTCCAATACCTAAGTATTCATCCATTGACCAGTACTTCAAGTTATGCTTACACGCATAATTATCTTTCGCAAAATTTGAGATTTCATAATGTTTATACCCATATTCTAAAAATGTATTCACACCTTCCCAATACATTCTTCGATCAATCTCTTCATCATTTTCTTCTATTTGTCCAAATCTCAAAAGATCATATAAAGATGTACCCTCTTCAAATTTCAAACTGTAAAAAGATATATGTGTAGGGTCTAAATCCAACGTCCTTCTAATTGTTTGGTCTAATGATTTCTCAGTTTGCCCTGGTATTGAAAACATTAAATCAATATTTATATTTTTAAAACCTAGTGCTTTTGCCATTTCAAAAGCATGAATAAAATCTTCTGCTTTATGACTCCTCCCCAAAGTGTTAAGAGCCAAATTATCCATAGACTGTGCACCAATACTAAGTCTATTTATACCAAAATCCAAATAATGAGCTAATTTTTCAGGCGTTAATGTTTTAGGATTTGACTCTAATGAGATTTCGCAGTCCTTTGATATATTGCCGATTTGATCTAGTTTATTTAGTATCTCGTAGATATATCCTTCATAGATAATACTTGGCGTTCCTCCACCAAAAAAAATGCTATCAATCGTAGCATCTGAAATGTTATCTTTATATAAATCTATTTCTTTAATCACACTTTGCATATACGCTTTTTTACTATAATTATCTGCATCATCTACAGATAGAAAATCACAGTAGTTGCACTTCTTTAGACAAAAAGGTACATGAATATAAATACCAAGTTTTTTCATTGTAAATCTCCTTATATACTTACTATCGATTCATTTAACCATAAAAAAACTATCCTTTCAAGTTTCGAAACGATAGCTATAGCTTTAATAACTGTTTTTAGTTAGTTATACGCATCATTTTTCTTTTTTCAATAGCTTTATTAGCATACATTTTTACATCTGCTTTACCTATTTGCTCATCAATTGATATGTTGTTTTCATACTGAACAAAACCAATACCGAGGCTTATACTCTTTATTCCATTGGCAAATAGTCCTACATTATTTGCCACAGTTTCATTCACTTTTTTTCTCAAATCATCAATATATCTATCAATAATATGCACATCAACATCACAAACAAATAATAAAAATTCATCTCCTCCATATCTAATGGCTAAATCATTTTTTTTCATTAATTCATTTAACGCTTTACCAACACTTTCTAGTACTTTATCCCCTATAAAATGTCCTTTCGTATCATTTATTATTTTAAAATTGTTAATATCAATAATTATAATCATGGCTAACTGATTATTGCATGCATTTCTTATTCTTTCAATGTTAATGTTATAGTAGTTTCGATTCTTAACTTTTGTCAAATGATCAGTATATGCATACGTTTCTGCTTGTTCTTTTAATCGAATTTCCTCTAATTCTAAGTCTCTTAAATAAGTTACATCTCTTCCAATACCTATAACGCCAGCCACCTTCCCCTCGCTGTAGTATGGCGCTTTTATCACTTCTTTAACTATTATTTCACCTTTGCTATTTAGCATTTTTTTTTCAAAAACAAGCGGCTTCTCCTCTTGCATACAGGTTATATCTTCTTCAAGAAACATCTCGGTATCTTCCTTTGTATTGAAATTACCGTCATAATGGTTTAGCATTTTTTCTTTTGATAAATCACTTACTTTCGTTAATGCTTTATTGACTAAAATATACTTACCATTATCTATTCCTTTATAACTCTTAATAAAAACAAAATCATCTATAGCATCAAGTAAATCATTCAAAAATACATTCTGATTTTCTTGTTTTTCTTCAAGCAATACATACTTTGTAATATCTATATTTGTTCCAAAAACTTTTACAACTCTACCTTCATCATCTCTCAAAAGTTTTCCTTTACATGCAACACATTTTTTTTGTTGATTATCCGGTCTTCTAAAATAGAACCTTGTAGAAAAATCCATGGCATTGGATTTAAAAACATTTTTAAAAAACAACCTTAATTCTTCTCTTTTTTCTTCAGCTATTAATTCTATAAAGCCTTCATATGACCATTTATATTTATCTGACACACCAAAAAGATCATTAACTATTTGTGTCATTTGCCACTCGTCTCTTTCAATATTTATTGAAAAAATACCAAAAGACGCTATTTCAATACCAGTGTGGATATATTCATTTTTATTCATTATTTACCCGCCACCTTTTCTTTTTGCTTTTTTCTTATACATTTCTCGATCCGCTTCAACAACTGCTTTTTCTAATAATTTACTATTACTTATTTTAAAGTATCCACAAGAAGCAGAAATATCATCCATACATTGCTCTAACAATAATTGATTTTTTTTACAATTTTCATTAATTATTTGACATAATAATTCAAGTCTTTTTTCAATATCACTATCCTCTTTCCCTTCAAGAAAAAGTAAAAACTCATCGCCTCCATACCTTATGGCTAATTCAGACTCTGAAATCTCTTTGTTAATTGAATTTCCAATTTCTTTAAGAACTTCATCTCCTATTATATGACCAAAGGTATCATTTATGACTTTAAAAAAATCTATATCAATTAATACTGCAAAAGCCTCTCCATTTCCATATTTTTCCGCTATGTCATCATAATATACATTAAAGTAATTCCTATTTTTAACTTTTGTTAACTGGTCAATATATGCGTAATTTTCAGCAGTTTTTCGTAAATCAGCTATTTTTTTTAACTTTTGTTTCCAACTACTTATATCTTTTCCCACACCAATAACTCCGATTATTTCATTTTTCACATTACTGTATGGAGATAATGAAACATCATAGTATACTGATTCATCATTTTCTCTTTTTATAACTAAATCTGAACGAATAGCTTCCCCACTGGACATACATTCATTGTCTGTTTTTAAAAAATATAATGCATCTTCTTTACTATTAATTTGAAAATCATTTTTCCCAATGATATCTTCTTTTTTCATTTCCATCATATCTTCAACTTGTTCATTGCACAAAATATATGTACCTTTGGCTCTGCCGTTATACTCTTTTACAAAAACAAATGCTGGTACAACCTGCAAAAAAGTCATCATCAAATCATTTTTTTCTTTTATCTGTTCTTCAACACCTTTATACTCTGTCATATCAACGTTTGCGCCTATAAATTTTGTAGCTCTACCATTTTCACATATAACTTTTGCTTTTGAAGCAATCCATCTCTTTTCAGCATCTATCGGTCTTTGAATTTGAAATAATAAACTATATTCATTTTCTTTATTCTTAATAACATTTTCCAGTTTTTCTTTAATTTCTTCTCTTTGTTCAACAACTATCAATCCTATAAAGCTATCAAAATTCCATATAAAATCCTTTGGAACACCAAAAACTTTATTAATATTTTCTGTCACTTTCCATTTATTGCTTACTAAATTAATCTCAAAAACTTGAAAATCTGCTAAATCAAAATATTCATCTATACTGTCTTTATTTTTTTTTAGCATACAGATTCACCTCTACTTTTTTCTCATAGCTGCTTTATCAGCATACATCTCTTGATCAGCAATTTTAATCATATCGTCAATTGATTGTCCTTTACGGGGCTGCACATATCCAATAGCTAGCTCAACTCTTGGGACTTTCACTTCTTGTAAAAAATAATTGTTTTTACAGTAATCATTAATTGCACCAACTAATTTACTCTCCCATTGGACCAAATCTTTTTGTGTATAACCTGTAAGTATAACTAAAAATTCATCACCGCCATACCTAATAACAATATCTTCATTCTTTGTTACTTCTTTCAGTGAGCAACCAACTTCTTGCAATATTATATCACCGATTCTATGCCCTTTAGTATCATTGATTTGTTTAAATCCATTAATATCAATCATTCCTAAATAACTGTTTTCGTTTTCAAGTTTCCTTTGTATCATGTCTATTTTATGATTGAAAAAATTACGATTATTTACCTGTGTCAAAAGGTCAACATAAGCATAAAACTCTGCTTTTTTTCTTATTAACTCCTTCTCTCTTTCTATTACTCTGTATTCGGTTATATCTTTTCCAACTCCAATAACGCCTACAATCTCATTCTTCTCATTATAAAAAGGTCCTTTTATAGTTTCAAACTCATGCTTTTCACCATTTATAATTCTTGAAGTTATACTTCGTGTATTCTCACGCGTTTGCAATACTTGATAATCTTCCGTACGATACTGTTCAGCATCCTTTTGCTCAAATACTTCATAATCGTTCTTACCTAAGTATTCACTTCTTCCTTTTCCAATAAACTCTTCAAATGCCTGATTTCCATCTATGTATATTCCATCATTTGAACCCTTATACGATTTAATAAATACAAACTCTGAAACTATTTTAAAAAATTCTTTAAATAGATGATTTCTATTTAATATTTTCTTCTCTAACTTTTTCATGTCCGTTATATCAATAAAGCAGCCTACTCTTCTTTGCGCTTCTCCAGCTTCATCATAGACTATTACACCTGTATCTTTTACTGTTAAAATTTTTTTATCGCCATACCTGACAATCCTGTATTCTAATTTATAGTTTATTGCTTTTTCACTTACTTTCTCTCTAAAGAACTGTTTCATCATCACAAAATCATCTGGATGAATAAAGCTAAAAAAATTTGTGTAGTCTACTGTCATGCCATCTGGGATATCAAAAATATTATTATACATACGAAAATAGCCCATTTTTTCATCACGGTGGTCAATTTCATAAAAAACACTGTCAGTTAATTGAAGTGCAATATCAAATAAGTCAATGGAATCAAACCTTTGAAACGAAACATCACTCAAATTTTTTCAGCTCCTTTTTATTCTCGTACATTTTTAAATCTGCATATGTGATAGCTTTTTCAAGACTTTCAAATTGATTAATATGTCCTATACCAATAGCAACAGTAATATCTAGTCCATACTGTTTTAGTTGACTATTTTCACGACAATTCTCTTTTATCTGGTCTTTTATTTTCTGTATTATTTTTTTTATCGCTACTATATTTTCTTCCAGAATAATTATAATAAATTCATCTCCACCATATCTAATAATATCCGTATTTTCCTTACAATTAGATTTAATTGCATTTGCAATCTCAATCAATACTTGATCGCCAATAAGGTGTCCATATGTATCATTGACCAACTTAAAATTATTTATATCTGCTAAGATTACATAACCATCCTTATCCTTAGAGAGTGCCATTAATCGACTCATATTTATATTTAAGTAATTCCTATTATAGACTTTTGTGATGCCATCATAATAAGCATAAAATTCAGCAATTTCTTTTAATTCTTCCTTCTTTTTATCTAACGCTCTTCTTTCGGTTACATCTCTACCCATACCAATAATCCCAGAAACTACTTCATCAACGTTCTTATAGGTATATAAATTGACTTCGTAAATATATTCTTTATCTAGGTAAGGTATTATAGCTTCAGATAATACACACTCATCTAACTGCATACACTCTAAATCTGTTTTAAGAAATCTCATAGCATCATCATACGTATTCACATCAAAATCTGTTTTACCAATAATATCTTCTTCTTTCATATTCATAAGTCTTTCAACTTCTTTATTAATAGCCAAATATTTTCCTACTGTTTCATCTCCATATTCTTTAATAAATACATAGTCAGGCAATATGTGCACTACTTCATTTAGATATCTATTTTCTTTTTCTAATTTCACTTCATTTTTTTTATATTCAGTAATATCAATCACAACACCAATAACTTTTTCATATTCACCCTCTTCATTTTTAACTTGTTTACCTCTAGCCTTAATCCATCTTTCTTCATCCGTATCATATCTATTGATCTTATATAGCACTTCGTAGTTTTCGTAAGCAGGATCTCCAGTCAGTAGTCCCTTATTAATATCAATGGCTTGCTGCCGATGTTCTGGTGTCATTATTTCAATAAAAGTACTTGCGGTCCATACATAAGAATTTGGTAGACCATAAATACTCTTATAATTTGCATTACAAACAAAGGCTCTTGTATCATAAGTGTATTGAAACACACCAATACCTGCATTAATAAGCCCTGTTTCAATAATATCTTCATTTGTCATTCGATTTATATCATCCACAAGCTACAACTCACTTTCCAAAAAATGCATTCTTTTTTTATCCTTATACATATTTTGATCTGCTATACCAATTATCTCATCAACAGACTTATTAAAATCAAACTCAGTATAGCCAATAGCTAGACTAATCTCACATGCATCTGAACTTGCCAACATAAAATTAACTGAACAATTTTTTTTGATTTGGTGACGCAATTTCTCTATATATTGTTTTACACCGTTTTCGTCACGATGAAATAAAAATACTAAAAACTCATCGCCACCATATCGGATAACTAAATCACCTTTTGATTTAAGTTCATTTAATGATTTACCCACCTCTTTCAAGACTTCATCTCCAACCACATGCCCTTTTTCATCATTAATTCGTTTAAACTTGTTAATATCTAATACAAGCACATATGAATCTGCTTTCTTACACGACTGCCAGATTTCATCTACATATACATTAAAGTAATTTCTATTGTTTGTTTTAGTTAAATAATCAATATAAGCATATTCTTCAGCTTTTTTCTTCAAAGCATTTCGTTTATTTTCCATATTCTTTTTCTCAGTAATATTTCTACCAATACTTATAACCCCTACAATATCATTGTTGATATTATAATAGGGTGCCTTAACAACTTCGTACCATTGTTCAATACCATAATCATCTAATCGTTGGGAAACCGTCAATATTTTTCTCTTTGCATTAAGGCATTTTATATCTTCTTCTCTAAACTGATCTGCTACTCTCTTCGAGTTGAAATCATAATCACACCTACCAATAATATTCTCTTTAGAAATGCTAACAAGTTCTTCAAAAGCCTTATTACAGCCCTCATAAACACCATTTTTTTCTTTAGTGTACGCTTTATATAAAACAAAATCTGGAATAGCATCTAATAAAGTATTTAAGAACATATTCTGTTCTAATCTTTTCAATTCCATTTGCTTGTATTCTGTAATATCAACATTTGTTCCTACAATGCGTACCGCTCTGTTATTTTCGTCATAATATAACTTTCCCTTGCCAGCAATCCATCTTTCTTCACCAGAATTTCTTTTATTGATTTTATATAAAAAACTAAATCGCTTCTGCTTCTCTTTTATCAAGTTTTTGTATGCTTCTCGCATATCTTCTCTCATAGACTCGACTATCGTATTAATAAAATACTCAAATGACCAAGCAGTATCATCGGGCACACCAAAAAGCTCATTAACAATATGGCTCATTTTCCATTTGTCATGAACTAAGTCAATTTCATAAATACCAAATGTAGCTAGTTTTATGCCTTCATCAATATAAAGTTCTTTTTTTTCAGTCATATTTATCACCTGCCAAAAGCTACTCAACATCCATAAATTTCATTTTTCTCTTATTGGTATACATTCGTATGTCTGCTGCAGATAAAACCTTCTCTAGGCTACAATCAGGGCTAATCTGCGCATAACCTACCGCTATTTCGATGTTATAGTTGATAGCCATGGCCAAAGTCATGTTTCCTTTACAATTAATATTTATATCATTTCTTAATTCTTCGATAAAATTAGTAACCACTTTTTCGGTCACATTATATAAACATATTACAAATTCATCTCCACCATATCGAATCCCTAAATCTTCATCTTTTGTTAGTTCATTAATAGATGTTCCAATTTCACTAAGGACTTCATCACCAATACTGTGTCCATGTTGGTCGTTAATACGCTTAAAATGATTAATATCTGCTATTACTAGATATGACTCAACTTGACTAAACTTTGATTTAACTTCTCCAAAATGTGCATTCAAGTAATTACGATTTAGTGTTTTGGTCATATAATCCATGTATGCATATTCTTCTGCCTTTTTCTTTAAAGCTTCTTGTTCTTGTTCTAGTAAAACTCTATCAGTAATTTCTCTACCTATACCAATAACGCCTTCAGGGTTATTCTCCGAATCAAAATATGGTACTTCTAAAACTTCAAAATAGCCTTTTCTCCCATTTTCATCTGTTCGCGTACTAATGGTTTCTTTAGGTTTTCTTGTTTCTAATACAATCTTATTACTTCTAATATATGCTTCAGCGTCTTTTTCACTATTAATATCATATTCTGTGAGTCCTATTAATTCTTCTTCTTTGATTCCCAAGACTTCTTCCATGGCTTCGTTACACGCAACAAATACACCTACATCTCTCCCTTTATACTCTTTAACAAATAAAAAATCAGGAATAGCATGTATTAATGTATCTAAGAAAACATTCTCATTAGCCGTTTCAACTTCTATTTCTTTGTACTCTGTGATATCAATATGGGTGCCAATTATACGATATACTATATTGTCCTCGTTAGTAAAAAGACGCCCTTTAGATGCAATCCACCTAATAGCTCCGTCATTAGCTCTCTTTATGGGAAACTGCGTGCTATATTCATTATTTCGATTCATAATAATATCTCTAAAAAACAGTCTAATTTCTTGTCTGTTCTCTTCTAATATGAAATCCGTAAAGTTATTAAAGTTCCATTGAAAATCAGAATCAATTCCAAATGTACTATTAATACTATCCGTTACTTTCCAAACATCATTAATCATGTCGATTTCAAAAATAGAAAAATCGGCAATATCAATACCTTCGTCAATGTATATATCATTTTTATTTTTATCCATATCCATCAACCTTTCAAAAATATATATATATATATTATTATATAACTAAAATAGGATTTTATCAAAACTTTCTGATAATATTTTTTTGAAAAATTAAGCCCTTACAAAATCAATTGTAAAGACTTAATGTTTGATTATCTATTTTTTGTCATCATATTTTAGTACAGCTGTAAATGCCTCTTGTGGCACCTCAACAGAACCAAACTGACGCATTCTCTTTTTACCTTCTTTTTGCTTTTCTAATAATTTTTTCTTTCTAGATATATCGCCACCATAACATTTTGCAAGTACATCTTTTCTAAGAGGCTTTACGGTCTCTCTTGCAATAACTTTGGTTCCTACAGATGCTTGTATTGGTACTGCAAATTGATGTCGTGGAATAACATCTTTTAGTTTACTACAAACAAATCTACCTCTTGCAGCTGCCTTCGACTCATGTACAATCATTGAAAAGGCATCTACGATATCTTTGTTTAGTAATACATCTAATTTTACAAGTTTAGATGGGACATATTCTTTCATCTCATAATCTAGAGAACCATATCCTCTAGTTTTTGACTTTAATGCATCAAAGAAATCATATATTACTTCATTTAATGGCATCTCATAATGAAGTACAACACGTCTTTCATCAAGATATTCCATATGTTTCATTACCCCACGTCTATCTTGGCAAAGTTCCATTACGTTTCCAACATATTCATTCGGCATCATTATATTCGCTTCTACTATTGGCTCTTCAATATGCTTAATGGTCACTGGGTCAGGTAAGTTTGATGGGTTTTGAATCATTATTTCTGTGCCATCAGTTTTTACGACTTTATAGATTACACTAGGTGATGTTGTAACAATGGCAAGATCAAACTCTCTTTCAAGTCTTTCAATAATAATCTCCATATGTAGTAGTCCTAAAAATCCACAACGAAATCCAAAACCTAAGGCTACTGATGTTTCTGGTTCAAATACAAATGCAGCATCATTAACTTGGAGTTTTTCAAGTGCATCTACTACGTTCTCATATTTTTCACCATCAGCAGGGTAAATACCGCAGTAAACCATAGGTACAACTTTTTTATAACCTTCTAAAGGCTCTTTAGCTGGGTTGTCAACATTTGTTATAGTATCACCTACACGTGTGTCAGCAACTTGTTTAATACTTGCAGTAATATAGCCAACATCCCCTGGTTCTAATGATTTTACTGAAACTGGACCTGGTGCCAAAATGCCAACATCAGTAACTTCGTATTTTTTATTTGCGGCCATCATTTTAATCATGTCACCTTTTTTAACAGATCCATCAACAACTCGTGTATATACAATAACACCTTTATAGCTATCATATAAAGAATCAAAAATCATTGCTTTTAGCGGCTTATCTCTATCACCATTTGGTGCAGGTACCTTAGCAACTACTGCTTCTAAAACATCAGCTATATTGATTCCCTCTTTTGCAGATATTAAAGGCGCATCTGATGCGTCAATTCCTAAAATTTCTTCTACTTCTTCTTTTATTTCTTCTGGTCGAGCACTTGGTAAATCAATTTTGTTAATAACAGGAATGATTTCCAGCTCTTGTTCTAATGCTAAATATACATTTGCCATTGTTTGCGCTTCAACGCCTTGGGCAGCATCTACTATTAGTATTGCTCCCTCGCACGCAGCCAAACTTCTTGATACCTCATATGTAAAATCTACATGACCTGGTGTATCAATTAGATTTAAAATATATTCTTCTCCATCTTTAGCTTTATAGGTCAATCTGGTAGATTGTAGCTTGATAGTAATCCCACGCTCTCGCTCAAGGTCCATATTGTCCAAAAACTGGGCTTTCATATCTCTATCTTCAACTAAGCCTGTATGCTGAATAATTCTATCTGCCAAAGTTGATTTTCCATGATCTATATGTGCAATAATACAAAAATTTCTTATGCTTTTTTGTCTGTTGTTACTCATCGTGTGCCTCCATTTTCAAATTCAAGATATTATAACACATACATAAATAATTTTATAGCTTTTACTTGATTTATTTTATTATCAATGGTACTATTATTGTTGCAATATTTAGGAAAGGGGTGACATAATGGCAAATATTAAATCTGCAAAAAAGCGAATTAAAGTAATCGCTAAAAAGACTGCTGTAAACAACAGAGTGAGAAATCACTTAAAATCAGCGCTTAAGAATTTTGATGTAGCATTAGCTGAAGGTAATCTTGATGAAGCTAAAGCTAAATTAGTTTTAGTGGAAAAGAAACTTAAAAAAGCAGCTACTAAAGGATTAATCCACAAGAACACTGCCGCTAGAAAAGTTTCAAGATTAGCTAAGAGAATCAACGATGCTGCAAAAACTGCAGAATAGCCAATCACCCACAATCCCCACACATACTTGAAATAGTATGTAGCGTTCAAGTTAAGTTCGCAAACAATAGAGAGGCCTATCTAACCTCTCTATTTTAATGCAAAAAAATAGCCATGAATGCAATGATAAAGGTTAATGGTTAATTATTAGTTGTTAGTGATTAGTTACGGTTGATTTTGGTACAAAATCCTCATTGAATCAATCAAATCCTATAATAATTTGCCAAGCAAATTATTAACCACGCCTTCATGCCGCACACTAATATACGCCTCACGGTGAGTAAAATAGAAAAAGGGGTTAGATTATTATTTTACGTAGCCTTAGGCGCTTTGTGGCCTATCAGCTTAAATAATAGTTGTTAATTATTAGTTGTTAGTGCTTAGTTACGGTTGATTTTGGTACAAAATCCTCATTGAATCAAGCAAATTATTAACCACGCCTTCATGCCGCACACTAATATACGCCTCACGGTGAGTAAAATAGAAAAAGGGGTTAGATTATTATTTTACGTAGCCTTAGGCGCTTTGTGGCCTACCAGCGAAGTAAAATAATAATCTAACCCCTCTATTTTACGGTTCGTCACGTAAACTAAAATAATATCAATCCCCTAACAAAGGCCGTATATACTCCAAAAAATCTTGGGTAACATAACCATCTAACATATCAACCCAATCAATAGGATAATGCCGTGTCAAAGGAACTCCTTTGATTCTTCTTGGCTCATAAGAAACACTATACTCGTGGTTCCCTAACCTTCGAACAGACACCATAGCCCCTGATCTATCCTCCATAGTAAAATGAACTGCCTCAACACCCATTTCAAAAGCTTCTATTAAATCTTCATCGGAAGCCATATGCATAGCAATTCTTTGTGTTACACCCAATGAAACAATTTTGACATTACTTGATATCTCTTGTTCAATAAGCCTGCGTTTTAGATACTCTGCAGCCCCACTATAATCATTGCATCCTAATACCGCATCATATTCAATGCATTTACCTACATTTTTTCCTTTTAAATCTTTTAGCCCTTCAGCAACAACAACAATAACTCGCTTTTTCTCGCTATATCTATGTGCAATATCATCAATGCACTTTCTCTCAATAAAATTCATTTCAGGAATATAAATAAAATCCACAGCAAAATCATCATCCATCATAGCCAAAATACTACTTGCAGCTAACCAGCCCGATTCGTGACCCATTGTTTCAATAATATATATGCCATTGTGTTGAAAAACTTTTGCATCGTATGCTATCTCCGCAGTTGTCTTAGCTATATAGTTTGCAGCACTAGCATATCCTGGGGAGTGATCCGTTCCATATATTTCGTTTCTAAAGTCACTAGGTACACCTATGACACGGTAATAAGGATGATACTTTTCAAAGTATTGATTCAAATAATAAACCATTGCCATAGCAGTGTTATTTCCTATAATAATAACTGATTCTACCTCATTTTCTTCCATCAGACTAGCTATATCATCATAATAGGCGTCATTTTCATCATATGCTTTCAGCGCATAATGACTAAGCCCTAAATAAGCTCCAGGGGTATTTTTTATATGACTCAGGTCATCATCTTTCAAGGCGTAAAGATCCAAGACTGCCTTGTCTTTTAATCCATCAAGGCCATATTTCAACCCATATGCATTGTCATAATACTTATATTTCTTACAACCATTAATGACACCAACTAAACTAGCGTTCATAACAACATTAGGTTCTCCCACTTGCATAATCAAACAGTTTGCCATACCCTTCACCTCGTTTCATCATTATATATATTATACCCGAAATACTGCTATGCACCCAAATCCTATAAAAAAAACACTTTCATTATGAAAGTGTTGAGATTATCGAAAAATCGATAATCTTGGAGGCTTTCGAAAAATTCAAAGTTCAAGGCGCAAAAGAAGTCAGGGTTCGCAGTGTATTTGACATACATAAGAGTCCTGACTTCTTGAAGTAACGCAGAAATTTGGAGTTTTCGGGTAGCCTGAACACTCTCATTATGAAAGTGTTTGATCTATTTTATTATTTGCTCTTTAAAGCATTTATATAATCTTTCATTTATACGGTCTGCGGCATTTTTCCCTGATGCAAATGCAAACTGCAGGTTGTACCCACCCGTATCACCATCTATATCCAACACCTCTCCAACGTAGTATAAGTTAGGATAAGATAAACTCTCAACAGTATTAGAGTGAATATCTGACAAACTAACTCCGCCAGCAGTAGCCATTGCAATATTATAGTCACCTAGTTTTTTAACAACAAATACATCTTCCATAATCATATGAACTATTCGCGTAAGTTCTCTACTAGATGTCTGCCTAGCTTTTTTCTCACCATCAATACTAAGTCTATTAAACAAATCAGTCGTAAACCTTTTAGGTAAATCGTAAAATTGTTTAATTATAGTATTTAATTGACTAGTCGATTGAGCTACCACTACTTTTAATTCTCCTAAAACTTGATCAATATTTCCCTCGCCAAGATAGTTAATTTTTATTTCGTCACCTATTTCTAAATAACGAGAGTGGTTAATCACGGCTGGTCCTGAAAAGCAGTCATGTGTCAGTAACAAATCACCAAAACATGTATGTATTTTTTTATTATGTCTATAGACTGCTATCTTTATGTCTTTAAAAGAAATACCACTTAGTGCACTAAAGGGATAATCTTTCACATAAACAGGCACTAAAGAAGGCTTTAACTTAGTAACAGGAATATCTAGTTTTTTTAATATATTAAACATTTTCCCATCTGAACCTGATGTAGGATATGAGCACCCACCAGTTGCAACTACTAAACTTTTACTCACATATTTCTCATTATTTGTAATAATAGAAAATCCTTTAATATCTTCAACATATTGGATATCCAAAACCTCTTCATTGTATTTTATGCTTACTTTGTTTTCTCTCAAGTTGCTCATAAGTGCATCTAAAACATCTTGTGCATTTAAACTTGTTGGAAATGCCTTTTGATCTTCTCGTACCATCATAGGTACTTGTCGGTCTTCAAAATAGCTAATAACCTTTTGATTATTATATTTATATAGTATTTGACGAACGCGTTTTCCATTCTCACCGTAATTGTTAACATACTGCCTCATATCAGACATATTTGTTACATTACACTGACCTTTTCCAGTCATTAATAATTTGACCCCTGGCATATTATTTTTTTCAATAATTAGGGTTTTCAATCCTTTGTCTATATGACAACCAGTAAACATCCCTGCTGGCCCTGCCCCAATAATAATCACATCATAAATCATATTAAATCTCCTAGTTAAAAATTATTAATCATTGCTAAAATTATTAAATGTACTGGATAAAATAAATAGAAAACATATTTCATTTGTGGCCCTCTTTTACCATTATAAAAATAAATTGGAATCAAAGCTAATAGTGCATATAGCTGCAAACTAGAACCTACAAGAAAAAAACCTGCATTTCCAGCACCAATAACACCCATTCGCCTAATAATAGACGGGTATGCTACTGCTGCAAAGAAAACCATTAATATACCTATCATCCCATAATCAAAATGCCATATTTCTCCAAGAAATGCTAAGGCAAATGCGACAGGATAACCGATTAATACCTTTTCTTTAAATACTTTTTTAAATAAGAAAAAAGCTAATCCACCAAAAAATAAAGTAAAGAAAATATTTTGATGCTGCCAAATACTATCGTTCATTAAAAAACTCGTCTTAAAATACTTAAAATATATCTTTCCTCCAAAAAAAGCCAAATCAAATGGTATTTCTGATATCAAAGCAAACGCCCCTAATCTAACTATCAATTTCTCTATAGATTTTGATCTATTAAGCCCTTCTGCCATAAGAAAAATAAATATAGGAAATGCCAATCGACCTACGGTCCTTAACATCATATAATATGATTCATTTTGCAACAAAACTGCAGCAGAATGATCTATTAACATGGTAATAATAGCAATTAGTTTTAAATTAAAATTAGTCATTTTATCCCCTTTATATTGCTTTAATTAAGTTCTGACGCCAATCCATGTCGTCAAACTCTTATATCAAGACTTCCCTGTGCGCTTTAATTAAAAATTGTCCTTAAACCAATTAGTGATTAATGCATTAAATAACTGTGCATGTTCTATATGCAAATTATGTCCAGCTTCATTGATTATATGTAAAGTTGGCTCTTTATAATATTCTATTATGCTTATAGTATCAATTGTTCCACATATATCATCTTGGTTACCTATTATAAAAACAACTGGATACTCAACATTCACTCTATCAGCTTCAAGTGACTGGTATTGATAGCCATTAAAAAACAAATCTAATAAAAATTTCCGGTCAACATTTGATAGTTCTTTAAATATTTCACTTTCATATCTTTTGTGGATATCTTTATTAATAATAACTAGGTTTTTTATAGCATTTTCTTGCTGTTTCTCATCTAATTGATTAAAGAAAACATCATCTTGTTTTTTGACTACCTTCATTGGCAAGTGCCTGTCCTTCATCCATGCATTTACAACTGCACAAATGCGCACTTCTCCCATTACTTGACTCCCAAGATGCCTGGCTAAACAAGTGCCTAGATAACCACCATAAGAGTAGCCTAATATAATTAATGGTTGTCTTCCAACAACCTCATAAACAAACTGCTCAAGTATCTTTACCATTGATTCAGTTGTATTCTCCATAGAATGCTTTGGTGTATTTCCCATACCCGGCATATCAATATATATTCTTTGATATTTCTCAAGAGGTTCTAATACAGGTTCTATGGCAGGCTTCATAGATTTAGAATTAATAAAAAGGCCAGGGATTATAAGTACTGGTATCCCCTCTCCTACTTTTTCATAATATATGTCAGTATCTAATATTTTTATTTTCATATATTGATCCTTTATAAGAATTTTACCATAGTATTCATATCTGCTACTTTTGAAACTGTCTGGTAAATAGAACATAAACTACATGCCTTTTCTACGGCTTCATTAGCTAATTCTTCATCCGAAGTACCTTTAAGTGATAATAATATATTAACCTCTTTCAAGGTGGTTGGCATAACATCTCTATGGGTTGCGTTTACAGTTATTTCAGCTTCAGAAACATTGATTTTATTTTCCTCAAAAAAATCTAGCACGGTTGAATATAAACAAGAACACAAAGCTCCTAGTAACATATCATAAGGTTCTAGCATCCCATCTTCCATACCTATAGGGACAATTGCCCTCGTCGCATTTAATGATCCTTCAAATCCATTTTTGAATACAAGTGATACTTCTCTCATGTATCTTCCTCCTATTTTTTCTCAGCGAGTACACCAATAAAGTTGTCGTTAATTTCTTCCATTTTGGATATAACAAACCCTTGCTCTTTTAACAACTTTTCAATAGTCTCTATGGATAAACGTTCCTCAATTTTAGGCCCCATCTGAGTATCTTTATATAACCATTCAATAATAAGTAACTTACCTTTAGCCTTAATTACACGTCTAAGCTCTACTAAGAATGCTTTTTTATTTTTCACTTCATGAAGAACCATACTTAAAATACCAAAATCAATAATATCATTATCTATAACTAATTCTGATTCATCTGTTAATACTAACTCTATATTCAAAGTATTACTCTTCTCTATTATACTTCTTTGATAATCCAGCATTTCTTGGGATATATCTAAACTCCAAACAAACCCCTTCTCACCAACTATTTTAGCAGCAGGAAAAGTAAGATAACCGCTTCCACTGCCAATATCTGCCACTGTCATTTCTTTTGACAAGTTAAACCTGATTAAAGTATCTTCTGCAGGAAGTAATGCTTTCCGTTTAGTACTCTCAAGTTTTTCAATGTGTTTTGGATCAAATTTATGCATTCTTCTCACTCCTTTTTTTCTCTTCTTTCGCCCTTAATGTTTTTGCATTTATAATGGCAAAACAAGAAGCTACAAAAGCTATAGTTGCAAAACTATATACCATTCCAAAATAATCTCCAATATATCCAAATACAGGAAAAATTATAATCATAGCTACACTATACACCATACTAGAAAAGGATAAAATAGTAGCTCTGTTATGGCTTTCTATTAATCTGTTAATATAGTCATTTAATACAACATATATAATGATTTCAAAAAAAGCAACCATTACATAGGCAAACATACTCACTTTTAAAATTGTTAATCCCCATAAACTGATTGCCGTCAAAATAGGAATATAAAACAACATGCGTTCTTCCTGAAATATTTTTTCAAGTCTATGTGCTATAAGTCCTCCAATAGCTGCAACACCACTTGCAATAGCTAGCAGTATTCCTATTTGGAATTCATTAAAACCGTTTTGCTTATAATGAATCTGTAAATAGAAAAATGAGGTTGTATTAAAAGCTGATATCAAGTTAATCATTACAATCAGCTCTATTAATTTATTGTTTCCTTTTATTGTTTTAATACTTTCAACATATTGATTCTTTATGGCACTTAAAAAACAGGTTTTTGACATATCCTTTTCTTTTTTACCAATAGTCGTCTCTGTAAAAAAGAGCCCTGTCAAAATTGTAACGCCAATAACAAAAAGCTGTATATTAAATACCAAATCATAACTTCTAACTGCAATATACCCACCCATTACCAGTGATACTGCTATACCCACTTGGATAATGCTTTCAACACGACCATTCACATTCATATATGTATCTTCACTTTTAACTTCTTTCAACGAATCATATACAAGTGCTTCTCCTGCTCCAGACTCTAAGTTCCATGAAAGTGCACATAATATAAAAGCTATGGTGAATTCAAAAAATGAATCACCACGTACGATACAAATAATGAAACCTGCTTGAATAAATCTTCCAAGGACACGACTCAGTTTTCTGCCAAATACATCTGCAATGGCACCTGTTGGGGTTTCCATTAGAAAAGAAGTTACATGAAATATACCCTCTAATACACCAATTTGACCAAGAGACATTCCTTTTGAGGCAAGGTAAATCATCCATAGACCTCTAGTCATATCTAATGCAAACAAGCTTGTAAATATATAATTAATTTTAATATTTCTCTTAAATAAATTCATTTTTTCTTTCTCCTTTTAGTTTAAAATATTATGCCATTAGGAGAATTAGCCTCTTTTTATACAATAAAAAAACTCTTAGAACAAATCTAAGAGTTAAAAATCAGATTGAATGTTCTATGAAATATCAGTATAAAATTGGACGCACTTCTCCCTTGTTTGAAACATTTGTAAATGTTATATTACAAGTTTGAGTTATCCATTGATTTACATATTTCATATTACCTCTCACATACCTTTCAAAATTTATATTTTAAGTATAACATAGTTCCACTTGATAAAAAAGATTGATTTCGTTTGGTATTTTTCAATCTTATTTCCAATCTATTTTATGTTTATACTAATAGCCCGAATCACTTTCTCCCTCTTCATATGTACCAACAACTGGTAAATCCTTCAATACGCCTTTGCCATGAGAAGCTCCTGTAATAACATTGCTGTAATCTTTTCCTGGTAAATATTGTCCTTGATGCCCGCCATTCCAGGCTGCAACATCGCTCACATCATATACAACACCTTCAATAGCGATATATGCCGGTTGACCATTTTCTCCATTATATTCTGCTAACATTTCTTTTGTAAACACCATTTCACTATTAGCACTTTCGTCACTCACAGGTTGGCTACTATCACTTCCACAACCTGATAATACCATTATACTCATTAGAAATATTATAAAAAACTTTTTCATAATCACCTCTCCATTCCATCCCATACAATAAAATATCATTATTATGAAGTACTACGTAAGTTGCTTATGCTATAATCATACCATATTATATTGCATTACTAAAATTTCAATTATATATATATATATTAATGTAGTAAAATGTGCTAATCTTCATTTCACTAAATTCTTTGTTGACATCTTGTATACATAGGGCTATAATTCATAATAACTTATATCAAACGAGGAAAAAATTATGGATACTACTATTAAAAACTTGAACTCAACAGTTAAATATTATTTTAGCAGCAACTGGTACTTTTATTTTAGTACTGGTTATTTTAGCATGAAAAAAATAATATTGAACAAATTCAAGTTGAATGGGTATCGCGAAAGCATAACTTTCTCATAAATAAAATTTTAAACTAAACATGGTTAAAATAAAGTAAGAGAACTCATTGAATGAGTTCTCTTTTTTTATTTAGAAAACGGAGGATCACATGGTAATAGTAATTAGAGGCGACGCACCTCAGGCAGAAGTAGAACAAATTAAGGAAAAGTTAATCAAGGAACATGGCATTGAAATTCACGAATCAAGAGGACACAACTTTCATTTATTAGGTATTGTTGGCGACACAACAACGATTGACCCACACAAAATACAAGCTATTCGTATCGTAGAAAAACTGATTATAGTTCAAGAACCGTACAAAAAAGCAAATCGCTCTTTCCACCCAAAAGATACAGTCATCGATGTCTTAGGTCAAAAAGTTGGCGGTGACACATTTTCAGTAATCGCTGGTCCTTGCTCTATTGAAAGCAGAGATGATTTTGTATCTGTTTCGGAAAAAATTAAAGCTTCAGGTGGACACTTCCTTAGAGGTGGTGCTTTTAAACCAAGAACATCACCTTACAGCTTCCAAGGACTTGGTGACGAAGGTATAGAAATACTTAAAGAAGCAAGAGAAGTTACTGGCTTACCTATCGTTTCTGAGTTAATGTCTATCGATAAGATTGATACTTTCGTAGAAAACGTAGATATAATTCAAATCGGTGCTAGAAACATGCAAAACTTTAACTTGCTTAAAGAGGTTGGTAAAACAGACAAGCCTGTATTATTAAAAAGAGGATTATCCGCAACTATTGAAGAATTCTTAATGTCAGCAGAGTATATCATGTCTGAAGGTAATGAAAATGTTATATTATGTGAGCGAGGTATTAGAACCTTTGAGACAATGACAAGAAACACTTTAGATATTAGTGCAGTGCCAGTCATAAAAAAACACAGTCATCTACCAGTAATCATTGACCCTAGTCACGCTGCTGGAGAATGGTGGTTAGTTGAACCACTTGCAAAAGCTGCCATGGCAGTTGGTGCTGATGGTATAATGATAGAAGTACATAATGACCCACAAAATGCTATGAGTGATGGTCAGCAGTCAATCAAACCAAAAAGATTCGATGATTTAATGAAAACACTAAAAGGTATGGCAAGTTTAGTAGACAAAAAGATATAATAGATATATA
>PPCM01000687.1_pt1 | contig 23607 bp, 18 predicted proteins | sample 1555541 | NCBI WGS metagenome assembly PPCM01 (sample SAMN05284479, study PRJNA326546) | Marine sediment metagenome, whole genome shotgun sequencing project. | isolation source: marine sediment | place: Germany: Wadden Sea | collected 2012-09-05 | reverse complement strand
GGGGAACTTTTCCCAAAAGTTCCCCTTCCCCAGCCGCCGGAGGCATCCTCAAAAATCATCTAATATAGGGTTTAAGTTTTGAAAAAGCTGCTTCCCCTTTTACCCCGTCCGACCCGCTATCTGGGTTCTGAATGGGGTTCGGTCCACAAGGACCCTGCTAAGGTCAAGGCTCATATCGCCATTGGTTTCCCCGATCTTTATGAGATCGGCATGTCCTATCTAGGCCAGAAGATCCTTTATGAAATTGTTAACCAGCATGAAGAATTTTACGCCGAGCGTGCATACACTCCGTGTCTGGAAACAGCCGAAATCATGCGCGAACACGGCGAACTGCTGTCCACTCTTGAAAGCGACACTCCGCTTAAGGACGTGGACGCGCTGGGCATCAGCCTGACCCACGAGCTTTGCTACACAAATGTGCTCTACATGCTCGATCTGTCCGGCATCCCGCTCAAATCCGCAGACCGCGACGATTCCTGTCCGCTGGTCATCGGCGGTGGCGGCGCATGTTTCAACGCCGAACCTGTTGCGGACTTCTTTGATGTTATCATGCTCGGAGACGGTGAAGAATCCATCGTCAAAGTCATGGAAATCATCGCAGAGAGCAAAGAGCAGGGACTGGGCCGCAAAGCAAGGCTGGAAAAACTGGCTGAACTGCCCGGTATTTACATTCCCGAATTTTTCGATCCTGAGAATCCCGGAGACTTTTTTGTGGAAAAGGCTGTGGTTGAAGATTTCGAACCCATCCCCTTTCCCAAAGAACAAATTCTGCCCTACGGTCAGGTCATCCATGACCGCCTGACCATGGAAATTGCCCGAGGCTGCACCAGGGGCTGCCGATTCTGTCAGGCCGGAATCATCTACCGCCCGGTCCGAGAACGTACCCCGGACACCCTGACCAAAACCCTTATGGAAGGTCTGGAAGAAACCGGGTACGAGGAAACTTCGTTCCTCTCACTTAGTACCGGTGACTACTCCGCTCTGGATACGCTTTTCGCTAAGTCTTTCGACAACTGCGCAGCAGAACAGATATCTATTTCTCTGCCCTCACTTCGAGTCGGTTCCCTTTCCGAGCCGATAATGGAACGTATCGCCACTATCCGCCGCACCGGAGCCACCCTTGCTCCCGAAGCAGGCAGCCAGCGCATGCGAGACGTAATCAACAAAGGCATTACCGAAGAGGCCCTGCTTGATCACGCGATGATGCTCTATGAAAACGGCTGGCAGAACATCAAGCTCTACTTCATGATCGGCCTGCCCACCGAAACTTTTGAAGACCTCGACGCGATTGTCGACCTTTGCGTAAAAGTTCGCGACGTAGCCGGAAGACATATCAAAAAACTGAACATCACCGCTGCAGTTTCACCTTTCGTACCCAAGCCGCACACCCCGTTCCAGTGGGAACGCCAGATTTCTCTGGAAGAAATAGGCGAACGCCTTGATTACATGCGTGAAAAATTCAATGCGCAGAAACGTATCAAGATGAAATCACACATCCCGCGTATGACCTTCCTTGAAGGCATTTTCTCGCGCGGAGACCGCAGACTCGGCCCGGTAATCGAGAAAGCCTATGAAAAGGGCGCGCTTTTCTCCAGCTGGAAAGACCATCTCAAGCTTGAACCTTACCTTGAGGCAATGGAAGAAGAGGGACTCGATCCTGCAGAATTCACCGGTGCACGGGACCATGATGCCCGCCTGCCTTGGGATCACCTTTCAGCCGGAGTCAGCAAACGCTTCCTGCTGGCAGAACTCAAGCGCGGTATTTCTGAGAAAATCACCGGGGATTGCCGTTACGAAGAATGCCGCAACTGCGGTGTCTGCAACTTTGACGGCCGTAAATCCCTGCTTGCAAAGCAGGCCGAAAAAATGGACCTGCGTCCCAAAATGGTTTTTGAAAGCCGCGACCAGACCGAAGATGTTCCTCCTTTCGTACAGGAAGAAAAACCGGACCTCGGTATCAAGGAAAGCAACTTCCGTCTTTGGTACACCAAGACCGGAACATCTGCTTACCTTTCGCAGCTGGACCTGCAGCCTGTCATTGAACGCGCCATGCGCCGGGCCGGACTGCCGCTGACCTTCTCGCAGGGTTTCCACCCCATGCCGCGCATGTCATTCGGTCGGGCACTTCCCGTGGGAGTGGAAAGCATGAAAGAATGGATGAACATCATGCTGCGCACCAAAATCAGCGCGCAGGATCTTGTGGACCGCCTTAACGAACAGATGCCCATGGGCATGAAAATCGTCGGAGCGGATGCACTAACCCTTTCCAAAAAGCAGAAACACCCGGAAGTTGAAGACTTCACCCTGATCTTCACCTGCTCTGCTGAAGAAACGAAAGAAAAAATGGACCGCCTGCGCGAATACTCACAGTCTGACGAGTACATTGTTTCCCATACCACCAAGAAAAAGGTCAAAGAAAAGAACGTCCGCCCTATGCTGATTAAATTTGATGAACTGGACGAGCGTACCCTAAAACTGACCTTTGACTGGACTTCATTGTACATGAGCCCGGTTAAAATGATCGCCGCCATCTGTCCCGGCACAACCCTGCTTGATTACAATTTAACCAAGACAGACCAGCGATTTGAATAGCTAATTCTTAATCGTTAATAATAAAATCCCGCACAACCCAAGGTTGTGCGGGATTTTTTTTACCACTCAAAAAACGGAGGCCCGTCCTTGGTTATATTCATATTGATAACCTTGTAGGCATCGCGGGCATCTTCGTGTGCCCTTTTTATATTAATGATGACCGGAGCCGCCCCAAGGCCTTTGATGGTGAACTCAAACCGCCAGCGTCCGAAATCACCCATTAAACCGGATTCTGGTTCGAGAATTGTAAACTTATCGAGACTTACCAATTCCGGATCAAATGAAACGCCGTCAAACTGATAGCCTCCTGAGCCGGGATTGCGCATTTCGAAGGCAATCTTCTCTCCGGGCATAAGACCAAGGTTGATCTCGTGCTTACCATCCAAATCATATTCGGCAATCGAATCTGCAAAAGGGTTCATGGAAGAACAGCCGCTGAACATAAAAGTCAATAAAAGCAGCCAAACCACCCGACTTAACGAATTATATTTTTTTATTTTCATAAATTCTGCATTTTTATGTGCCTTTTGCGACACTGTTGTTAACAAATTATTTTTTACAAGTCATTTCAACGAGTTAAGCATTTGAGAAAAAACTGAATCAAGTGTAATAATATTAAGCGCATACGGCAAGGGGAAGCCGTAGCTTGTAGCAGTTTAGGCTGCTATAATACTCATTTCGATGTGCGCTGTTTCAGGGATGTCCCTGAAACGTGGCGCTTGGTGCTTTTATCACAGTATTTACCCTTTCTAAGGAGTGTGAGGATGAAACGTTCATTACTGTTTCTTGCGCTTGTTGTTATTCTGAGTCTTGGACTCGCCGGATGCAGCGCAGAAAAAAAAGAAGAGGCCCCTGCCAAAAAGGAAACCACTGAAGCAGCTCCCGCTGCAGCAGCTGGCAAAACCCTTAAACTGGCCATGGATGCCGACCCTGTCTCCCTTGACCCTCATGTACAGCTTTCCGGTGGCATGCTTCAGTATTCCCACATGGTTTTCGATCCTCTCGTACGCTGGGCGAAAGACGGTTCTTTCGAGCCTCGTCTTGCTGAAAAATGGGAACGCATCGATGATAAAACCATGCGTTTTCACCTGCGTAAAGATGTAAAATTCCATTCCGGCAACCCCTTCACCGCTGAAGACGTTGTCTGGACCATCAACCGTCTCAAGAAAAGCGCCGACTACAAAGGTCTTTTCGAGCCTTTCCTGCCTGCAAAGGTCGTTGACGCTAACACCGTTGATATCATCACCAAAGAGCCTTACGGCCTGCTCCTGAACATGGCTACCTACATTTTTCCCATGGACAGCAAGTTCTACGCTGGCAAAGATGAGTCCGGCCAGCCCAAAGATGCTATCGTAAAGACCGGTCCTTCCTTCGCCAACGTTAACGAATCCGGTACCGGTAAATACATGGTTGCCGAACGTGAACAGGGTGTACGCGTTGTGTTCAAAGCTTTCCCCGAATACTGGGACAAAGCCGGTAACGTTGATACCATCATTCTGACCCCCATTAAAAACGACGCTACCCGCGTAGCAGCGCTGCTTTCCGGCGATGTTGATTTCATCATGCCCGTTCCCCCGCAGGATCTGAAACGCATCAAGTCCACAGAAGGTCTGCAGCTTGTTACCATGTCCGGTTCCCGCATCATCACCTTCCAGCTGAACCAGAAACGCCAGAAGCCTTTCCAGAACCCCAAAGTTCGTCAGGCTATCGTATATGCTACCGACAACACCGGTATCGTGAACAAAGTAATGAAAGGCTTCGCAACTGTTGCATGCCAGCAGGGTCCCGAAGGCTTCGCAGGCTACAATGCTGAACTCAAGCCCCGTTACGACCTCGAAAAAGCCAAGCAGCTCATGAAAGAAGCCGGCTACGAAAATGGTTTCGAGTGCACCATGATCGCACCCAACAACCGTTACGTTAACGACGAAAAAATCGCGGAAGCATTCGTTTCCATGCTCGGTAAAATCGGCATCAAAGTGAACCTGAAGACCATGCCTAAAGCCCAGTACTGGGATCAGTTCGACGCACAGGTTGCCGACATCCAGATGATCGGCTGGCATCCTGACACCGAAGACTCCGCCAACTACACCGAATTCCTGCTCATGTGCATCAATAAGGAAACCGGTTACGGTCAGTACAACAGCGGTAACTACTGCAATCAGGAAGTTGATTCCCTCGTAATCGGCTCCCAGACCGAAACCGACCTTGCCAAGCGTAACGCAATGCTCCAGAAAGTAGAAAAAATCCTCTACGACGAAGCAGCTTTCGTACCCCTGCACTGGCAGAACCTGTCCTGGGCTTCCAAGGACGGTATGAACACCGAAGCAATCGTAAACGTACAGAACTTCCCCTACTTCGGAGACCTCGTCATCAAGTAGTGGAGATCACAGCATAAAACACAATTCAAAGGGAACTCCGATCCGGGGTTCCCTTTGATGCGTTTTAAGAGTGCCTTCGGCGACGCTACCGCGGGTCCCTCCGGGGGCCAAAGCCCCCTTTTGCAAAAGGGTTCTCTGGACTCTCCCAAAACCTTTTATTGGGGCTTCGCCGATACGTATCTCAAGACTGCGCTTATTTTGGAACCATCAACTGTGGGATAACGTCAGGTCATTCCCGCACATTTTTTTGATCCCCTGCGGCAAAGCCCCGCTGGGGAGTCCAGAGGGCCCCCGGCCTTCTGGTCCCGCTGAAGGCGCCCGCCGGGAGGCCCGCCGGAGGCACACCATTGTCCGTCTGGAGTAATATTTAATATGTTTGCTTTTATAGTCCGTAGGATCGCGCAAGCGATCATTGTAATGCTGATCATCAGCTTCATCGGCTTTGCCATCAAGCAAAGCTTCGGTGACCCGGTGCGCGAGATTACGGGGGTATCCGTATCCGCTGCTGAAAGGGAAAAAATCAGGGATGAACTTGGCCTTAACGATCCGTTCATGGCCCAGTTCGGCCGGTTCATGCAAGGAGCGGTCAAAGGAGATATCGGCCGTTCTTTCTTTTACAAGAAATCAGCCCTTGAGGTTATTCTCAGCAAAGCACCTGCCACTCTGGAACTGGTCATGTGCTCCGCGCTGATCATAGTATTTTTTTCTATCCCGTTAGGGATCTACTCAGCGATCAGGCCTAAAACTCTGTTTTCGCGGTTTGTAATGGGCGGGTCGATTGTCGGGGTATCAATACCGGTATTCCTGACCGCAATCCTAATGATTTACGTTTTTTCGGTAGAACTTCACTGGCTGCCGTCATACGGCCGAGGGGAGACAGTAAACCTCGGTGGCTGGCGAACCGGATTTTTGACTGCTGACGGCTGGAGGCATCTGATCATGCCATCCATCGCCCTTTCCTCCATTATGCTTCCGCTCTTCATTCGTCTTATCCGTTCCGAAATGATGGAAGTTCTGGAAAACGACTATATCAAATACGCATGGGCCAAAGGCTTGATGCCCAAACGGGTCTGGATTGTCCACGCGTTCAAAAACACCCTGCTCCCGGTTATTACTGTGGGCGGTGTCCAGCTTGGAACAATGATCGCCTTTACCATTCTCACTGAAACAGTTTTCCAGTGGCAAGGTATGGGCTTCATGTTCATCGAGGCTGTGGAACGCGGCGATGCTCCGCTTATGGTGGCCTACCTCATGGTGGTCGGGCTGATATTTGTAGTTGTTAACACCGTGGTTGACGTCATTTACGGACTGGTCAACCCGCAGGTCAGAATCACGGGGCAAAAATAAATGAAAACCAGATCACGCTGGCAGAGATTCAAAGAATCATATTTTCTGCACGATTTTCTGCACGACAAAGTTGCCCTCACAAGCTTCACCATTCTAGTTGTGCTCTTGTTTATGGGCTTTGCGGCTCCCCTTGTGGCGCCTTTCAATCCTTATGATGCCAACAACATCAATATCATGGATGCGGAAATTCCGCCTTCATGGCTTCCCGGCGGCGAATCCAGTTTTCTGCTCGGGACTGATGCACAGGGTCGCGACCTGTTTTCCACAATGCTTTACGGAATGCGCGTTTCCATGATCATCGGTATCGGCGCTGTGGCTCTGCAGGCATTCCTCGGTATCATGGTCGGCCTTGTCGCCGGTTTCATGGGTAAAAGGGTGGAATCCATCCTCATGCGCGTGGCCGACGTGCAGCTTTCATTCTCCACCTACATGGTCGCGATCTTTATTTCGGCAATCTTTCAGGCCATGTTCGGGGTCGCAAAATATGAAGAAATAGCTGTTCCCCTACTGATTCTGGTCATCGGCTTTGCAGAATGGCCCCAGTATGCGCGAACCGTGCGGGCTTCCGTGCTGGCGGAAAAGAAAAAAGAATACGTTGAAGCAGCAAAAGTCATCGGCCTTTCCCAAAAAAGGATCATGTGGCGCCACGTGCTGCCGAACACCCTTTCTCCGGTGTTTGTTATCTCCACCATTCAGGTTGCCAACGCGATCATGAGTGAAGCCGCCCTTTCCTTCGTCGGACTGGGCATGCCGGTCACCCAGCCTTCTCTTGGTTCTCTGATCAACGTCGGCTTTGAATATATCTTCAGTGGATCATGGTGGATCACCATGTTCCCCGGCATTGTCCTTGTTGTGCTCATTCTGGTCATCAACCTGCTCGGTGACTGGCTGCGCGACTTCCTCAACCCGAAACTGTACAAGGGGTAATTAAGTGCAACCGCTTCTTGATGTTAAGAACTTAAGTGTCGAGTTCGCATTGCGCCAGGGTCCTCTTGAGGCAGTACGCAATGTCAGCTTTGACTTAAAGAAAGGCGAAAGGCTCGGCCTGGTAGGTGAATCCGGAGCAGGTAAATCTGTAACCGGTTTCTCAATCATCAACCTTATTTCCAAACCCGGTTATATCTCTAACGGTTCAATCATGTTTGAAGGGCAGGATCTTGCAAAAATGCCTTTTGAAAAAATGCGCGGCATCCGTGGAAACCGCATTTCCATGATCTTTCAGGACCCAATGATGACCCTGAACCCAGTCCTGACCGTGGGAACCCAGATGACCGAAACCGTAATGGCCCACATGGACGTTACCCGCAAGGAAGCTGAAGAGATTGCGCTGGAAAAACTGCGCAAGGTCTACATTCCTTCCCCGCGCAAACGTCTGGCCCAGTATCCGCATGAATTCTCCGGCGGTATGCGCCAGCGTATTGTTATCGCAATTTCGCTGCTGACCGACCCGGCCCTGATCATCGCAGATGAACCGACCACCGCACTGGACGTTACCATTCAGGCCGAAATTATGGACCTGCTGCTGGAACTCTGCGAAACCGACAACATGGGCTTGATCCTGATTACCCACGACCTTGCGGTTGTCTCCGAAGTGACCCAGCGCATCGCGGTAATGTATGCCGGCGGAATCGTTGAAACAGGTTCCACCCGTCAGGTTACCGAAACTCCGGGACATCCCTACACTCAGGGTCTCATCGCCGCACTGCCCCAATCCGGGGGCGCTGGTGACCGCCTGACCCAGATTCCCGGTGCTATGCCCTCACTAATGAACATGCCTGCAGGCTGTCCTTTCAATCCCAGATGCCAACACTGTACGGACATCTGTAAACAGGAACGGCCAAAGCTCAAAGAAAACAAATCCGGCATCCTGGTGGCCTGCCACCATGCCGACAAGGTATAGAGATTCGTCATGCAAACCGATTCCCTCGTAAAAATAAAAAATCTGGTCAAGCACTTCGACATTTCAGGAGGCCTGCTCGACCAACTTAAATTGGAAGACGGACGGATCACCCGCAAGCAGACCATCGTCAAAGCAGTCAACAATGTCAGCTTTGAAATCAAAAAAGGTGAAACCTTGAGCGTGGTCGGCGAATCCGGCTGTGGTAAATCAACCTTAGCAAGAACCGTTATGGGCCTTTACCCGCCTAACTCCGGTGAAGTGCATTACGGAGGTCATCGTATCGACAACCTGCCCCATGCACAGATGCTGCCCTACCGCACAAAAATGCAGATGGTCTTTCAGGACCCCTACGCTTCGCTGAACCCACGCATGACAGTGCGCCAGATCATTGAAGAGCCCATTTATTTCCACAACAAGGGCATCTCCAGAGGCGACGCTAAAAACAAGCTGCACGAAGTAATGCGCAGCGTGGGCATGGACCCGGAATGGGCCGGAAACTATCCCCATGAATTTTCCGGCGGTCAGCGTCAGCGCATCAGTATTGCCCGCGCGCTGGCAGTTGAACCGGAATTTATCGTAGCCGATGAACCCATCGCCGCGCTGGATGTTTCCATTCAGGCCCAGATCCTGAACCTGCTCATGGATGCACAGGAAGAGCGCAATCTGACCTACCTGTTTATCAGTCACGACCTGTCCGTTGTTGAGCACATCTCCACCCGAGTGGCGGTTATGTATCTGGGCAGTCTCTGTGAGCTGGGCACAGCCAAGGAAATATTTGCCAACCCGCAGCACCCCTACACACGGGCATTACTCTCAGCTATCCCGACTCTCGGTGGGGAAAAGAAAAAGCACATCCACCTTTCCGGTGACGTGCCCACCCCTATCAACCTGCCTCCGGGATGTGTCTTCCACGGACGCTGCACGTTTGCCAATGACCGCTGCCGGGAAGAGATTCCCATTGCGCGCAATATGGACAACGGCAGTCTCTGCGCCTGCCACGCCGTAGAAGAAGGAAGAATCTAGCGGCAGCAAACATTTATTTACAGATCGACAAATACCACAAGGCCCGTTTATAATTGTTTAAACGGGCCTTGCTCTATAGTTGATAGCGGAGAGTGAATAGCTAAAAAATGGACGTGGGGTAATGATGAGCGATTCAACTGAAGTTCTTGGTGTTTATTCTCAAAACACCAAAACTAATATCGGTACCGGTACTACGGCGCAAAAGTCAGTACACAAAACCTACCACTACGTTACCCGCGTTGGGAACATCAGATATCATATCCAGCCCTTGAACGAGCAGGACATTCCTTCCGGCATGGTTACAATCCTTAGCGAAAAAAAATTCATCGCCGAGTACTCTCCCGAAATATACTACTATCAGCGCAAGACCCTTCCGGCCTTGAAAACACTGCATGCTAAAATCGAAAAAGGCGAAGAAGCTTTTTGCAAGGGGAATCTTGATGAAGCGGAACACGCTTTTGCCGACGCTCTTCTCCTCGACCCGAAGAACCCCAAAGCCAATCTCGGCATGGGTACAGTACAGTGCTCAAAAGAAAATTTCGAAAAACTTACTGAGATAATACAGGTTCTGCTTAACTTAGATTCAATTTTCCTTGAAGAACAACGTCAGGAATTCAACATCTTCGGCATTGCTCTGCGCAAAAACAAGCACTACAGCGAAGCCATAAGCTTCTACACAAAAGCACTGGAAATTAATCAAGATGACGAGAACCTTCATTTTAATATCGCCCGTGCTTATTTCGACATAGATGACAAAGAAAAAGCACTCTCACACATCGAAGAAGCGTTAAGGATTAACCCTGATCAGGAAGCAACCATTCTTTTCCACAAATTTCTTCTCAAAAAGAAGAAAAAAACAACGAACACGCCCAAACCTAGAAATTAAAGCTAACTCCCAGCTGTACAATCTGAATTTAAATCTGCAATAACTTCTTTTTTACCAAAAATGTTTCTAATCGACATTTCGTAAAAGCATGCTTATAAAAGCTCCGTTTAATATGGCACTGCCACCGAGATATATTATTACAAAGACACTTGGTATAAATGTTTTCTTGTGAGGAGTAGATGGGCGAAATTTCTCAAGTTCTTGGTGTTTTTACCAAAAATATCAAAGACCATACTGGAGCAGGAGCGACACTGCAGCGCTCTGAAAGCAAGACTTTTTATTATGTCACACGCTCCGGGGTAGACAGTTATCACGCGCAACCACTCAATGAACAGAACATTCCGTCCGGACTGGTTATCCCCCTCACAAAAAAAGAGTTCATAACCCAGTACACCCCGGAACTGAAATACTACGAAAAAAAGACTCTTCCGGCCCTGAAATCCCTGAAGGACAAACTGGATAAAGGCGAACAAAGTTTCATGGACGGCAACCTTGATGCAGCCGAACAATCTTTCGCCAAAGCCCTGTTCCTAGACCCGGAACATCCCAAAGCCAATCTCGGCATGGGCTCAGTTCAATGCAGCAAAAAAAATTTTGATAAGCTTTCCGGAATAATCGACAAGCTACTGAACAATGACAGCATCTTTATGGAAAGACAGCGTCAGGAATTCAATCTGTTCGCCATTACCTTGCGCAAAGAATCTCTTTTTGAGGAAGCTATAACTTTTTATAACCGGGCAATTGAAATTAATCCTAACGATGAAAATCTGCACTTCAATGCTGCCCGCGCACACTTTGATGCAGGAGATTTTGATAACGCATTGGAACATCTTGATAAAGCTCTTGAGATATCCCCTGCACTTGAAGTAGCCTCAATGTTTAAGAAATATATCATTAAACGGATGAAGAAATGATATCCCAGAAAGAAAAACTAAAAGCCCTCTGTACGCCGGGCCTAAAAATGACCATCGAACTTGGTGGACTGAGCGATAAAGCCTCAACTGTTGTTATCGGTGGGGACTTCATACGATCTCTCATTGTCAAGGACCCCATGGTTCACCATGCGGACAAATCCCTATGGGCTGAATACATGTATCCTGGCAACGAAGTCACCATCCGCTATATCTACGACGGTATTGCATCAGGCTTCAAGACCTCGATAATCAGGATGATCAGTTCACCGGACAGACTTCTTTTCCTGAAATATCCCAAACGAATTGAATCCTACAACCTCCGCAGACATAAAAGGGTCTCCTGTTTCATGGAGGCCCGAATTGAGAACGGAGAAAATAAAAATGTGGCTGTACTGGAAGACCTCAGCACCAGTGGCTGTTGCCTCAGTTACATAACAAACGCCAATATAGCCGACCCGGAAATTGGTGATGAGATTAACGTTTTCTGTTCCTACTTCACAGAAGATAACAATTCTTTTATCCCCTGCAAAATTCAACGCTGTACCAAAGATTCCCGGAAAACAATTCTGGGCATGACTTTTGAGAAGCCGTCACCGGAAATACTGATCAAAATTCAGGACTACGTTGCAACGATTCTTTACCACACCTAAAGAATAGCAAAAAGCCCGGCTGCAATTAATAATGCAGCCGGGCTTTTTGCTTACTATAAATTCTATTATTTCTTATTACGGACGGTCAGTCCCAGATCCGCGAGCATAGTCAAATCATGTTCTATGCCCTGACCGGATACGGTCAGGAAATCACCGACCATCAGCCCGTTACACCCGGCATGGAAAATAAAAGACTGCAAAGAACGCAGCGCAGCACGTCCTGCGGCCATACGCACTTCCGCATGGGGATTCACCAGCCTGAACATGGCTATGGTCAGCAGAATCTCAAGAGGTTGCAAAGGCTCAACATCCTCCAGAGGAGTTCCGGGAATAGGGATTAGAAAGTTGAGAGGGATGGAATCTACTTCCAGTTCTGCTAAAGTCAGTGCCAACTCAACACGCTGGGCGTGGCTTTCGCCAAGGCCAAGCAGACCGCCGCAACATACTTCGAGTCCGGCTTTTTTCGCATCACGTACTGTACGCACCCGCTCTTCGTAGCTATGGGTAGTGCAGACTTTCGGAAAGTAGCTCTCCGAAGCCTCAAGGTTATGATGATAGCGGACCACGCCGGATTCACGCAGTCTCTTCAAAGATTCAAAATCCATACAGCCTAGCGAGGCACAATGGTTAAAGTCGTGTTCCGGCATACCCTCTACTGCTTCGCAGAGATGTTCAAGGGATTTGCCCTTGAGCGCCCGACCACTGGTAACGTAGCTGAAAAATTCAAGAGGGGCCTGTCCGGCTTTTTCTGCACACTCCTGAATCTCATCCATTTCCATAAGCGGATAAGTCGGAGCCGGAGTTCCTTTAAAGTGGCTGGACTGGGCACAGAAGGTACAATCTTCGGAGCAGTTGCCGCTCCGAACATTGGCAATGGAGCAGAGGCTGACTTCACGTCCGAATCTACGCACGGTCATTGTGTGCGCGGCATGCAGAATTTCCGCTAATTCACCGTGGGATGCACCCAGCACTGAAACCGCAGTATGCTCATCAATTGGTTCACCGCCGTGAACAGCATTCCACAAAGACTGTTTCTCGTTTCTATCCAATTTATATTACCCCTGAAGACTGACTACTTCACAAATTGCGGAAGTAAGGGCCTCAAGTTCAAGGTTTGAAATTACATAGGGCGGCATTACATAAATCAGCTTGCCATAAGGACGAACCCAGACACCTCGTTTTACAAACTCAAACTGGGTAGAGTCCATATCAACCGGCTTCGTAAGCTCAACAACCCCGATAGCACCAAGGCAGCGAACATCCGCAACATTGCCCAACTTTGCACAGGGCGCAAGGCCGGAACGCAGCATCTCACAAATCTCAGCCACCCGCTCCTGCCAGTTGCTTTGCAGCAGCAGATCGATGGAAGCATTCGCTACTGCACAAGCCAGCGGATTACCCATAAAAGTCGGACCATGCATGAACACGCCGCCCTTGGACGAAATACCCTCGGCAACTTCTTTAGTCGCAAGAGTCGCAGCCAAGGTCATCATGCCTCCGGTTATAGACTTGCCCACGCACATGATGTCCGGGCTGATCCCGGCCATCTCGCTTGCAAACATTGCCCCGGCACGCCCGAATCCTGTAGCTATCTCATCACAAATCAGCAGAACACCTTGCTCATCACAAGCTTCGCGGACCCGCTTCAGATATTCGGGGGAATAAAAACGCATGCCCCCGGCTCCCTGAACAACAGGCTCCAGAATTACAGCTGCCAATTCATGTGAATGGGCTTCAATCTTGGCTTTAAAATCCGCAAAATCTTCATCAGAACATCCATCGGCAAAACCGCATTGCGGGGCCTCGGCAAAAATATGTTCCGGCAACACCGAAGTGAACATGGAATGCATACCATTCACCGGATCACAGACCGACATGCAGCCGATTGTATCACCGTGGTAGCCGTTGCGGATAGTCATCAAACGGTTCTTTTCCGGTTTGCCGGCAGCGTACCAGTACTGAATAGCCATCTTGATGGCCACCTCGACCGAAACCGAACCGGAATCAGCCAAAAAGACATGTTGCAGCGGCTCAGGTGAAATTTCTACCAGCTTACGGCCCAGTTCCACTGCCGGTTCATGGGTCAGCCCACCGAACATGACATGGGGCATGGTTTCAGCCTGATCACACAATGCTTTACGCAATACCAGATGATTGTAGCCGTGGATGGCGCACCACCATGAAGCCATGCCGTCAATAAGCTCGGTGCCGTCCTCAAGGATGATCTTTACACCCTCGGTACGTTTAGCAGTATAAACAGATAGTGGATTGGTCGCAGATGTATACGGGTGCCAAAGATGGTCCCGGTCAAATTCCTGTATGGACATGATTGCCTCCGAAATTAAGACTCAAGAGCTTTGTCGACGAGTTCCCAGCATTTGGGATCATTGTAATCCCAATTCTCAATATAGGGAATGGAAGCGATTACTTTTACCTCAGATATCTTTTCAATGAAGCGGACATTCTCTTCTGCGATGCCGTATTCATCAGGAGCGGGCCTGTTGAGAGAGGTCATGACCAGCCCGGAAATTTCCAGCCCGGACTGCTGCAAAGCGGCAATGGAAAGCAGAGCTTCGTTTATGCAGCCCAGCTTATTTTCAATAACCAAAATGACCGGATAGCGCAGTTCTTTCATAAGGTTAAGCATAGATGCTTCCTCACTAAGGGGAACCATTATACCACCAGCTCCTTCAACCAAAAGAAATCCGTCTTCTTCACGCTCACGCACTTTTGCCGCGATTTCAACAGGGTCAAGTTCTACCCCGGCCAGCTTTGCCGCCAGATGCGGAGAAGTAGGCGGTTCAAAAATGTAGGGACACTGCTTCGTAATATCCCACTCTGCCCCGGCAGCCTTATAGACATCTCCGTCCGGAGAATCCAGAGTCCCGTCAGGCAGGGTAACTGCCCCGGACTGCACAGGCTTGACCGGGAGGATCTTGCGTCCACCCTTCATGAAAAAGCGGGCAAGACCTGCGGTAACCACAGTCTTACCCACATCAGTACCTGTTCCGGTAATAAAAAAACCTGCAGACAATTTATTCGCTCCCGCCGGACGCGACTACTTCAAGCGGATCACGTTCACTGGTTGGCGCAAAGAAAAGATCTTTGTCATAAGGACCGAAATGACCTTCGTCGCCCACAAGGGTAAAAAATTCAATGCGCGAATAGCGTCGACAGCGTTCTTCGCTGACCCGATAAGTGGTGTAGTAATTAAACTTGTCCATGGAGTGAGTGGACTGTCCAAGGTCGATAACACGGTCAGCAAACTCGCACCATGCATGGGCAACCCACTGGTCATCTTTGAAAATCCAGCCCTGAACAACCTCGGTTGCGGTGTTTTCGCTGGCGGGTTCAAGGCAGTATTCATATGCGGAAGGTTGATTTCTACTCATTGCAAGAATCCTTTTTCATTTTATCGAGAGCCATTTTGATCGCGCCCAGTGCGTTACCTACTTCATGATGGGAGGGGAAAACAGCTTCGGTATGCAGTCTTTCCGCAACTTCAGGCAGCAGTTTCTGTGCTGCAGCACCGATACCTACGATGGGCAGGTTCAGGGATGCGTCAAAGCTGACCAAGGGGCTTGAGGTACGGCCGGAAATAAAACCGGCCATGTTTCCGCCGATTTCCTTGCGCACGATATGCTCAAGCATGGCGTTCTCAATTTTAACCCTTGTTTCGGAAAGAACCATGTCAGCAAATTTTGCTGCGTCCAGATCAAATTCCTTACCGAGAATAGCAGCGGCAGCTTCGGAAACAGACTTATCACCAATTGCGAGATCCCCCTGAACATGCAGGGCGTCAGTGGGGGTAAAGCCTACTTCTTCGACCAGCTGTTCGCGGACCAGTTTCTGAACCTTACCGCCAAGGCCGATTTCGCCAAGTCCTGTTCCTTCCATGATCTGTCCGAAAGTGGAGGGACCGTTTTCAAAAAGATATTTCAAGACCGCGTCATCAGAGCTTTTATCTGCGGCAGGGCCGGTCTTGAGCAGATGAGATTCATGCCCTTTGCCGATCCATTTTTCGGGTGCGGGAATATCCCCGGCCATACACAGAGGCACAACCCTGCCCGGTCCAACTTCGAAATTTCCGGATCTGTTGATGCGCGCAAAGCTGTCTCCGCCCACGCCGACAGTAAACATTTCTACCGCTTCAACATGGGTTTCCCAATCGCCGATGATGGAGCCGCTTTCCTGAATAGTCGGCTTGGAGTTGCGAATCAGGGTAACGTCAGTGGTTGTTCCGCCCACGTCAACGATAAGCGCATCTTTTTCCGGAGAATAAATGGAACCGTAATAAGCAGTAGATGCCGGGCCGCTGGCAAAAGTGTCAGCCGCACGCTGCACAGCATCTTCCATGCTCATAGGCGTTGCGTTACCACGAACAACTACTACGGAAGAACCTAGTCCGCGCTCATCAAGAGCCTTGCCGACCCCGGCCAGAAAATCTTTCATAACCGGCATGAGACGGGCATTAAGCACTGCTGTTGCTGCACGTTCAGCCTGTCCGGCACGGGTACTAATGGTATGGGAGCAAAAAACAGGTTTGGGATCGGTAAGAGAAATAGCTTTTTCGGAGATCAGCTCATGAGCCGGGTTCTTGATACTCATGGCGGAGCAGACAGCATAAGCGTCAACATGCCCGGTCATATCCTGAATTCCGTCCACAAGGGATTCGATATCAAGCGGATCTTCTTCGACCCCGGTAATTTTATGACCGCCTTTGACGTAACGCAGAGTCACGACCGGAAGCTTGAGGGCCTTGGTTGTGCCGATCATGAACAGACCGACTCTTGCGCCTTTGTTTTCCACAATGGCGTTGGTTGCCAGAGTTGTAGAAACCGAAACCAGATTCACATCGTCAGGGCTGATCCCGCTTTCCTTCATAGCTTTATCCAGAGAGGAAGCAAGCCCCAGACTCAGGTCATGGTGGGTGGTTGGGGATTTGGCCGTAGCCACAACGCTCGCGTCAGCGCAATTTACAACAACAGTGTCAGTGTAGGTTCCGCCAGTATCAATACCGATTGCATAACCGCTCTCAAAGCTCATCGCACATATATCCTTCGCCCGCAGCAGGCATTATTGTTCTCTCGTGCTGCATAATCGAATTAACAGTGTAAATTTGATTATGCCCTGAAATAAATTTGAATTTATTTCGAGGGAAGCACACATACAACCTGCACCGTAGCAGGTCTGACCAGTACAAATAATGCCGCTTTTCGCGATTGGCAAGGGGCGAAGCCCATTTCATAATTCAGATGGCTCAGAAAGTGCCGGATGCAAGGTGCAAAAAAAGACAGGAACGAAGCGTATCCAAAAATACGTGAGTTTCTGTCTTTTTTACAGCGACACCGCGATGGTGCTTTATCAGTCGTCTAGCTTAAGAAATAATAACCCCGGCGTAAGCCACTACTCTTTCATAATCCCCGGTAGCTTTACCGGAATTGGTGTACTCAATTAACTTGCCGGAAGTTGCGCCGAGCACTTTGGCTGCGAACATTCCCATGGTCATGGGCAGTACACCGCACATGCTGATCTGGTTGGATGAAACAATAGAATAAAGGTCCTTGGGGTCCATACGAATGATTGCTTCAAGAGCCATGGAATCCATTTTTTTGGCCTGATCTGCAGAAATAAAATGGCTCATGTCCGAACTGACCACCATGGAGACAGGCTCAGAATGATTCTGGATAATTTCTGCGATGGCTTCACCGGCCTTACGCAGACCGGAAGGAGAAGCTTCGGAAACGCAGACTGGTACAATTTTCATGTCCGGATTCAGGCGATGCAGGAAAGGAACAATAACCTCAAGAGAATGTTCTCGAGAATGGGCCGCTTCATTGGATACAAATCCGCCCCCGCTATTAACAAGCTTGGCGGCCAGCTCTTCGTCCACATCCAATTTGCCGCCGGGAAATTCCCAGCTGCCTTTGTCCCAGACAGAAAGAGCCGATCCCAGCCCTGTATGGTTAGGGCCGAGCAGAAAAACAGTGGAAGGAAGTCTGCTTTTAGCAAGGGTCTTGCCGCACGGCTCGCCTGAAAAAACATAACCGGCATGGGGAACCATAACCAAACGGTCATACGAACCACCCTGTGCCGGGGCCGTGGAAGGCATATACATTTTCAGCTCTTCGGTGAGCTGTTCTGGATTGTCCGGATAAAAACGTCCGGCAACTACGGGCTGTCTATTCATAACCACCTGCCTTAAATATTATTGAAACACCGGGTCCGGCTGAAACTTCGAAGCATCCTGCTCAATCTTATGTGTTGCCAGTGCGGATGTTGCCAGACGTCCGTAAAGGTCTCCCGGTTTTTTTTCAGCTACTTCTTCCATCAACTTTTTCCACTCGCTAATGGCTCCGGCCTTTTCATAAAGCTGGGCCAGACGGAAACGGGAGGAAGCCCATTCAGGATCGGAAAGCGGAATATATTTATCATATTCAGCTGCCCATTTGAGTGCTTCCCGGTAACGGCCCGAACTTTCCGCTGCAAAAATTGTCATCAAGATACAATCCTTGATCTTTTCCCGGTCTCCCCCTGTTTCAAGAAGCATGGAAAGGGCTTCCTGTGCGTAGACAAAAACTTTTTTCAGTTCTTTTTTCTTCATGGAAGACTTGGCCATGTAGTACATGGCGTAAGCACGGGAAGACTCCGGCAGAAGCAGATTGGACGCCAGTCCGGCCCAAAGCGGGGTGCTGCGTTCTGTTTCGCCGAGGTTTTCGTAGGCCATGGCCTGAGCGTATTCTATATGAACCTTCTGCTTGGGATCAAGTTTCCAACCGTCTTTGGCAAGATCTACCAATTGAGTAACCTTGCTCCAGGCCTGCTCATCAACATAAATACCAAGGGCCATATCAAGGGCCATGGCTGAATATTTGGGGACTTCCTCTCCCTGTAAATAACGGTCAATCAACTCCAAAGCCTTCTGCGGATGCTCCTTTTTCCAGAAACTGAGTGCCACGCCAAGACGTGTTTCGTCATTTACGTCTTTACCTTCATTATTCTTCTTAGCGTACTTATTCCAGTAATTAACAACCCGGCCATAGTTTTCGTCCTTAACCAGTTCGGGAACGGCTTTATCGAACACACGGGTTCCCAATTCACTTGCCCGTTCACGCAATCCGCTGCGCGGGTACTTGTCCAGAAAATCCTGCACAGCACCAAGGCAATCACCATATTTCTTATTCCAGTAGTACCACATGCCAAGTTTCAGCTGGGCAAGCGGAGCTAAGGGACTTTCCGGAAACTTCTCAATAATATGAGTGTAAATTTTCTGGGGTCTCAGGTTGTATGGACGGTCAAAGACCTTGTCCATCTGGCTCATGCTGGGGTCGTCATAAATGCCTTCCTCAGCTAGGCGCATCATGGCTACAAGACCGCCTTCCTTATCAGGAAAATCTTTAGCCGCCTTCTCGTAAATTTCCTTGGCAGCTGGCTTGTCCCCGGTCTTGAGATAAATATCACCGATACGGGCCAGCACGATGTCCGCTTCCGGTGCTTCAGGCGCAAGGTTGTAATAAGCCCAGTAGTTTTCACGGGCCTCAGCAATCTTACCCAGTCTGTTCTGGGTATTCGCAGTCATGAGCAGAAAACGCAGGTCTTCAATATAAAAACGGGGCCAACGCTTATCAATGTAATCAATAATCTGAAAAGCCTGTTCATCATAACCGAGAGCATCCAATGCCTTAGCCAGACCAAGCGCGGCATCACGGACAATCTTACTGTCCGGGTACATCTGGACCAGATACTGGAACTGATCCGCAGCTTTCTCATACTCTTTCATTCCAAGGTAATATTCACCCCAGTAATAGCTGACGTACGGAATATTAGGATCGTTTGGATATTGTGATTTCAGTAGATTAAAATATGCCTTGGCCTCGGGCATGTTGCCGACTTTCAAGTTCAGCAGGCCAAGATTTAGTAATGCCATGGGAACATTCGGCGACTTGGTATCCGCATTCATGGCTTCCATCCACGCGCTGGCGATTTCACCATAATTATCAGCCATTGCATCACGGTAGAATTCAGTCAAGGCTTCAGCTTTACCATAAAGCGCACGCATGCGCATATCCTGCGGCAAACCGTTCATCAGCGAAACTTCGGTAAACCCGGCAGTTGCGGCTTCAATCTCACCCTCATCAAGAGCACCTTCAGCAGCAAGCAGAACACCCTGTGCTACCTTGATCCGGTCTTCGGGGCTTGGCTGCTTTTCGCCTTCTGCACCCTCTTCACCTTCGCTAAGCTGGTCAGCATCTTCAACCGGGTAAGCGTCAGCCCCAGATTCAGACTGTTCTCCTTCAACCGCCTCATCCCTGAGTCCGGCATCATTTGTATCTGAAAATTCTTCCCCTCCAGCGTCCTCAAGTGGCGGATAATCCGTAGCTTCAAATGAATCGCCATTCGCCGGGGGAGGAGAAACCTGACCGGAAGTACCGGAATCCGGCGAGGACACCTGTCCCCCAGCCTGATTGGAAACTCCGCCTGAAGCCTGTCCGCCCTGAACGGGAGGAGGTGAAATCTGTCCGCTGACACTACCGGATGCACTTCCACCCTGAGCAGAGGGAGGAGTAATTCGACCGGAGACACTGCCCGAAGCTTGCCCACCCTGAGCGGACGGGGGCGCAACACTGCCGGAAGCACTACCAGAAACACTGCCACCGGATTGCGGTACAGGCTGTACTACGCCGGATGCGGCCTGCCCTTCAGGAATTTCTTGGCTAAAGGCAGCCTCTTCAACTGCCGGAGATTCTTCCTCAAGTGAAACGTCAGCAACCTGACCAAGCGCTGCATCAATTTCGTCGTCGTAGCTTTCTTCAGAACCATCATCCGCAGCTGGAGGGACGATAGATCCACCAACAGAACCACCGGAGATTTCCTGATTTATACTGCCGGCAACCTGACCGCCAACACTTCCGCCGACACTTCCAGCGGCTTGTGTTAGTTCATTTTCTTCCGCAAGCGGGCGGACACTGCCTCCTGCCCGGGCCGGAGGAACGGAAGTATCCACAGGCCGGGCCTGTCCCGGACCGACCATGGCTACCGGAGCACGGTATGTGTACGGAACTGAATAGAAAGGACGTTTAGCGGGCTGAACCGGAACCTGCTGCACAGACTCTGTTGTTCCCTGAGCCTGTTTAAGTTCCTCTTTAAGAACCGGAGACTCTTCGTCATCGGGCAGATCGCCCTCTTCAATCACCGGAGGCTGAGCTTTAACTTGTGCTTCTTTTTGCGCTGCTGCTTTCTTTGCAGCATTTTGCTGGGCTGCGCGCTTTGCAGCAGCCTTTTTGCGTGCTGCTTCTTTGGCTGCGGCTTTCTTGCGAGACGCATTTTTGCGCTCAGCTTCCTGACGGGCCTTTTCTTTGGGGGACCGCCACTTAGAACCTATGGGGTCACGGAAAAATTCAATCTGCATCTGCCCATTTCCGGCAGGCATTCGGATAAACCCGAAAGCACTGGTCCGGGTGCCAATGGTGATGGAGCTTGGTCCCATCTTCAAAGAATTTACAATACGAAGAGAAGATAGTGGCGCAGGAGTAGGCTGTTTTTCAGCTTTAAGCGCATTCTTGGGAAAAGAGATAGTAATCTGCTGCCGCCCTGTTCGGGCAACTTTTCCAGAAAGAGTCTTCTGGTCAAAGACAAGACGTATGGAGTCCATGTCGGCCTTGGTATCGATAAAATACTCCAAGGCATAACCCGGATGAGGGCAGGCGAGCCAAAAAAAGGCCGCCAGAGAAAGGAGCCGGAAAACTCCGGTAAGTCGGCTAAGCGTCACAATCAGTTATCGTTGCAAAATTCCTGCCTACCCCTCACAAATTCCACTAATATTGAACTATACTTCAAGATTCCTCTTTTTAATTTTTTCAATGAGCGTGGTCCGCTTGACTCCGAGCAGTTCTGCGGCCTTGTTTTTTACGCCTCCGGCCTTCTCAAGCGCCTCAATCATGAGCCGGTCCTCGACCTTTTCCAGAAAGTCTTTAAGTCCCTTGGCTCCCTGTTCTTCCATGTCCGTAAGAGTCGGCCAGCTGAAACCGACAGGCTGCATAAGCTCGACAACCTTTTTCTTCGGTTCCTTGCCTACATCCTTCCAGATTTTTTCAGGCAGATCATCAGGAACAATCTCATCCTCATCACAAAGGATGCACATACGTTCCATGAAATTTTCAAGCTCACGAACATTACCGGGCCAAGTGTAGGAAACCATCATATCCGCAGCATCGGGATGGACCTTCAACTGCTCCATCTCTTTATCTTCGCAGAAACGGCCAAGAAAATGTTTAGCAAGCAGGAGCACATCCCCGCCTCTGTCGCGCAATGGCGGAAGATGCATGGGGATTACGTTCAGGCGATAAAAAAGGTCCTCACGGAACCTTCCGGCGGCAACTTCGGTTTCAAGGTCACGGTTGGTTGCTGCAACGATGCGCACATCCACCTTCTTGATGGAAGTACCACCGACACGTTCAATTTCTTTTTCCTGCAGAACCCTGAGAATCTTAACCTGCAGACTCAGATCCATTTCCCCGATTTCATCAAGGAAGATGGTTCCGCCGTCCGCCAGCTCAAAGCGGCCGGGACGGGAACGCACCGCATGGGTGAAAGCCCCCTTTTCATGACCAAAAAGTTCTGATTCCAGCAATTCCTTGGGAATTGCGCCGCAGTTTACCGGAACAAAAGGCTTTTCTTTACGTTTACTGTTGCGGTGCAAGGCACGCACAAGCAGTTCTTTACCCGTACCGGACTCCCCGGTGACCAGTACGGTACTGTCTGTAGGCGCAACCTTTGCGAGAATCGCAAAGACCTCCTTAAGCGCAGGACTGTTTCCAATTATACCACCTAAATTAAGAGCCATTCGGCCTCCAAAATTATTCTAGTCCGGGGAACTTTGTGCTCTGTTCCGCCTTGAACGGATTTGTCCATCATATAAATATGGAAAACCCTACACATTCACTGTCAATGAAATGACACAAAGTCAATATACATTTGAATTTTTCTTGTAAAAATCAAATAAAAAACAGCCGAATATCCTGATTTCGTATTCCATAAACAGGAATCACTCCATATCTTCCAATTCTTTGCCTTTGGTTTCTCGGACCAGAAACATGACAAAGAGAAAAGATAGAGCCGCGAAAAAAGCATAGATAGAGTAGGTTGATCCCAATCCGATCCACAGCACAAGCGAAGGAAATGAAGCGGAAACAATAAAATTCGCCACCCATTGCGCCCCGGCACCAAGAGCAAGGGCAGAAGCCCGGATGCGATTGTTAAACATCTCACCAAGCAGCACCCAGACTATCGGTCCCCATGAGAACCCAAAGCAAAAAACGTAAAGGTTAGCGGAATAAAGCGCGGCTGTAGCCGAAGTTCCGCTCAACACCGGATGTCCGGCAGCATCAAGCGGGGCATTCCCGAACAGATAAGCCAGAATTCCAAGGGTAACCACCATTCCTGCTGATCCGGCCAAGAGCAAAGGTTTGCGCCCTATCCGGTCGATAAGGGCAATGGCGACCAGCGTGGTTACAATGTTCACAACTCCGGTAATAACCGTAATCCACAAAGAATTTTCTTCGGAAAATCCCACACTGCGCCAGAGCATGGAGCCGTAGTAAAAAATAACATTAATGCCCACGAACTGCTGCAAAACCGAAAGTCCCAACCCGATCCAAACTATGGGTTTGAAACCGACTTTCCCCTTGATAGCTGCAAATGAGGCCTTACTTTCAGTCTCGAGCGTAAGCTTGATCTCCTCGATCTTTTCCAACACGTTTTCCCCGAGAACCCGGCTAAGAATGCGTTCGGCCTCTTCCTCGCGCCCGGTCCCGATCAAATAGCGCGGAGATTCCGGGATCATCATAGCCGCAAAGCCGTACAGCAACGCTGGCGGAACTTCAGCCCAGAACATCCAACGCCATGTTTCAAAACCGAA
>PPCM01000686.1_pt1 | contig 23699 bp, 20 predicted proteins | sample 1555541 | NCBI WGS metagenome assembly PPCM01 (sample SAMN05284479, study PRJNA326546) | Marine sediment metagenome, whole genome shotgun sequencing project. | isolation source: marine sediment | place: Germany: Wadden Sea | collected 2012-09-05 | reverse complement strand
ATTCAGGATGCTGTTTTTCGGGCGGCCGTGCCGTAAGTCGTGCGCGAGTTTGGGGGACAAGGGGGCCGGCACCGATCGTGCCGGAGGGTTTCCGCCGGGGCGCGGGTATGGTGCCCTTCGGCATTCCCGAGCATGCAGGCGATTCCTTCGGCAACATCGGGGTGGTTCCTGGGGGAGGTGCTGCATGTGGAAAACGCGCGGAGTGTTGTTGGTCCGGCCCCGAAAGTCGGGGCCGGACCTGTATCATCGCTGAAGCGCCTTGCTCCGGGCCATTGGGGGGCCGGAGGCGGGTTTCCCGTTAGGGCTGAATATCGATGGTGGGATAGAGACCCGCGAAGTCACCGGACAGATAGGGCTGAACGGTGTTGAAGCCGATGGTCTGGCTTTCCTGGGCATGGCCCTCGGTGGAGGGATCGTTCTTGTCGTAGAGGGCGCCGTTGCCTTCGAGGATATGCTGGATCCTGCCCTGGAAGGGGCGGACGAGGCTTGCGCCCTTGCCCTTGAAGGTCATGGAACCCATGGTCACCTCGCCGTCCACGGCTGCCAGGTCTTCCAGGGGAACGCTCTGGTTCTTGAGATCTTCCTCGTTGCGGATCAGGCCCCAGACGGCGGAACCGGCGGGGATCTCCATGGGACCGTCAAGGTCGATGATCGTATGGGGCATAATGATGCTGCCCTCGCCGATGCGCAGGCGATCGTTCGCATCTCCCCTGAGGAAGGTGTTGAAGCCCACGAAAACCTTGTTGGCCAGTACCGCGTTGATGATCTTGCCGCCGTGGGCGGTCACGTCGTTGCCTTCGAGGCGGGAGTTGATGATAAAGGAGTTCTCCTGGGCGTTGGCGCCCTTGCCCATGTACGCGTCCTCGAGGTAGGCACGCTGGGAAATGAGCACGTTCTCGCCGATCCGGGTGTCTCCCTTTACCACTGCGTAGCGGTTCAGGGCCGAGTTTTCGGGAACCTCGACGGGGTGCTCGTAGCTGGCGGAGTCGAACACGGGCTCGAAGTCCTGCTTGCGTCCCTCCACGAAGTCCATGATGATGCCCGTGGGCCGCTTGCCCGGCTCGTCATGGATGTAGGCCTTCAGGGCCTCCTGGGGGAAGGTGTACTTGAACTCGAAGTCGTCGTCCTTTACCCAGATGGTGCCGGGCTTGATTTTCTGGTGAAAGAGTTCGCCCGCCTGGACATAGGAGAAGGCGCCCACGATGCACGAGTGGAGCGTGCAAAGGTCGGCCGTTGCAAAGGGGCCGAGGAAGCATCCCCTGAGGGAGGCGCCGTGGATGTTGGCATAGTGCAGGGCGATGGTGTTGCGGATCAGGAACTGCTCGGGGTTCTCGGGGTCGTGAGAATTGCTGTGAACCAGCGTTTTGATCAGAAAGCTGTCCTTGATGCGGATGATCTCGTCGTTTTCAATGGGGATGGCAAGACCGTGGGAGTCGAACACGTCTCCTTTCTGCTTGAGCTCGTCGCCCCTGATGTCGCTCTTATAAAGGATCGAATGGTCGGTTTTGCACTTGCCCAGAAAATAGCTGCCCCCGACGTTGGAGCGTTTGAATGTGAAGCGAAGTGGATGGCGGGACGTGATCCCGTAAAAAGCGTTGAACTTTATCAGCTGTTCCGGTGTCAAAAGACCCTGGATATTTGCCTTGGCGTCGAACTCGAACTCCCTAAGCGTCATGTCTACTCTGGCATTGATTCGCTCCATGAGCTTTTCAAGCTGGCGCATTCAGTTTCCTCCCCTTTGTTGTTTTCCAGTTACGGCGGGTGGGCCAGGGAAATATCGAGGACGGGCGGCGGGTTCATCCCGCACGGGCCGAGCATTCGATTCAAAACACCATATGTTGTACAGGTTGTTTTCATTCAGTGTTTTCCCTTGCTTCCCCACATTGATAAATGATGTTGGTATTCCGATGGATATATCGGTTTTCCAGCTTTGACCCTGGCGCCTTCCCTCGTCGGGAGACAACCATTTCTCAGGTCGAAGGACTACACTTATCACAGTTAAATTCTTATTTCAGCACCTTTTTTAGAGTTGTTGCAATACCTCTTTGTTACTTCGTTGGTGAAGGCGGATTGTCTTCTTGTTGTTGGCTGCGGGAAGATAAGACGGGCCTGTGGATCTTATGGGGAATGTCGGCGGTAGACGGACTTGTTCGAGGCGATTGCTTAACGGCGGTTCGGGGTATGTGCTTGTTATTGTGAGGTAAAATTGCTTATTCTTTCCGGGGGGGGATAGGTGTCTCCATGGGAGGGAGAACGTTTCGGTAAAAACCGGGGGGGATGGCAGTACCGATTTTTTGAATTTACATGGCGCCGGTCATTTTGGGAATAATCCGTCATATGGTTGAGAATAATCCGAAGAGATATCTGAAGTATTAGATATCTATATCTGGGTTCATAAGATAACTTCCCGGAATTGGGCGGCCGACAATCGCAATATTATGTGGTTGATACAATCTTAAGCGACATCATAGAGGATTGTGTTGAATTGGTTTCAACCTTTCGGCACTCGCCCGGTGTATTCCCCTTCGGTAAAAGGCTGCCGCGATATGAACCGTTTCTCTTGGATACAGGCTTTGAAACAATGAACTCACGGGGTTGTCGGGCGGCACGAAGATGATGATTGACCATGGAGGATCGGCTTCGCATGGGGGAATTTGAATGAACCGCCACATCCGATATCAAGGACGGACTTGTTCAGTACGACCTTTGGTTTTTCGATGAACATGGGATCACGTCGAACCAACAGCTCGAATTGTTGCTGGGGGGACGGCATTGCACATAACAGCATGGGGCCGGACAGGGGCAAGGAGCGGATTTAGGGATTGACTGGATACTGGAGGTTCACGTATGTTTCAGGATTGTGAAAAAAGAAACCGGTTTGAACGCCGATAAAGCAGGGAGCGACAATGCAGAATATTCCGAATCTGGTGGGCCTGATACTCTTTTCCTATCTCATGGGGGCGGTTCCCTGGGGGTGGATTTTGACCCGCCTCTTCACCTCCGTGGATATCCGGCAGGAGGGCAGCGGCAATATCGGCGCCACCAACGTCAGGCGCATCGCGGGGGCGAAACTCGGCGCCCTGACCCTGTTTGCCGATATGATGAAGGGCGTGATCCCCGTTTACATCGCCGGCCTTTCCCATTTCGGACCCCGCCCTTCCCTGATGATCATCGCGGCCCTTTCGGCGTTTCTGGGGCATCTGTACCCCGTGTTCCTGCGCTGGAAAGGGGGCAAGGGGGTTGCCGTGACCGCCGGTTCCTTCCTGCTCATCTCCCCGGCCTCGTTTCTCGGGCTCACGGCCCTCTTTTTTCTGATCGTAAAGCTAAGTCGAAGGGTTTCCATGGGCTCCATGGGGGCCTCCCTGGGCCTGCCCCTCTTTACCTGGTATGCCACGGGTTCAAGCACCATTGCCGGGGGGTCCGTTTTTATCACGGCCATGATTCTCGTGCGTCACAGGGAAAACATCGTACGGATCGTTCAGGGCACGGAGCCCAGGATCTAAAGCGGGAATCGTGACCCGTAAAAAAGAACTCCCACTGAGCCCTCCGTATAATTCACTGATCCCATCCTAATATGCGGAAGCGGCTTGCCCGCCCATCGTATATCGAATGTTCCGCACCTTTACAATCCCGAGGCTGGGATAATGCGGCTAGCCCTCACTCTTGATTTCCAAATGCCGTTTGTCCAAGGTTGATGAATTCGTAAAAAAGTCCGAAGTCGTTTTTGGGGCCACGCCATATGGATATTGGGGCGGAGTGGAGTGGAGCGTCCTGCATTGAACCCGTTTCCCCATATTTCAGGCTAAAAAAGCAGCAGGGCAAGATTGTGACCGGGAATGGTCGGCTTCGCTTAAAAACCGGTCGATCCTTGCCCTTGCCCCCTTTCTGACGGCAGGGGACGAAATAAAATGGTCCCCGTCGAGGCTATGGAACCGGGCGCGGGGGCAGAGTCTGAGAATATCGCTTCGATAGTCCCGACAGGACCCCCTGTTGAAGATCCTGAGAATCGCGTCTTCCCTGCTGTAGACGGATAAAACGGGGGTTTCGGTCAGGGAGATTCCCCTGAGGGGGTCCCTGGTAAAAAAATCGAGGAGTGTTGCAAGCACCCTTGTCCTCTCCCGTTCGAGCACGCCGAACCGGTTCCGGTCCTTTGCGATCGCGGGAAACAGAAGCTCAAGGTAGCTTTCGATAATGCGCCCCACCCTGTGGGGGGCCGCCGGATACCCCCTGTAATATTTCATGAATGAATCCAGAACCTGGGAGGGGCAGAGCCTTGGAATGGCATTGATGAGGATGATCCTGCCCAAAGGTTCGCCAAGTGCGTGGGCGGCATTGAGGAGCGGGATTGCCGAGTAGCAGGATGCGATGGAGATAAGGGGCAGGCCCTCTTTTTCGGCGGCGGCTGAGCCCAGGCCCAGCATGGCCTCGGTGTCCCAAAGGGATGTCGAAAGGGAGAAGCGTCCCGACGAGTTTCCGTGGCCCGAGAAGTTGAAGGAGATCAGGTCGAACCCCTTGCGCACGAGCCATCTGAAGGATTGAACCTGCTGGGAGAGCTTGCCCCCGATCAGGGGCGGGGCGAAGATGATGCCCCTTGGTTCCGGGGTTCGCACCCTTGCCCATTCGATTCGCCCCCCTTCGCCCGACGTGAGGAACCCCTTTTCAATGCGTCTGTTCATACGGATAGATCGGTTGCCCCCCTCCCGCCGAAGGCTCGGGGGCGCTTCGGCGGGAGGGGGGCAAGCGGTTGTGGATCAGATAAGGGACCAGCCGAGAACCAGGATACCCGGAATGATAAAATGGGATTCGACCAGGAGCTCCAGCCGGAAGCCGGGGAGCAGCGCGCCGTTCTCATGGGCCTGGAGGATCAGCAGCATGGACACGGGAAAGAGGCAGAGGATGAACCCCATCCCCGGCACCAGCCCGAACAGACTCGACAGGGTCAGGATTCCCACCAGTGCGATGAGCACCCGTTTCAGCAGGATCAGGGACTTTTTCACCCCGAGGAGGATGGGAATGGTCTCCCTTCCGACGATCCGGTCCCCCTGGATATCGATGGTGTTGAAAAAGGCGGTTCTGCAGAAGATCAGTGTGCAGGACCAGAGCAGGGCGGCAAATGTGCTGAAGGAGAGCCCGACGTCGTGGGACATGGCGGGCAGCACGGCCGTGACAAGCCCCCATGCCGCCGTGATCAGGATCGTCTTGGACCCGGGGATGTTCTTTAGCTTTCTGAATCGGTTTCCCGTGAGCTTTCCGGGGATGATGGGAAGCTTGTAGCAGAGTCCCAGGAGGCTCATGATCAACAGGAAGAAAAAGGGCATGACCCCCATGGTCAAGGCCGTTATCAGGCCCGCCGTGCCTGCCACGCCCCCCATTGCGCCCACCAGATAGCGGTGCTTCTGGGAAAAGGCCGCCCTGTCCGGTGCGTTGAACCGGTCGGCGTTGATGGCGTTGAGGTTGTTCAGGATGTGCATGGAGAGCACATAGGAAAAGGCCATGAGGGTGTACTGGAAGCTGTGCTCCAGGCCCTGGAGCTTGGTGGAGGCATAGCAGAGGCTTCCGGCCCCCAGGGCAAGGTACACGTTGGAGTAGAGCAGGATGTGGAAGAAGTTCACCAGGGCTTCCCGCCAGGGCCGGTTCTTTTTCAGGGCGCTGGTTTCAAGTGCCCTGTGAACCTTCCGGATGATCCAGTTGGGGGTGGATGCCCCCGCCGTGATGGCCACTGTGTCAAGCCGGCTCAGGGAGGCCATGTCCAGCTCCGAGGGCTCCTCGATATGATAGGCGGGCTTTCCGCTCTCCTCGGCCACCTCGGCAAGGCGCTGGGTGTTGCCGCTGTTCTTGCCCCCCACGACCACCACCGCCGAAACGGACTCCGCGAGGCGGGAGATCTCCCCCTGCCGCTTTTCGGTGGAATCGCAGATGGTGTCGAAGACCTGGTAATGGGAGCGGTTGGCCTTTACCCACTCCTTTACCTCGTTGTAAAAGCCGGTATTCTGGGTGGTCTGGGCCACGATGATGGCGTTTTCGAACTCGGGCAGGACAACGAGGTCCTCCATGGTGGACGCCACGTGTCCGTTGCCGTTGGTGTATCCGTACAGGCCCACCACCTCGGGATGGTCCACGTCCCCCACGATAATGGAGGCGTAACCCTTCTTGGTGTGCCGCTTGATGATCGCCTGAACCCGCACCACCCTGGGGCAGGTGGCGTCCACCACGTTGAACCCCGCGTCCTTGAGCTGCTGCTTGGCCGAGGGGGGAACGCCGTGGGCCCGGATCAGAACAGTGCCGGTGCCCTTTTCGGGGATCTCCTTGAGCACGGGTACCCCCTTTTGTTCCAGCATGGAGAGCACCTGGGGGTTGTGGATCAGGGGGCCGTAAGTGCAGATGGGCTCCCCGGTATTGTTGGAGGCGTCCAGAACCATATCCACGGCCCTGCGCACGCCCATGCAGAAGCCGGCGGTTTTGGCGATGACAAGTTTCATTCTAACTGCTCCGAAATAATATCGTTTTTTATTCGGGAAGGCCCAGCATATTGACAAGGCGTTCCAGCTCCTCTTCGGATGAAAAGGTGATCTCGACCTTTCCCTTTTTCCCCTTTTTCCGGATATCCACCTTGGTGTTGAAGTGGCTGGTCAGGCCCTTTGCCAGGGTTTTGAAGCGGGGGTTCTCGGGGGGCTTGGGCGGTTTGGCGGGGGGCGCCTCTCCGGCCTTGAGCTTCTTGACCAGGTTTTCCGTCTCCCGGACGGAGAGCTCCTTTTCGATCACGGCAATAAAGGCCTGGGTCTGCTGATCGGGGTTTGCCGCGCCCAGCAGGGCTCTTGCGTGGCCCATGGAGAGGTTGTTTTTCATCAGGGCATCCTGAATCTCCCGGGGGAGTCCCCCCAGCCTCAGGAAGTTGGCAACCGCCGAGCGGCTCTTGCCCACCTGCTTTGCCACCTTGTCCTGGGTAAAACCGAACTCGTCCATAAGCCGTTTATACGCCATGGACTCCTCCATGGGGTTCAGGTTTTCCCGCTGGATATTCTCGATGATGGACAGCTCCAGGAGCTCCCTGTCGGAGATCTCCTTTAAAACAACGGGAACGGTCTTGAGCTCCGCTGCGGCAGCCGCCCGAAGACGCCGCTCTCCTGCGATCAGCTCGTATCCCGTATCCTTCCTTCTGACGAGAAGGGGCTGGATAATGCCGTTTTCCCGGATGCTCCGGCTGAGCTCTTCCAGCTCCTCTTCCGCGAAAATCCGGCGGGGCTGAAAGGGGTTCGGGCTGATCTCGTCGATATCGCAGTGAAAAAATTCGCTGGGGGTGTTGTCTATGGAATCGATATCCGGAATCAGGGACGCCAGTCCCCTGCCCAATCCCATCTTTTTGCGCTCCTTGGCGCCGCCTTTGCCCTGCTTCACGCTTCGCATATCAATACCTTCATATATGATGATGTGGTTTTATAACAAATGCCTGGAATGTTATTCCAGGGGAACAGCGCTTTTCCCCAATACTTGCTCAAGCCGAGCTGTTCTCTGAAACGCGCTCCGGCCGATCGTTTCATCGAACCCCGTTCAGGTCGATCTTTTCACTGGACTCTGATCAAGCCGGACTGTTCTCCAAAACACGCGCAAGTTTAACAGACCCTTCAAAATCGGGCACGGCGAACCATTATCCCAAAAACCATGCATGTTGAAGGCTTGAATTCAACCGCCAATCAGATCCCGGGGGGTATCGCCTTACTCGGATAATTCGGTTGTGTTGCGATTGGGGCAGGTTTGGAAAATACCCGTGGAATGCATGGTTCCGGAAAGTTCGGGCGGAAGGTTTCCGGTCGGGAGTCCCGAACCGGAAGAACGGCCCGACACCCCCCGGAAAGTCTATCGGTCGTTCAATGGCAGACCAGCTCCTCTGCCAGGGAGATGTAGCTCTTTGCCCCCGATGAACCCGGGTTGTATGAAAAAATGGGCATTCCGAAACTCGGCGCCTCGCCAAGGCGCACATTCCTGGGAATCCGCGTCTCAAAGAGCATGTCCTTGAAATAGTGCTTGGCATCCTCGGCAACCTGCTGGGATAGGTTGGTCCTCCCGTCGAACATGGTGAGCAGGATTCCCGCGATCTTGAGCCCGGAGTTCAGGTTGCGCTTGATGAGCTTCACGGTCTCCAAAAGCTGGCTCAAACCCTCGAGCGCATAGAACTCGCTCTGGAGGGGGACCAGGATGGAGTCCGCCGCCGTCATGGCGTTCAGGGTCAGGAGGCTCAAAGAGGGAGGGCAGTCGAGGATGATATAGTCGTATGCGTCCCTGAGATCGGAAACAACCCCCCTGAGGAGCTTTTCCCGTCCGGGATCGGACATCATCTCCACCTCGAAGCCGATGAGCTCGACCCTGGAGGGGATGATATGCAGATTTTCAGTCTCGGTTTCAACCACGACATCGGAAACCGGGACCTCACCGATGAGCGCATGGTAAAGGGTCGCCGAAAGGGAGCTCTTGTCGACTCCCACGCCGGTGGTGGCGTTTGCCTGGGGATCACAGTCCACCAGGAGGGTTCTCTTGGAAGAGAGTGCCAGCGCCGCCGACAGATTTATTGCCGTTGTTGTTTTGCCAACTCCGCCTTTCTGGTTGGCTATGCATATTATCCGTGCCATGCTCAGGGGTGTTAACATAAAATCCATTTTTTGGAAAGAAGTATGCAGGGGCTGAAAACCAAAACCGCCATGGGTGAAAAAGGGGCGCGGAAAAGGGGGCGAAGGGCTTTTCTGTGGAATAAAACAACAACGGTTTTAAATTGGACCACTTTGTTGGGGATCTGTATCTGTTGTGAAATCAAAGCTATGGAAAGATTTGTGCCGGTTTTGGCAATACATTGAAATATTAACCCCTTTTGGACTCTTGTAATGTGGTTTGTTTTTTGTTAATGCCTATAGAATCATAATTCTAGAATTAAAACGGTGCCGGCAGGATCCGGCGGCGGGCAGTTTGGGTTTCCGGTCCGGGAAAGGGGGCACTATGTCCTTTTTGGGGTGAGTAATATTCACTTATACTTGTATTGGGCGGGTAAGCGGCATTTACCGACGGGTTCGAGCGTGGGGCTTGATCGTTAAGAATTTGAAGCCGGCGGGATAAGCTGAAAGCCCGAAACGGGAATGGGGACTTGCCTGAAATCGTGGGATTTGTGTCGTGCTGCGCCTGCCGGGTAAGTGATCCTTACTTAGGTTCGAGCGGGTTGATTGGGCATGATGCTGGGTGTCGGCAGGGATCGGTACTCTCGAATCTTTAACGGTTTTATTTGTGACGGCTCCCAAGGCTTAAAGCCAAGGGATTTACGGCCTGAAGGCCGGAAATATAACGAACGGCAGTTCAAAACATAGGAGAAAGGGAAAAACAGGTTTACAGGCAAGAGGCGTTTCAGGGGGCGCTCGCGGTTGCCTTCTGGCTGGCGGTAACGAATAAGAAATTTTCTGGAGAAGAGATTTTATGAGTAGCAGGCCTGTTTATTATGACGACGTTGAAAAATGTGTGGATGATCTGATAGCGCACGTGGGCAAAAGGATTTCGATGGCGATTCCCCTTGCCCTTGGTAAACCGACCCAGTTGACCAATGCCATCTACAGAAGAGCCAAGCAGGACCCAACCCTTCATTTCACCCTGGTTACCGCCGTGACCCTTGAAAAACCCTCCTGGTCCAACGACCTCGAAAGACGCTTTCTATCTCCCCTGGTGGACAGGGTGTGGGACGGTTTTCCCGATTTTGAATACGTGTCGGACCTGAGAAAGGGCATCCAGCCCGACAACTTTGACCTCGTGGAGTTCTTTTTCAAGGCGGGCGCCTGGCTCAAGGTCCCCCATGCCCAGCAGAACTACCTCGGCTCCAACTACACCCATGCCGTGCGGGACGGCAGGATCAACGGCATCAACGTGATCTCCCAGCTTCTTGCAAAACGTGAGACGGACGGCGTCAAGGAGTTCAGCATGGGCTCCAACCCCGATACCCACGAGCTCGGTTCCCGAATGTTCCGGGAAGCCGCCGAAAAGGGCGAGAAGGTGGCCGTGATCGGTCAGGTGAACTCCAATATGCCCTTTATGTACGGCAAGGCGGTCGTGGAGCCCGAGCGCTTCGACATGATCATCGACAGCCCCAAGTACGACTTCAAGCTCTTCGGCGCCCCAAAGGAGTCCGTGAACACCGTGGACTGGATGATCGGCCTCCATGCCAGCACCCTGGTCAAGGACGGGGGCACCCTCCAGGTGGGCATCGGCTCCCTCGGGGATGCCATCGTCAGCGGCCTCGAAATGCGCCACAAGGAGAACGAAACCTACCGTGAGTTCCTTTATAAGATGGGGATCATCGAAAAGTTCAGGGACCTTATCGAGGAGACCGGCGGGTACGACCCCTTTGAAAAGGGCCTCCTGGGATCTTCCGAGATGTTCGTGGACAGCCTCCTGGAACTCTTCAAGGCCGGTATCCTCAAGCGCAAGACCTATGAAGACGCGGGTCTCCAGCGCCTGCTCAACGACGGCGTGATCACCGAGACCGTCACCCCCGAACTCTTCGACGCCCTCCTGGAGCACAAGGTGGTCTGCTACCGCCTCAGCCGCCGGGATTTCGAGTTCCTCACCCATTTCGGCATCTTCAGGGAAGGGCTCAAATATAAGGACGGCATGATCCACGACGGCGAGCGGATGATCTTCGCCGATCTCACAAGGGGCGGCAGCATCCAGGAGATCCGCGACCGCTGCCTGGGCACCACCCTCAAGAACGGCATCGCCCTCTATGCCAGCTTCTTTATCGGCCCCCAGCGTTTCTACGACGACCTCCATGCCCTCACCGAGGAGGAACGAAAGCTCATCGACATGCGGGGCGTGGACTACGTGAACCAGCTCTACGGCGGCGAGGAGGTGAAATCCCTTCAGAGAAAACACGGCCGCTTTATCAACGCCGCCCTCAAGGTCACCCTCTCCGGCGCCGTGGTGGCCGACGGCCTCGCCACCCAGAACCTCGTGAGCGGTCCCGGCGGCCAGTACAACTTCGTGTCCATGGCCCACGCCTTAGAGGACGCCCGCGCCGTCACCATGGTCCGGAGCACCCGGGGCACCGGACGACTTGCCAAGTCCAACATCGTCTGGGACTACGGCCACGTCACCATTCCAAGGCACCTGCGGGACATCGTGGTCACCGAGTACGGCATGGCCGACCTCAGGGGACGAAAGGACAAGGACGCCTTTGCCGCCTTGATCAATATCGCCGACTCCAGGTTTCAGAAGGACCTTCTTGCAAAGGCCAAGAAGGCCGGCAAGATTCCCAAGGAGTACCGGATCCCCGAACGGTTCACCCACAACACCCCGGAAAAGCTGGAAAGCATGGTCGCTCCCTACAGGGCCAAGGGCTTCTTTCCGCTGTTTCCATTCGGCACCGATTTTACCGACGAGGAGATCGTGATCGGTAAATCCCTCAAAACGTTCAAGGCAAAGCTTGCCGAGAACAAGCTGGCCGTTCTTCCCGGGCTTGCAAAACAGTTTTGGGGAGAGGTTCCCGAGGCGGCCGATCCCTATCTGGCGCGGATGGACCTTCAAAATCCTTCGAACCTGAAGGAGAAGGTGATGCAGAAGGTGGTGGTTTACGCCATGAGCGCGGCCGGGCAGATCTGATGCCTGAGGCACCTTTACGGTGTCGATTGCATCTGTAAAAATTTGATATCAAGCAAACCGGCGGGAGGTTTCTTCCGCCGGTTTGCGTTTTGGCGGCACTTCAATCAAGCTTGAACGCTTTTATTTTACTTGATATTCTTGGTCCATCTATTTTATGGTCCAGTTGAATTTATGAATTTGGAAAATAGAAACGGGAAATCGGCCGGTTGCTTTAAAATGAAGTGTTCGGCTTAAGAGGGTAAACTGAATACCCGAAAATATTTGGGCATATCTTCGAAAGTGTCTGGGTAACCCGAAAATATCGGGTCATCTCCATAATAGCGGAGATATGTGGAAAAATTCCGGTTATTAATGGTTATGAAATTGGTACGGTAATTTATGGAAAATACCTATAGCCTACCAGATGATTTACTTGCTTTTATAACAAAGCATGGCAATGAAGAGATCGCTCTTTCTGGATCAAATCTCGAGGTTGAGACAATTAAATTTTATGGACCTCATGAATTGAATGAGGACTATACATTATTGGATACATGGGAATACCATAATAACTATGGAGAGTTCGTTCAGGACCCTGAGTTAATGTATAAGATTCAGAGTGTTGATCTGATCAAAGAAGACTGTGATGATAATTATTCTTCAGATGGATTACTTGTTTGGTTCCCTTTGATGAAGTGTTTCGGCACCAGTGATACTGATCATCAACTAATATACGTTTTCCCTGAAACTCCTTGGAATATAATTCGAGGAAGTTTGGGAAATTTCATTAATACTCAGTGGTATCCAGAATCAACTAAGAATCAGTTATTAATGCCTTGGAAAGAGCAAGGATTCAATATTTCCTTTGATCATTTAATAACTCATGAAGATTGAATTTCATAACATTTGCATGCACAGGGCGCAGACAAGTTGCGTTTGTGATGCATGCGTTATGCAAGGAATTAAGATGTACACATACTTTTATCATAATCCGGTGAAGGGGTATAATGTCCTGAGCGATCAAGCCAAGCCGCTCGATGATAAATATCGGGAGGACATGCTGTATGACACTATCGGCGACGAGCCGGGCTCATTCTTTGGTGTGATCAGTCCGGACAATGTAACCCTCCAATTCTATCTTGAGGACAACGATGATACGATCAGGATGGAGATTCCTACTCCGCAGGAGCAGGGATCATACGCTACGAATATTAGTTTCGACCAGGCACTTAAGATCGTTAAAGGGCTCAAGGGAAGTTTCTTCGTAGGGGATTTCCCTAAGCTGAAATTCGAGAGTTGGCTATAGAGTAGAAAAATACAGAACCATGAGCACAGGGACGGGGATTACGTTGCGCTCCATCCCCGCCGGTGAGGGCCACGTTGTGCTGAATGAAAGTTTTCGAAAATGACTCCATCAGAGAAAATCAAAATTGAAATTGAAGCTTTTGAGGGAATTAAGTGGTGCTCTTGTGGGGATCCTTATCCATATGAAGATGATCCCGAATGTACACATCCAGGATGGATTAAATTCGGAATCGAGAAATCTGAAATTGGCTGGCGTACACTTGAGTTTCTCGGCTGGCTCTCAACGGATATGGTACGCGCAGGTGAACGAATGGAGTTTTTTCCAACATCACCCCCACCGTATCTAAATGAACCGGGTGAATGTTTAAGTTTTGTTATTGAGATTCATCCAAGTGGTGGTGATGAGAATGAAAGGTTTACTAAAATAGCTAATTTTATAAGGAAGTGCAGAGTAAGATATTGGAAATACAGCAAACTGTGATAATTGTCACACGACAATTTTCTGCACCTGACCGGTGTTCCGCTACGCTCCACACCAAACAGGTGAGAAACACGTTCACCAAAAGAAGAGGTGTAGATGCCACGTAGAAGAATTATTAAGGACTTCGCAGCATGGACGACTCTTTCATCGCTTCGTTCAGGTGCCCCTATCAAGTCGCGGCATGATATCTATCCGCTTATAGAAGTGCCGGATTTCCAATCAATCTTAGACGGAAGTAGGATAATAGAAGAATCTGAGTTTTCTGAATGGCACGAAAGCGCCATTGCCGCTCTTGGCGAACATGAGTCTCGGTTGGTTGTGGGGTGGAGTGCGAAAATTATCAACGTATACCTGAAGACCGCAGCATATGTTGGAGAACTTGGAAGGCCAGGTCTTCGATCGGTCCTGCATCCTCCTATTGATGGTGGATTATGGAAAGGTATTAATCGTAAGTTTAAACTTATGCCGGAGATTACTGCCGATACACATTGCGTCACACGGATTAAAGAAATCACAAGTTACGAAACTTACCGGCAAATTATCCAGGGTTGTCGGAAGGCTGCTGGGGTTTTGGGTTGCCTTCTAATTGAGGTCGAGCAACTTTGGGAGGGAGCTACACATGAAGGTGGCGAACAACGGTCTGAACGGGACCGGCGTCAAGCCGCTGCAACTCGCTTCGCTCGGTAAACATTTTTAGGGCCAGTCCTTGTGGCCGGGTGGTCGGTGTGAGGAAAATAGCATGATCAGTTTCGATGATCCAAGGTGGGACGAGCTGGAAGGAGGGCATAAAGCACTCTATGACCCTCGACCGGCTATTCGCTCTATCGAAGCCGGTAACTCAGTCGACGACGCTTGGGAAGAACTATGGAATGAGCTTCATCATCAAGGTGACGTTGGTGTGGCCTCTTACGCAGCTGTGCCCCACCTAATCCGAATCCAGCAAGGCAGTTCCACCGTCAACTGGAATCTCTACGCACTGATATCAACGATTGAACTTGAGCGTCATCGGACGTCGAATCCCCCAATCCCCGATTGGGTGGCAACATCATATCAACAATCTTGGTGCGACGTGCTTGATATAGGGGCGCGCGATCTCAAGAACACTGAGGCCCCCCTTGCAGTGGCGGCCATTTTAGGTGCACTGGCCATCGCCAAGGGGCAATTAAAGCTTGGGGCCTTCATCGTTTACAGTGGCGAAGACGAGATAACGGAATACGCAGAAGACCGGCTCGGGTGGTCCGAAACCTACAGTGAATAATTGTTAAATTTTAAAATGGAAAATAGTAAATATCGTAAAACTTGTGATGAATGTGAAAGTTTGTACTATTCAGAAACTTCAAGAATGGCAGGACTCTGCCCAGAATGCTCACATCATTTATATGGTTATCCAAACTGTTTTCATAAATTTCAAAACGGTCGCTGCATAAAATGCTATTGGGATGGTTCCACAACTGAACACATAAAAAGTATTAAATAAATAACTTAATCAGTTGTTTACATTGGTAATGGTTATCAATATTCAACATGCCGTTGCACCATGACAGCTATTGTTGTTTTGCTATGGTATAACCACTTGGATTAAAAAGGTATTGAGCTCACTTGTGATCGCTTCACCGACTCCGATGCAGCTGAAATCAGCGTCCGCTCAATGAAGGTGGTACGTAAGAAATGCAATGGGGGCTGCTCATCCCGCAGACGTTGGCCATGAAGAAAAAATTACGAAAAATAACAATTAGTGAAAGTGAATATCTTTGGCGTTGTAAACAATATTTCCACACAAAGGGATTGGAAACTGCTCTTTATCGTAGTGAAACAACACTTACAATTTATTCAAGTCAAGCGAATAATTGTAAGCTTCATGTAAAATTTATCTCTTGGGAAGATGCCATTGGAGGCAATCCTCTTTTTACCGGTATGCCAATACGAAGGGATAAGTTGGAAAGCCCAAAAATTAACTTAAACAAACCCAGATATGTAAGGGAAGTCCTTGATTACATACTTGCTCAAAATCTTTGGGATGATCAAAAAGAAAATTCTACTGTTTTGATTGAAAAAGGAATGAATATTCTCAGGCAGATAGGTTATGATGTGTTTGAAGATAATGGCTAATAAATTTTTTCGGTGGATCGGGTGGGAGCGTGCCTTTTATAATCGTTCTCACTTATTAACCAATTATGTTTTATAGCGATTATCGGGATTCTCCATCCTCACCACCGACAGCTTTGTTGGGGTTCAAATAAATCATGAAATTACCATTCCTTAAAACTGATTTTTGGGAATTGCGATCAGCTGTAAAGTCACATAGGAAAAATCCAGAAAAATTCTGGATTCCATCTGTTGATCAACGTAACACTTTGAAAGTCGGTCAAGCGGCTAAGCTCATTTTTGAAATTGAATCAGTTGATATAGACGGTAAAACAGATATTCAAGGTGAACGGATGTGGGTAATTGTATCTGAAAAAATCGGAGACTTTTACATTGGAATTCTTGATAATCGAACCTGGTTCGATTGAGGCAGGAGAAGATGTGTATCTTTGCTTCGGTGCGGAAATTCCGTTTTTAGCAGAACATGTGACTGATATCGGAAATCCACCGAAAGAATATGTTAAATGGCAACTCGGCCAAAAACCTGAAAGATTATGGCCAAGAGATTAAGGGGGATAGCGCCAACGCGGCGTTTCAGCCGACGGCAAAAACCGCTGCGGCTGAGCTTTTCGTTCGCAGACAAAAATGAGGTAGCAATGAATAAGTATAATATTTGTGCATGTGCAGGGCTTGGGTTGATTGTTGGTTCATTGGGCTCATTATTGAGTTCCGAAAAAGTATTTACGTTGGCAATAGGTCTTGGCCTGATAATTGGTTCTATTTTTCGTTATATTGATAAAAAGCAATGATAAATAGGCCCGGTATCCATTGTCTTGATATTGTAAGTTGTGGGACAACCATCCGATCCAGGCATCGGTGGTTTACAAAAAAATCGCATCGGCTATTTAGCCGGCGGCTGTTCGGGCTTGTGGGATAATATGTTACGAGTGGAAAAGAAATTTTTCAGGCCGATATACCATTTTTTTCAAGGAGAGGAATACTTTGGGACTTTAAAGGCTTCTTCCTTGAAGGAAAGCGCGCGCTTTATCGCCGAAGACGGGAATTACACATTCTATCGAGGTGAACAGACCGGCGGGAATTATTATTGCTGTCTGGAGGGAAGCAGCATTGTTGAAGCGGCTAAGTTGAATGGTACGGGATTGTCGTATGAGGTTCGCTACCGCTCTATCCCATATAGGTTAAAGCCGGGTCCCTTCTTTCACGAAGGTCTTGAGCTGAATTACGACTTGTTGAATGCCGAGGAAATAATAGGATCGATATATCAGAATCCAACGAGGTTCTTGCTGAATGTTGAAGTTGGTGAGGAATTTCCGTCGATTATTCAGTGTTTTATGTTTTGGCTGGCGTATCGGGCCTGGGTTTGTGAAAGAGGTTGGCGGATAGATTTTTTTGGTTAATTTACATTTGCAATAACAATTAAGAGAAGTAAATCATGGATGCTAAAGTTTGTGTACTGCTTGAAATACAAAACGCAATTGCGCATGTGACGCTGAATCGACCGGAAAAGCACAACGGTCTGGACCGGCGGATGTTCATGGAGCTGGTAAAAACAGCCAAGACCATTCGCAGGGATCGCGGCATTCGATGTGTGGTCATCAACGGAAACGGACCCTCCTTTTGTTCGGGCCTGGATTTTGGCGCTGTTTCCAAAAACCCTTCGATGGTCCCCAGATTATTCGCCAAACTCCCCTGGGGCAAGGACAATATGTTTCAGCGGGCGGCCCACGTATGGAGGGATCTGCCGGTCCCGGTGATCGCGGTCATCCATGGAAACTGCCTTGGGGGCGGCATGCAGATCGCCCTGGCCTGCGACTACCGTATTGCTGCGCCAACGGCCAAATTATCAATTCTGGAGATGAAATGGGGCCTTATTCCCGACATGAGCGGTATGGTGACCCTGTCCCGCCTTACGCGGGTGGACATTGCCCAGGAACTGACCATGACGGGGCGCATCTTCAGCGGCCTGGAGGGGGCGGAGTATGGGCTGATCAGCAGAATCAGCGAGAACCCCCTTGCCGAGGCCGAGGCCCTGGCCCAAACCATCAGTGAGAAAAGCCCGGACGCAGTTGCCGCCGCCAAATACCTCTTCAAGAAAACATGGAAAAAGGATACGTGGGCGACACTGTTCTGGGAGCGAATTACCCAGTTGCGCCTGATTGGGCGGAGGAATCAGCGCACGGCCATGGCGATTGCCCTTAACGACGGAAAAGAGCCCCGAACATTTATCGATCGCACAAGCTTTAAGTGATTGCTTCCAGGGCTAAAGCCTTGGATTTGACAGCTGGAGGCGGGATCATGAAAAGCCATTACATAAATACCGATGTCGATATGGAGTCTTTGGGAGACCTGGGGCGCTTAAAGGAGTTTTTGCGAACAAGGGCGAATTTGCTCTACGGGGAGCGGGACGAAGACGGATTATGGATGATTCGAATCGAGGCCGATTGGCCCGAGGAGATTGGGGTCGGGAAGCATGGCGCTGAACAGGATATCGAAGAATTATGCGAATTGTTGAAGACGGCAAAAACCTTGTTTCCCGGAGAGTTCGAGGCTCTGAGTCGGTTCGATTTCAATATAGGTTGGCAGGCTTCCGACAGACGTCCGGAAGGGGCCTTTACCGTCAACAACCGCCTTGTTGCGGAAATAGCGGGTATGGGCGCCTCGATCAGTGTTACCGTATACCCTTCGGATGAACTGGAGTGATCGGTAAGGCGGGCACGCTGGGCATCGGGGAGGCATGTTCCTAAAACGGCTCTTCCACTGCTTCCGGCTTGCCGGACAACAATATCTTTTGGGTAATTGATCGTAAAACGGTATCGTTGTATGCTGGAACGGGGACGAGAGACCCTTTGGCCTGCCGTGGAAACAACCGTTCCCCCGGGGACAGGCGGAAGCGGCGACCAACAAGCAGGGTATGGCGACGGCGACCGGCGCGGCCGGCGGAAAAAATGATCTTTATCCAGGGGGCAACCCATGAAAACAATGAAAATCGGTTCATTTTTCCTGCTCCTGTGCTGTTCCACGGCCTTTGCCCGCGAACACCGGTTCCAATTAACGGAAACCGAAAAAGAGTGGATCAAGGCACATCCCGTTATCCGCGTTGCCAATGAGATGGACTGGCCTCCTTTTGATTTCAACGAGTTCGGCAAAGCAAAGGGGCTGGCCATCGATCACCTGGAACTGTTGGCCGGGAAAACCGGCCTCACGTTGGAATATGTCCACGGACACACATGGGGCGAGCTTATCGAGCTCTTCGGCAGGGGAAAGATCGACGTGATGCCGGTCTTCTATATCAACGAGGCGCGAAAGGCCTACACGCTTTATACGACCCCTTATTACCGGGGAAAGCTCGCGGTGTTCACGAACACGGACAGCAACGTCTGGCGCGTGGACCTCCTGGGTAAAAGGGTGGGGATGGAAACGGGGCACGGCAGCATCCCCCTGGTGAAACGGAAGATTCCGGGTATCGAGATTACCGAGGTGGACAGGAAGGTCGAGCTGGTTCGAAGACTGGCAACGGGGCAGCTCGATGCCATTATCGGCAATCCGTTCGTGTTTTACCATATCGCAAAAGAAAACCAGTTGAAAAATATCCTGCTGTCGGATTTCGTGAACATGAGCGAGGCCGAGCAGCGGGACACCTCCCTGCACATCGGCGTTCGAAAGGACTGGCCCGTGTTGCACGGGATTTTGCAGAAGGCCATGGACGCCGTGACCCACGAGGAGATGGCCGACATCAGGAAGAAGTGGGCGGATATCGAAATTGTCAGGAAGCTGAACTGGGGCTTGGTCGCCCAGATATCCGGGATGGTTGCCCTTGGGTTGATGCTCTTGATCTGGCACAACAGGCGCCTCAAGCGCACGGTGGCGCTGAAGACAGGGGAGCTGAAGAATCTCAACGAGCAGCTTGAGTTGAAGGTGGAGAAGAGGACGTCGGAGCTTCTGGAGGTAAATGAGCGCCTGAGCCAGTCCCTTGAAGAGGTTAAGACCCTGCGGGGAATCATTCCCATCTGCTCATATTGCAAGAAAATTCGAGACGATCAAGGGGCCTGGGAGGTTATCGAGGCGTATATCGGCAAGCATTCCGATGCCCGGTTCAGCCACGGGGCCTGTCCGGATTGCTATGATAAACAGATGAAAGAGATGAAGAACGAAGGACCAAAAGAATTCTCCGATCGATAAAACCGAGTTTACAACGACAGTTCTGAACAGGGGGGCATAATATTAAGTCGGCAACTAAACGCGCGAGCCTGACGCTGAACCATGTGTATGTTTTCATGAGTTTTTTGAGCTGTAACGCCGCGATATTAAATTGCCGGGTTAAAAAAATGAGGGTGGGCACAACGTTTCACGCGGGTTGTCGGGAGCGTTCGATACCCTCCGATTCCATTGGTTAAGTGCATTTATGAGATGGTCAAAATTAAAACAGCTGGTGGAAAAAAGGGTTGCGGAATCCCTGGGAAAGCGATTTTCCATAAACAGCACGGCATACGGCGCCTGCACATGCGGGCATGCATGGATAACGATCGATGGGAAGATCGTCGCAAATTTTTGTACCCGCGCCTTCTTTAACAGAGGGTCGGAATACGATGATGAACGGGAAAAATGGGTCCAGGGACCCGTGCCCGACGAGCTCCCCGGGAAAACCCTGAAATACCAGGATGGTCAGGGAGTGGCGTATGGTGAGCTGAGTCGGCAGGATGCATATGAAGCATGCTGGGATTTTGTTCACCATCTTGGTATTGAGGAGGCCCTTGAATCAACGGATCCACTTATCCAGACCCTTGCGGTAATCGATGCTCGTATTGGAAAACGAAGATTGCTCAAAATTGATCCCGATAAACTCCACGGTTTGGCGCTCAAGTTGTATAAGCTGAGACTTGAGGCGGAGGGATTGCCGTTTAAAAGGGGCATTGAGTAGGCGGGTTTTACGCCTTGATCCGCCGAAGCGTCCAACATTTCGGGGCCGGCAAACGCTCGGAGCGATTGCCGGCATGTGTAAAGATTTTTGCGAGGACAGCCGATGCGGAGCGGCGCACCCTTCGGCACGAACGGAATTTGTATGAAAGAATCGGATCTCTATCTCCCCCTGAAATGCTTCCTGGAATCACAGGATTACGAGGTGAAGGGGGAGGTTCAAAACTGTGACGTCATGGCGGTGCGCGGCAAGGAAGCCCCTGTTGTGGTGGAATTGAAGCTCACGCTCAACCTGGATGTTGTCCTCCAGGCGGTGGAAAGGTTGTCGCTGACGTCGAAGGTGTATATCGGCATTCCTGAAAAAAGTAATGTTCTGAATCGAAAACGAAAGCACGTGACCAAGCTGCTGAGAATGCTTGGTCTGGGGTTGATCCTGATCGATTGCGGCAAGGAGAAGGGCGGCGTAACGGTGTTCATCGATCCCGGCGAGTATAAACCCCGGAAATCGAAGCGCCGCAGTGAGCGGCTCCTTGGTGAATTCGAAAAGCGGGTGGGGGACCCGAACCTCGGCGGAACCGAAAAAAGAAAGGGCATCATGACCGCCTATCGCCAAAGTGTTCTGGCAATTGCGGGTTTCCTTGAGAGCAAAGGACCCACAAAGGTTTCGCTGATTGCCCAAACGCTCCGGGAACCCAAAGCGGGAAATATCCTTTCCAGGGATGTTTACGGGTGGTTTGACAGGGTGTCGCGCGGTGTTTACGAAATCTCTCCCCGTGGAAAACGGGAGATTCAACTCTGGGAAAAGGATACCGCCGACATAACAACCGAGGGGCAGGACGTCGCAGGTGACGCTGCTGAACAGACTGCCGAGGTCGCCCGCGCTTAAATGCTTCGGTGTTCCGTGGATTGTACCTTAAGGTATAATAGAAAAAACCTCGAAAATATTTTGGATAAAGGGGAACAGGATGGACAACCGCAGAATACTGATCACCAACGACGACGGCATTGAATCCCCGGGGCTGAGGGCTGCGGTGGAGTCCGTGATGGATATGGGAACGATTACCGTTATCGCGCCCACCACCCAGCAGACGGGCACGGGACGGGGCTTGACCGGAGACAAGCTGGCCCGCTTCATTCCCTTGGATTACATGGTAAAAGGAACAAGGGTAAAGGCCTTCCACTGCGATTGCTCGCCGGCGCTAATCGTGCGACACAGCCTGAGGACAATCTTCAGAAACGAAACACCCGACCTGCTCATCTCCGGCATCAATTACGGTGAAAACCTGGGCTCCATCGTTACAAGTTCCGGGACCGTGGGAGCGGCCCTGGAAGGTGGGAGCGCGGGGATTCCAAGCATCGCCGTCTCCAAGCAGACCGATACCGAATCCCATCATCAATACACGGACCAGGACTGGTCGGCTACGAAACACTTTGTGAACAGGTTTTCGAGGATACTGTTGAGCACGGGCCCCCGTCATGATGTGGATGTTTTAAAAATCGATGTCCCGTCCGATGCAACACCCGATACCGGGTGGAAAATCACCAAGCTGGCCAGATCGGAATATTATGTTAAGGATATCGACAATCCAGGTTTGGAAACCAGGTTCGACGACGGCAAAACCGTTATTAAATTCGATGAAAATCAAATCGATCCCGATTCGGATATCCATGCCCTGGCAATTCAGGGAATCGTTTCGGTTACCCCTTTAAGCATTGATCTGACTTCCAGAATCGGCCTGCCCGATCTTCAGCAGCTTTACGAGATGCAGCAGCAGGAAGTTGTTCGATCGGCCGTTTAACCCTGCAACCATCCACATTATGACGATACCCGGCTGATTGCATGTAAATAAGGGGCGAAGGATAGGAAATATGTCCGGTTCACAAAAGTATTTTGGCGAAGCCCACGTCAGGCGCGTGGCGGAAAAAATGAACGAAGTCGGCAGGCAGTACGAGCAGCTCTTCGGCAACCTGGGCACCCAGATCTATACGGATATCGTGGGACTGAAGGAGCCTGCCGAAATCATGGCGGTATGCATCGGGCATATCGACGTCGCCGTTTCGGCATTCCGGAAACATTTTCCGGATCCCTCGGTTATCGCCTGCGCCAAGGGGTGCTGCCATTGCTGCTCGTTTCCCATCGAGTGCCCTCCCCAGGTGATCGCGGACATCGCCCGCTATTTGGAACAGCATTTGCCCGCCCCGGACCTGGAACGGTTCCGCCTGAAACTGGCCCGGGATATTGCCGAACGAAAGCCCCCCTTGAATCGGGGCCGCTGTCCCTTCCTCGACGAAGAAAACGCCTGCTCCATATACGACAAGCGCCCCCTGGCCTGTCGATGGTTCACCTCGCCGGATGCAAAACTCTGCGAGCTTTCCGTCGAGGACGGCAGGAATATCACCCAACATCCGATTCTTCACCGCATCTATCAGGCAGCCACCACCGCGCTCACCACCGCCCAACAACAACACGGGCTGCCCTCCGGGCAGGTGCCGTTCATCCCGTCACTCCTGGAGGCCCTTGAAAATGAAGACAACTGAGAAATTACAGAACAGGGCTATGTATTCGACTCCCCGCTCCACTATATGTTGTGGTTGCGAATGCCACATTCGCACCGCTGTATGTTGTGGCCTCGTGAGTTAAGTGCATAGCCCCGTTACAGAATTATACCTGCCCCATTGCGGTGAACGCGCATCTCTTTCATGAGGAAGCAAAGCCTTGAGCCGGTGCCGGCGCTGCTTGGGACGTATGCGGGAAAAAGGTAAGCGTTCCCTTTCTGCTTTCAATTATCGTGGGGACGTTGGTTGCGCAATGTGGTCTTTCAGGCTGTTGGCCATTGTTGCCGGGGCTCTCTTCCTGTATCACGGGTATGTGCCGTTAATACGGGCGGGCCGCTAAAAACGACACTGGATTTCGGCAATCTCACCTGCCCGCAATGGAGTTTTCTGAAAATAGCGGGTGCGTTAAAATCCCGATCCGACGATTATTGGTTTGCTAATGATCTTTCCCGTTGGTATCAATAGGGGATATGCAGGCTCCTGAAACTGTATACTCAGCGAAGGTGGTTCCCATGTCTCGTATCTTGTTTTATATCGAGAGTTTCGCCCGTACGTTCCGGTTCGTGTCCCTCGACGGTCGAATCCCGCGCGTCCGGAGTGAACTCGGGTATCCTTTACACGTGCTTGTGCTGTTTTTTCTACTTGCCTGCTTGATCTCCACTCATTTTTCCGGTATTGCCCAAGCCGATACCCAAGCCGATACCCAAGCCGATACCCAAGCCGATACCCAAGC